>JACCEB011053183.1_pt1 | contig 14921 bp, 12 predicted proteins | sample 7454761 | NCBI WGS metagenome assembly JACCEB01 (sample SAMN15323454, study PRJNA562643) | freshwater metagenome | isolation source: river surface water | place: USA:Blue River Watershed | collected 2017-08-18 | reverse complement strand
GATTAAGGATGCAAGGGCCTCGTCTTGAAGTCCTTTGGTCAGCAATAAGACTTTAAATACCTCGCCCATCTCCGACTCCGAGACCAGCATCTGAAGCTGCTGGAGTAGTTGTGCTCGCTGGTCCGCCCGCGTCACAGTCTGCAGCGTGGACTCAAGGATCTCCAGAATTTTGCAATTCAACAAAAAGCGGCCCTGACTAACAAAGCCACTCACCTGAAAGCCGGCAGCCTGGGCCTCTGCTGTGACCTGTGTGAAATCAACATGGGCCGTTAGATCCTGCTGGCCGATGCGCGTGAGGAGCGCATCACGCGCATCGATTCGCTGATGGCGCCAGTGGGCGCAAAGCGAACCATCCGATCGGCCTGGCTGATCCAGCTCAGCGCGTCCGAATCCATAATCCAGCAGTAAGACTGCGCCGCTATCAAGAGCGTCGAATAAAGAACGCAGCCATGGGCCAGTCCAAGGCGCCCACTCACCACGATAGCCCGGGTCCCAGGGCAGGCCACGCTGCACGGCAGATGACTGCCGCTGCATTACCGCCTGCTGAAGCATCGGCCCTGCGGGACGACTGGACCAGCAAAAGCCCGATCGGTGCGCTGAAGCAGCCAGCGCGTCTGAATCAAGACTGACCCCCCACTCCAACACCCGATCCCCGCCTGCCCACTCAAAACATTTCACGGGCATGGCATCTAAGACCTCGTTGGCCAAAATCAGGCCCGAGAATCCAGCTATCGGGCTTTTTTGCCATTGAATCTGGTGATCCCCGGACATCCGCTGCTGCTGTAGGTGCCGCAAATCGGCGCTGGGCTCAATCATTTCAAGCGCGATCTCACCTGCCTGGGCGGCCTCTCGAAGGCCGGCTGCTAAATCGCCCCGCCCGCCGCCAAACTCGCGAATGCGCAAGGCAGACGTCTTACCACCCGATTGGCCGAGCGCCTGCCGAAGCGGCTGGGCCCAGGACCAAATGGCCTTGGCCAGCCAGGGGCCAAGCATTGGCGCGGTGATGAAATCCCCGCCCGCCAATGATTTTTCTGACGAAAAAGGCTCCCCTCCGCCGCAGTAGTAGCCGAGCCGTGGGGTATACAGGGCCAGATGCATGAATTCATCAAATCCAATCCAGCCGCCTGCCTGCTCAATCTGGGTGCGAATCCGTAACGACAGCTCATCCATGTCCTTCAGGGTATCAAAGCTAAACTTCAGGCCATGCCAGCAGCTCAGCCCAGCAATTCCTCCGCATCCGCCGCGCGGCCTGCCTGCCTGATCACGGGTGCTGCAATCCGATTGGGTGCAACCATCGCGCAGTCAATGTCGGCTGCTGGCTGGGATGTCGCCATTCATTACCAACACTCCCGATCAGCGGCCGAGGATCTGGCCAATGCCCTGACGCAGCAGGACCGAGCGGCCGCCTGTTTTCAATCTGATCTCGCGTCAGCCCAGGCCATCGAGCAGCTCTTTGATCGCGTCATCGGGCGCTTCCCGCGGCTATCTTGCATTATCAATAACGCCTCGCAGTTTGAGTTTGATCGGCCCGAGACTGTGAGTGCAGCACTTCTTGAGTCCCATACCCAGACCAATCTCATTGCACCTGTGCTGCTGACCCGCCACCTGCATCAGTTTCTCGCACTAGGCCATCAACACGGCCAAGACCCTGCGGGCGTTGTCATCCATCTTCTTGATCAAAAGCTCGTGAACCCGAATCCTGATTTTTTTTCCTATACGCTCTCCAAAGCAGCGCTACTCGAAGCCACACGACTATGCGCGGCCGCACTAGCACCTGTGCTGCGGGTTGTAGCGATTGCACCCGGTATTACGCTGCCTTCTGCCGACCAGACCGAGGCAGAGTTTCAAAAGGCCCATTCGATGACACCGCTGGGTGCCTCTAGCCGGCCTGGCGAGATTGCCGATGCAGTGGTCTGGCTGGCGCAAGCGCGGGCAGTGACCGGTACCATGCTGCTGGTCGATGGCGGCCAGCATCTCAGTCCGCTGCCGCGGGATGTCATGATGATGATTCGATCATGATGATGCTGCTTGACCCACGACTCTCAGACTGCAGGAGAATTTTTCTGCACGATCTCTCGATCGACGCATCGATTGGCTTTCATGACTTTGAAAAAAAAGCCCCCCAGCGCGTCCTGATCAGCATTGACCTCTTTGTTCCAATAAGCGCCAGCACCTCAGCCCATGACGAAGTGAAGGATGTCATTGACTATGACTTTGTCCGGCTCGGCGTGAAAACCCTTGCCCAGTCGCGACACTTTAATCTCCAAGAGACGCTGCTCGATCAGATCTGTGAACTCTGCCTTAAAACACCAGGCGTGCGCGCGGTTCGGGCCGAAAGCCAGAAGCCCGATGTTTATCCGGATTGCAGAACAGTGGGCATCGAAGTCTTTCGCTGGGGCTAGCCGTTATGGGACATCACGATAAAGCAGCCTTCGAGGCCAACAAACTCTCAAAGCGCCTGCACCGGCTCACCGGCCAGGCCATTATCGATTTCAACATGATTGAAGCCGGCGATCGGGTCATGGTGTGTATGTCAGGTGGCAAAGACAGTTATGGCCTATTGGATATTCTTTTAAGTCTGCAGGCCCGCGCGCCGATCACTTTTGAATTGATTGCGGTCAATCTGGACCAAGGACACCCCGGCTTCCCCAAAGACACGCTGCCCGACTACCTCCGCCAGCGCGGTGTTAAGTTTCACATTGAGGCCCAAGATACCTATTCAATTGTGAAACGTGTGATCCCGGAGGGCAAAACCATGTGCTCATTGTGCTCACGCCTGCGGCGCGGAATCATCTATCGTCTGGCCTCAGAGCTGGGTGCAACCAAGATTGCTTTAGGCCACCATCGTGATGACATCCTGCAGACATTTTTCTTAAACCTTTTTTTCGGTGGACGCCTAAAGTCGATGCCGCCGAAACTGGTGTCGGATGATGGCCGGCATGTGGTGATTCGACCGCTAGCGTATTGCGAAGAATCCGATTTGCAGCGCTGGGCCGAGCTACAGGAATTTCCAATCATCCCCTGTGATTTGTGTGGTTCGCAAGAAAACCTTCAGCGCCAACAAATCAAACGCATGCTGCAGGAATGGGATCGTCAGACTCCCGGCCGCACCGCCACCATGTTTCAGGCCTTGGGCAATGTGACGCCCTCGCATCTTCTGGATCCCCGCCGCCACGATTTCAAGAATATCCGCCCAGACTCTATTCCGAATCCAGATGGTGATCGGGCTTTTGATCCGAACTGCTAGACCCGGATCATGCGCTCGTTATTTCGACTTCTCGCAATTGTTCGTGTTTTTCTCCGTCATGGCCTAGATCAGCTCGCGCTGGATGGGGCTGCCCGAACCTTTGACTCCCGGCTGCTCACTACTGTTTTAAAGCTCTCGCGCATCGGCCGCACCATCACCACACCACGTGGTGTTCGGCTGCGGCTGGCACTGGAGGAGCTCGGACCAATCTTTGTGAAGTTCGGCCAGGTGCTCTCAACCCGACGCGATGTCTTAGCAGAGGACATCGCAGATGAACTGGCCAAACTTCAGGATCAGGTACCGCCTTTTGACTCAGATCTTGCAGTCGCCACGATTGAGCGCGCGTTCGGAAAATCCATCTCTGCCCTGTTTTCCGAATTCGACCGCACCCCGATTGCCAGCGCATCGATCGCACAGGTCCATCTTGGCCGGCTCATCGACGGCCGCGAAGTCGCCGTCAAGGTATTGCGGCCGGGCATGCTGAAAATTATTGAGCAGGACCTGGCCTGGCTAAAACTGATTGCACGATTTGTTGCGCGATTCTCTAGCGATGGCCGGCGGCTAAAGCCCGTTGAAAACGTCGAAGAGTTTGATGGCTATCTGCATGATGAGCTTGATCTTGTTCGTGAGGCTGCCAATGCAAGCCAGCTGCGTCGCAATTTCGCCGACTCAGGACTTTTAAAAATTCCAGAGATGATTTGGGATCTCTGTCGGCCAGATGTGATTGTCATGGAGCGTATCTATGGCATCCCAATTAATCGCTTTGAGGAGCTCAAGGCCAAGGGCATTGATTTAAAGCAGCTCTCACGGCATGGCGTAGAGATTTTTTTCACCCAGGTATTTCGTGATGGCTACTTTCATGCCGATATGCACCCGGGAAATATTCTGGTGGCCGATCGGGGGCCGCACTTTGGAAAATATATTGCGCTGGACTTCGGCATTGTGGGCACGCTGTCTGAGGTCGATAAAAACTATCTCGCACAAAATTTTCTCGCTTTTTTTCGCCGTGACTACCGGCGCGTAGCGGAGCTGCATGTCGAATCCGGCTGGGTGCCTGCCGAGAGTCGGGTCGATGCGCTTGAAATTGCAATCCGCGGGGTCTGTGAGCCTTATTTTGACCGGCCGTTAAAAGAGATTTCTCTGGGCCAGGTACTGGTTCGGCTTTTTCAGGTCTCGCGCCGCTTTAATGTCGTGATCCAGCCGCAGCTGACCTTGCTACAAAAAACGCTGCTCAATGTGGAGGGCCTCGGCCGGCAGCTGGACCCCGATCTCGACCTCTGGAAGACCGCGATGCCATTTCTGGAACGCTGGATGCAGGAACAGATTGGCTTTCGGGCGCTCAGAAAAAATCTGCAAAAAGAATCCGAACGCTGGGCCCAGACCCTGCCTCAGCTGCCACGGCTTGTCCATCAGGCGCTCGCTCAGGCGGCACAGGGTGGCCATGGCGACATCCAGATCCGATTGCGCGAGCTTGCCGCCGAACAGCAGCGGCTGCGCCGGGCGATTTGGATCTTGGCCGGATTACTGCTTGCCGTGCTCGCTGTTTTAGGGCTCGAACTTGGTGGAACCCCGCTCTTTTTCTAAACCAAAAGGCCTAGCACCCCCTCCTATAATCGGGTCTTTCCTGCATTCCCGCTTGCTGCCGAAAGGAGGTCTCCATGCTGCTCGGTTTGGTCATCGCTTATCTGCTCATATCGATTGCTATCGGTTTATATGGCGCCACTAAAGTCCACAATGCACGCGACTACGTGACCGCCGGGCGTAATCTGCCAATGGCCGTCGTACTGGCAATGGTATTCGCGACCTGGTTTGGTGCAGAGACCGTACTGGGCATTTCTGCCACCTTTCTTGAAGAAGGCGCGCGCGGTCTGATTTCGGATCCGCTCGGGGCATCGCTATGCCTGGTGCTGTTTGGCTTGGTATTTGCCCGGCCACTCTACAAAATGAATCTACTGACTCTGGGCGACTACTTTCGTATTCGCTATAACCGTCAGACCGAGCTGATTTTGTCCATCTGCATCGTCATCTCATATCTAGTGTGGGTATCAGCGCAAATCACTGCCCTCGGACTAGTCTTTAATGTGCTGTCGGAAGATGTGATCTCTCAGACCCAGGGCATGCTGATTGGCGCCGCTGTGGTGCTGGTCTACACCATCTTCGGCGGCATGTGGTCGGTAGCACTCACAACGTTTGTGCAGATGATTGTGATCGTGATTGGACTGCTTTTGGTCACTCAGAATGCGGCTGACCAGGCGGGTGGCATCGCCCAGGTCTTTGCAAAAGCCGCCGCAGAGGGGAAATTTGAGTGGCTCCCGAGCATGGATGGAATTGAAATTCTCGGCTGGGTCGCAGCACTGGTCACAATGGCCCTCGGATCAATTCCCCAGCAAGATGTTTTCCAGCGCGTGAATTCATCAAAAAATGAGACGGTTGCCGTATGGGGCACGACTCTTGGCGGCCTGAGTTACTTCTTTTTTGCCGCAGTGCCGCTATTTTTGGCGTACACCGCGACCATTATCGATCCAGAAATGGTTAAAAAGTTTCTTGAAGAAGACTCACAGATGATTCTGCCCTCGCTGATCATGGGCCATATGCCTTTCTGGCTACAGGTGATTTTCTTTGGAGCGCTGATCTCGGTAATCATGAGTACCGCCTCGGGCACGCTCTTGGCGCCTTCCGTGACTTTTGCTGAAAACGTGTTAAAGGGCTTTGCACCCCGCATGAATGATCAGCAGTTCCTCTGGTCACTGCGAATGACCGTATTGATTTTCACGATCATCGTGACGTTTTATTCGATCATGACCGATGAAAGCATCCATGGTATGGTCGAAAATGCCTACCGCATCACACTTGCCGGAGCCTTCGTGCCGCTGGCAGCAGGCCTTTTTTGGAAAAAAGCGAGCAATCTCGGGGCGGGGCTTGCTATCACCGCAGGCCTGAGTGTCTGGCTGGTGCTGGAGACCCTTGGGATTGAAGAACCTGTCGAACCTCAGCTCATCGGTCTAATTGCCAGCGTGCTCGGCATGCTGATTGGCTCCACGATTTCACCGAATCGGGCCCACGGCCATGGCGGGGAAGCCCGGCACGTATGAATGTCGTCATTCTGGCAGCCGGCAAAGGAACCCGGATGCGCTCCGGGCTGCCCAAGGTGCTCCATCCCGTTGGGGGCCTGCCGATGCTGGGCCACGTGCTGAGGACTGCACAGGCACTACAACCGAAAAAAATTATTGTCGTGATTGGACACGGCGCAGACCAAGTCAGAGCTGCGATACAGGCGCTACCCGAAATCTTCAAAGCCGCCCCAATTGACTGGGTCATCCAGGATCCGCCTCAGGGTACCGGCCATGCAGTGGCCCAGGCACTACCGAAGCTTGATCTCCAGTCCGCTGCACTGATTCTGTATGGCGACGTTCCCTTAATCAGCAGCCATACCCTACACCGGCTACTGGATACCGCAGAGAAAAATCGCGGTCTGGCGGTACTCACCGCCATGCTCGACTCCCCGACCGGCTATGGGCGAGTTGTTCGCGACGCGGATCAAAACATCCAAAAAGTTGTAGAAGAAAAAGATGCTGATGCTGCCGTTCGCTCAATTTGTGAGGTCAATACTGGGTTTATGGCGGCGCCAGCAAAGCTTCTTGCTGCATTGGTATCTGCGATCGATAACCGGAATGCCCAAAATGAGTTTTACCTCACCGATATCATTGCAAAATCAGTGGCTGAGGGCAAAGCGGTTCATGCCCTGCGGTGTGAACATACCGAAGAAATTCTCGGCATAAATAGCCAGGAAGATCGGGCCCAAATCGAACGGGTTTATCAGCGCAGCATTGCTCAACAGCTCATGTCTGGAGGTGTTCGGCTGCAGGATCCCGAGAGAATTGACGTGCTCGGCCAGCTTGAATGCGCACCAGATGTCAGTATCAGTATCGGCTGTGTTTTTGAAGGCACCGTTCAGATTGCAGCAGGTGCTGTCATTGGCCCGCACTGCGTGATTCGTAATGCTCGCATTGGCCAAGAGACCGTTATCGAAGCTTTTAGTCATATTGATGGTGCGTCTATTGGCCCCAAATCGATTATCGGACCCTACGCCCGGCTGCGGCCCGGCACCGAACTTGCAGAGGGCGTGCATATCGGAAATTTTGTTGAAGTAAAAAATAGCGTGCTGGGACCACGATCCAAGGCCAACCATCTTTCCTATCTTGGTGATGCCAGCATCGGCAGTCGGGTCAATGTTGGGGCAGGCACGATTACCTGCAACTACGATGGTGCGGAAAAACACCGTACGATTATTGAAGATGATGTCTTTATCGGCTCGGACACTCAGCTGGTGGCGCCTGTGACTGTTGGCAGGGGCGCTACTCTCGGTGCAGGCACAACGCTAACCCAGGATGCGCCTGAAGACGCGCTGACGATATCAAGGGCCCAGCAGGTCACGATCAAAAATTACCGGCGGCCCCAGAAAAAGGAACACTGATATGTGTGGCATTGTCGGAGCGATCGTCGCTCCGAGTTCAGGGAAAAATGTTGTTCCAATTTTGATTGAGGGCCTCAAGAAACTCGAGTATCGGGGATACGACTCCGCGGGACTGGCGATTGCGACAGCAAACGACATTCACCGCATTCGGGCCGTGGGCCGGGTCGCAGAGTTGGAGCAGAAATCTTCCGGTGAAATTGCAACGATGGGCATCGCCCATACCCGCTGGGCCACTCATGGCGGTGTAACTGCGACTAATGCCCACCCCCATCTTTCGGAACGCGATGGCCTGGCTATCTGCGTTGTTCATAACGGAATTATCGAGAATCATGACGTGCTACGAGAGTCGCTTTCAGGCCAGGGCTACGTCTTTCACTCCGAGACCGACACCGAAGTCATTGCCCACCTGATTCATCTTTATCGTCAACGCTGCAAAAGCCTTCAGCAGGCTGTGCATGAGGCCCGTCAGCAGCTGAAAGGCGCCTATGCGATTGCGGTCATGAGCAGCCAAGATCCGCAGGAGCTCGTCGGCACGCGGCAGGGCGCGCCGCTGTTGATTGGGCTAACCGAAAATCAACAGGGAATGTTTTTAGCCTCGGATACCTCAGCCCTACTCAAGGTTACAAGAAACATTATTTACCTAGAAGACGGTGATCTGGTGAGGCTCACCGCCACTTCAGCCGAACTCTGCGATGCCCGGGGCGAGAAAATTCATCGCAACACGGTCGTCAGCAGTCTCTCGGCTGATGATGTTGAATTGGGCCCACATGCCCATTACATGCACAAAGAGATTCTCGAGCAGCCTGGCGCAGTGGCTGCCACACTTGAGGAAGTAATGGGTGCCCATGCCTTATCGCCAGGCCTATTGGGCCCCGATGGCGAGCGCGCCATCAGCAGCATTCAGCAAGTACTGATTCTGGCCTGCGGCACCAGTTTTCACGCGGGGATGGTTGCCCGCTATTGGATTGAATCGATCGCACGAATCCCGGTTTCACTTGAGATCGCCAGCGAATATCGCTACCGGGATTCGGTCATGCTGCCCAATACCCTGGTAATCGCTATCTCCCAATCGGGTGAGACCGCCGATACTCTGGCTGCACTTCAGTTTGCAACGCGCAGTGGTGCTGCAGCCAGCCTTGCCATTTGTAATGTGCCCGAATCATCGCTGATGCGCTCTTGCACGCTGCGCCTACTGACCCGGGCAGGCCCGGAGATCGGCGTGGCCTCGACCAAGGCGTTCACCACTCAGTTGGTAAGCCTCTTTCTCGTGACACTGCTGCTGGCCAAAGCCCGGGACCACCTAAGCCGCGATCAGGAGCAGGACGCCCTGGTGTCGCTGCGGCACCTGCCTGCCGCGATGGTCCAGATTTTGTCTGCTGAGACACAATTTAAATCCTGGGCCAATCACTTTATTGACAAACAGCATGCGCTATTTCTTGGTCGGGGCATTCACTATCCCATTGCAATGGAAGGCGCGTTAAAGCTCAAAGAGATCAGCTATATCCACGCAGAGGCCTATGCAGCGGGAGAGCTCAAGCACGGGCCGCTTGCCTTAGTGGATGCATCAATGCCGGTGATCGCCGTCGCTCCGAACGATCAGCTCAGTGAGAAACTGAAAAGCAACCTACAAGAGGTCCGGGCCCGTGGGGGCGAGCTCTATATCATCGCCGACAAAGGCTCAGGAATTGAGGCCTCAGACGGTGTTCATGTGATCACACTTGGCGACCATGCAGGGCCCCTGTCCCCCATCCTGCATGTGATTCCTCTACAACTCCTTGCCTACCACGTGGCGTGTGCAAGGGGCCATGATGTGGATAAGCCGCGTAATCTCGCCAAGAGCGTCACCGTCGAATAACATTACTGGTCTTCACAAGGAGATCAAGATGCATATCGGTATTGCCGTTGATGGCTCAGAAAATTCCCTGCGGGCTGTAAAACACGCTATTGGCTTTGCACAACAACTCAAGCAGGCCCCCTCACTTAGCCTGATTAATGTCCATTTATCGGCCCTGATCTCCCCGGTTGCAAAGGGAATCGATCGTCTTCAAATAGAGCAGTACATGGATCAGATCGCAGAAGAAGAACTCAAGGCCGCCCGTCAGGCAGTTACGGACTCCGGGCTTTCCGCCCAAGTCATTAAAGGCCACGGCGAAGTCGCTCCCACGATCATTGAGATCATTAAAAAGGAAAAGATCGATCTGATGATCATGGGCGGCAAAGGCCGCAGCAGCTTAAGTGATTTGATTTTGGGTTCAGTGACTACCAAACTGATTAGTGTCAGCCCTGTGCCGGTGTTGGTAGTGAAGTAAACCGATCAAAACGCTGGCGCATGAGCGCCAGCACGATAACACCTGGCATTGCCAGCACAGTCGACAGCAAGAAAAATTCTGGCCAGCCCCAGTCTGAGGCCACGACGCCCGCGACTGGGCCGATTACAACCCGACCAATCGAGGCCAGAGCGGATAGCAGTGCGAACTGCGTCGCGGTAAATCGCACGTCGCACAGGCCCATGAGCAGGGCGACAAAAGCAGCGGTGCCCATTCCTCCTGCAAGGTTCTCCAATAGAACGACTGCAGTCATTCCAGCGAGCGTGGGTGTCGTTGAGGCCAGCCACCAAAATCCAAGATTAGTGACGCCCTGAAGCACACCGAAAACCAACAAGGCCTGCCAAAGCGAAATTCGCGACAACAGCAATCCGCCTGCCAATCCGCCCACCAGTGTCGCCAAAAGGCCCATTCCTTTATTCACCGCGCCCACTTCCGCAGGAGTAAAGCCAGCGCCGCGAATCAGAAATGCGGTCGATAAGCTGCCAGCAAAGGCATCGCCAAATTTATAAAGCACAATCATCAAAAGAAAAAGCAGGGCGCCGGGCCGGCCGAAAAATTCCTTAAAGGGCTCTACAACCGCAAGCACCAATGAGCGCGGCACGGGCGCCTGAGTGGGCTCTGGCGCGATCGCCGCAATCACCGCAAAGACAACAGCAAAGCCCGCCATCAGCAGATAAACCCCCTGAAATCCCAGCCAGAGATCCGCCAACATCAAGGCGAGCCCCCCTGAGGTCAGCATGGCGAGCCGGTAGCCGATCACCGACCATGCAGCACCCAGTCCACGTTGCGAGGGCGTTAATGATTCTGCGCGCCAGGCATCGAACACAATGTCAAAACTTGCAGAGAGAATCACCAGGCCAAATGCTAGGGCCGCAAGCCAAATCAGGCTATTTGGATCCGAAGATGGCGCCTGAAATGACATCGCCACAAGCACAACCGCCATGGCCAACAGCAGGGCAACTAGCCAGCCCCGGCGGCGGCCGGCCCAATCTCCTGCGGCCGGAAATCGATAGCGGTCCAAAAGCGGTGCCCATAGGAACTTATAGGTGTAGGGCAGTCCCAGTAGGGTCAGCCAGCCTAGGGTCTTGAGATTGACCCCCTCGACCGTCAGCCAGGCCTGCAGGGTGCCGGCCGAGAGCGCCAGCGGCAGCCCGCTTGCAAAACCCAGCAGCAGGGTCATGGTCAGCAGGGATCGGGGCGGCGGGGCCATGAGGGCCGGCTGCTGGCCATTGCGATCGGGAGTCATGAGGCAGTATTGTCATCGGATATGCGCTTTTTTGCTGCTCATTGGGCGGCCCGCACCGCGGCCGCAATTGGACTGGCCTTTCTGGCAACAGGAATGCCTGCATTTGCTCAGCCCTCTGCTGAGGGCATCACGCTTGAACGGCCATCGCGACTAAAAAATCTAGTTCCTGCCGAGCAGCTCGAGCGGGCCGCACAGCAACAGTTTGCGCAGATGAAACGTCAAGCATCAGAAAAAAATGCCCTCGCTGCGGATGATCATCCGCAGCTGATTCGACTGCGCGCGATTGCTAAGCGGCTCATGCCCCATATCGGCCGATGGAATTCCAAGGCAGTGAACTGGCCATGGGAAGTACAGCTCTTCGGATCCAACGCCATCAATGCCTTCTGCATGCCCGGCGGAAAGATTGGTTTTTATACAGGGATTCTCGATCGGCTCAAGCTCACCGATGACGAGGTGGCCATGATCATGGGCCATGAGATGGCCCATGCCTTGCGCGAACACTCACGGGAGCGGCTTGCCAAAAATCAGCTCACGGGCATCGGTGCGACAGTGCTGTCATCTGTACTCGGGCTAGGAGAAGCTGGCCGCACAGTCATGGATTACGGTGCGCAGCTGACTATGCTGAAGTTCTCCCGGGATGATGAAAGCGAGGCCGACTTAATTGGCCTAGATATCGCTGCGCGTGCAGGCTTTGATCCGCGCGCTGGTATTACGCTGTGGAGAAAAATGTCGGCGCAATCCAAAAATACGCCGCCGCAATGGCTATCGACTCACCCCTCGGGCAACAATCGCATCGCAGAAATTGAGCGGCATCTCGATCTTGTTTTGCCGCTTTACGCACAGGCAATTGGTGTATCGATCGAAAAGCTGCCGCCCGATCCGAGCCTTTAAGCAACGCCCCATCGCTCACGATAAGCGGCCACTGCATCTCGATAACGGGAAAGCTCCTGGTTATCGGAGCGATCCAGAAATTCCAAAAGGTCCGCGAGATTGGCGATCGCAATCACCGGGATTCCGAAGAGGTCCTGAACTTCCTGGACGGCAGAGCGTTCCGTCGGTGCACTGGCGGTTCCGCCACGCTCCATTCGATCCAATGCAATCAGCACGCCTGCTGGCGTTGCACCATGGGCACGAATAATATCGACCGATTCCCGCACTGAAGTGCCTGCCGAGATCACATCATCCACGATCAGAATGCGGCCAGCCAGGGCCCGGCCCACCACGACCCCGCCCTCACCATGATCTTTGGCTTCCTTTCGGTTGTATGAAAATCCGATATCTCGGCCCGCATGCGATAAGGCGACGGCCGTGGCGCTGACCAGAGGAATGCCTTTATAGGCTGGCCCATATAGGCTATCGGCCCGCAGCCGGCCGTCAAATTCCGCAGCCAAAAATGTCTTGGCATAAAAGCCCGCCAGCGCGCCCAGCGTACCGCCATGATCAAAAAGTCCGGCATTAAAAAAATACGGCGACTCCCGGCCTGCCTTCGTAATGAAGCTGCCGAACTTTAATACGCCGGCATCAATCGCAAACCGAATAAATTCCTGGTCGGCGGGTCGTGAATCATAAGAGTGGGCCATGATGCGAGAGAATATCACCCATGCGCATCGTCTCGCTGAACCTCAATGGTATTCGCTCAGCTGCATCAAAAGGGGTCATGGCATGGCTTGGCCGCCTGCAGGCCGATGTCGTCTGCGTGCAAGAGCTTAAGGCCCAAGAGCAAGATCTCTCGGACGAACACCGCCGCATCTTGCACAGCGGCCAGACGCTGCAGGGAGCATTTTATTGCGCGCAAAAAAAAGGCTACAGCGGCGTTGGCATCTACAGCGCATTGGCACCCTCGCGCATTCTGCGTGGCATTGGAGTTCAAGAATTCGACGACGAAGGCCGTGTTCTGCGGGCGGATTTTGACCGGGCCAAGACGCCCGTATCCGTGATCAGCGTCTACCTGCCGTCTGGATCTGCATCTGAAGAGCGCCAGGCCTCTAAGTTCCGATTCCTGGATGCCTTTTATCCCGTGCTCCAGTCATGGTTTGAGGAGCATCAAAAAACGGGCAGGGAGTTTCTGATTTGTGGCGATTGGAATATCGCACATAAAGAAATTGATCTGAAAAACTGGAAAGGGAACCTGAAGAATTCAGGCTTTTTACCCGAGGAGCGGGCCTGGCTCACCCAGGTCTTCGATGGGCTGGGATGGGTTGATGTTTTTCGCGGACTCGATTCACGGCCCGAGCAATACACCTGGTGGAGTCAGCGCGGGCAGGCCCGCGAGAAAAATGTCGGCTGGCGAATCGATTATCAGATCGCCACACCGGGGCTGGCTAAAATCGCCCGCTCATGTTTCATTCACACTGCCGATCGGTTTTCGGATCATGCGCCGCTGGTTATCGACTACGGCAGCTAAATCAGATTTAAGCTAGGCCTTCTCGGCCAGCATCCGCCGCGCGATCTGCTCAGCAATCAGCATCACCGGGGCATTGGTATTTCCTGAGGTAATTGTCGGCATCGCTGAGGCATCGACCACTCGAAGCCGCGCTACACCCCGCAGCCGGCAGTCCGTATCCAGCACGGTCATGGGATCTGCGGCCTGGCCGCGACGATCGACTTGGCCCATCGCACAGGTCGCGACCGGGTGGAAAATCGTGGTGCCGAGATCGCGGGCAGCGTTGATGAGTTCCGTCTCGGTCTGAAGCGCAGGACCCGGCAGGATCTCGGTGGGCTGATAGCTTGCCAGGGCGCGGCTCTGCATGATTCGGCGGGTCCATCGCAGGCCAGCCACGGCAGTCTGTAGGTCTGCTTCGGTTGATAGGTAATTACACATGATCTTCGGTGATGCCATCGGATCCGGATGCGCCAAACGGATCGTGCCGCGTGAGCTGGGGCGTAGATTGCAAACACTTGGAGTAATTGCATTAAAACGATGAAGCGGTTCACCAAACTTTGGCAGTGACAAAGGCTGCACATGCCACTCAAGATCGGGCGTTACGCACTCGGGCCGGCTTTTGGCAAACGCGCCAAGGGTCGAGGGTGGCATCGTCATGGGCCCGGAGCGCAGAAGAGCATATTTGAGGGCCATCCCGATTCGGGTCACCGGATTGCGATACAGGGTATTGACCGTGGCGCAATTGGCTACCTGATAAACCGTACGGATTTGCAAGTGATCTTGTAGGTTCTCACCGACCCCAGCAAGATCATGAATGATCGGCACACCCACAGCCGAGAGGACTGCGGCCGGGCCGATCCCAGAGGCCTGAAGTAAGTGCGGTGAACTGACCGCGCCGGCTGACAGAATCACTTGATCGCGCACCGATACGCGCTGCTTGGTGCCTTCGTGCAGTATTTCGATACCGGTCACCTCATGGGCGGCATTGGCCCATGCGGACTCGGCATACTGCCGTTGATGGGTCGTCTCAGAGGAAATCGGCGCGGTAATCAGCCGCAAGACCTGCGCCTTTGACATCACTTTTAAATTAGGACGATGGCGCACAGGATGCAGAAACGCATCTGCCATTGACCAGCGAATCCCCCGACGCTGTGTCACATGGAAATAAGCGCAGCCTGAGTTATCGCCGCGGTTGAATTCCTCGATTGCAGCAATGCCCTGCTCGGCAGCAGCCTGCCGCCAGG
>JACCEB010563065.1_pt1 | contig 14921 bp, 14 predicted proteins | sample 7454761 | NCBI WGS metagenome assembly JACCEB01 (sample SAMN15323454, study PRJNA562643) | freshwater metagenome | isolation source: river surface water | place: USA:Blue River Watershed | collected 2017-08-18 | reverse complement strand
CCCGCAACCATTGCTCCTATATTCCTATTGCAATCGCTCGATAATGGATCAGTTACAACTACATCAGTTAAATCCAAATCTCCAGTATTTGTTACTGTAATTGTGAAGCCAGCACTCTCTCCCTCCACAACTGACTGAGTATCCGGGGTCTTCTGAATATCAATTGATGGAACTGCAAGTGCATCAACGCTCTTCAAAGAAACTGTCTCATTGCCGCCATTAATAGGTGCGTTTGTATTTTGTGTTGCGCTCAACGTTGTTGTTGCTAGCGCTCCATCAATAAATTTAACTTGTAGATTTCCGGTCGCGTTACTCCCAACCTGGCAGAGTATTTTTACGTTAAAACGGAAAATAACCGTTTCGCCCGCTTCAACCCCGGTCAATCTAAATGTCTTGAGGAGTAGTGAACCCTTGGAGAACATTGGCCCAGTCTGAGATGTTCCCACTGTTGATGCCACGCTATTCCCATTATTTATATTTGCGGGATCTCCAGTGTTAACACCCACGGTCACTGGCTCACCTAAAGCAACTCCAGATTGACCGGTTGTATCCATGGTGATCGAGTAGTTCATGTCTAAAGTCATCTCTCCGAGACTCGCAAGATATTCGGTATTCGGAGCTTCAACTTTCATTAAATAACTAACTACTTCTTCACACGCAAAATCCTTACCTTCTAAAGTTTCTAAAATGTCTATGTTTTTCCGGCCAGTGTTCCATTGCCCACCGCCAATGCTGTGATCATAGGTTTCGGGATTCGCAGCTGCGAGTGTAAGAGCAATCCCAGCGCCCTGCGCCCTTGCTACTGAGATCAGACTCATCTGCGATATCAACAACAGTAAGACCACTGTAAATCGCGCGACAATATTTGGCTTTTTATTCATCCAATCACCCTCCTTAGGTGTTGAGATCATGCTTGCAGGAAGGTTTCTCTAACTGTTACTGAATTACTCCCATTTACCTCTCTAGAAACTTCAAAATGATTTTCCAATTAACTGCGAGCCAATAAAGAGATACAGAGAACAGCTTTGTGAAAAAAAGGATTTAGTTTCGCGTTGAGCATTTGTCATACTCAATAGAAATGGAAACGAAAATGAAGGCAAAATATTTAAAGATTGCAGTATTGGTCCTGGCACTAATTCTTGGTAGCGCTACAACAAGCCATGCAAAAGCAACTGTTACAGGTGGTCCATATTCCAACCTAGCCTTGACTGGACAAGTAGTAAATCTAAAGTTGGCTGGATACCCGCCTAACGCAGGATTCTACATTCAACAATGTAGACGAGTTAATAGCGAGTCTCGTCCCCAAATCTGCAATCCAAATTCACAGTTGTGGATCTCTACTTCTCTAGGTGCGGATTTCGCACCAACTGCAGATATCCTCTTCAAGCCCACTGCAACTTTTACCTATGGCACTCAAACCATTGATTGCGTCAAGATTCCGTGTGGAATATTTATCAGATTAGATCATAAGGCAACCTCCGATCGTAGTGAAGACCAATTCATTCCAATCACATTTGTAGGCAGCATGATTCCGAGCGCAAATTCTGATGTCATCACTGCGGTTGTAAATGGAAAATCTATCGAAGGTTCCAGAGTTCTTAACGTCACTAACCAATCTGTATTTAGGTTAGAAGCGCGCGCCAAGTCGGGTGCAACGCTGACATATAGCACGCTCTCGTCCACTTGTTCATTAAATGGAAATCAAGTGACAATTCTCCAGGGAGTGGGTTACTGCGAAATAGATGTGTACTCCCCAGGCAATACCCAATACTCCGCAATAACCAAGCACTATCTCTTTAAGTTGGCCTTGGGCAATCCGCGGATAACCGTACCCACTCGTGTGAATCGAGGTGCGAGTTTTACTCTCCCTTCAGAAACTGGTTTTGGGGCAAAGATCAGTTATGAGATTTCAGAGACCAAGAACTGCACCTTGTCGGTCAATGGAAGTACATACCGATTAACTTTCAATAAGAAAGGTGCCTGCAGTGTTCGCGCTACTGCGCCAGGTTTAGCAAACTTATACTCTGAGCTAAAACAAACCATCAGTTTCAAGATTGCCTAATCCGCGATGATTTTTGGTGTAATTTCATTATTACTGACTGGAATTCTCATTTACTTCGCAGTGATTGGAATAAAAGTTACGGTCGAAAGGCATCCCGATTTACATGGGATGCTTTTCATCCGTGATTTCTTCAAATACTTAGCGCTATTTATTGCAGTTCTCATAGTGTGCTTTGGCGTCTCTGGGATACTCACATACCTGTTAAATTTTGATGATAGCTACTTCACCTCGAAACTTGACCTAGCGCGTTGGTTGTCGTTTGTTTTAATAGGCGTTCCATTAACTCTACTCATAACGTTTTGGGTGCGAAAAGAATTTCGAAGAGATATCCAAGCAAAATCTTCACCTGTTTGGCATATCTATCTATCGTTGGCCGCAAGCAGCTCCCTGTTGCTCTGGTTTTTGCCGCTGCAAAGCGCGCTTCGATCTTTTGCAGGTACTCCTTATTCGCCACGTGCGGTATCTTCCGCATCAATTGCCTTTATCATCTGGCTTATTCATATCAATATACTCCGTGGATATAACTCTATTATTACGAATTTACATTTTCTATTTGGCTCGTTTGCGGGGTTCACCGGTGTTGCGCTTTCACTTATCTCTTTCTTGGATTCTGGTATTTCCACATTGATGAATTTAGATTATGGCAAATTTCAAATAGCTGAAGCAATCATTTTATTGATTACCGCTCTTCCACTTAGCCTCTATTACTTTGGAGAATTTGGAAGTCGAGCTTCGGTTCTGGAGATGCGGATATTCAGCACATTTGGAGGCCTGGTTTCTACTGTGCTATTCGTTTCAGTAGCCGCCACATTCTCCCTCAACACTCTTTTAGTGTGGTATCTAGGAGAAGCACGACAGGTGTACGAAAGATTTTTCTCAGATTTTCCCGCTCAGCTCGGCGCCATCTTAGTTCTTACGATTTTCCACTTTATCTTCCGAAGCTTGACTGAAGGGCACAAACGCGATGCTCTCATTCGTTTCTACCAATATCTAATTTCGGCAGGAACGCTCATAGCCGGAAGTATCGGTTTTGGATCTGTAATTGTTGGGCTTCTTGCTGATGTTAATCGTTTGAATACTCTTCTTTTTGGAGTGAGTTTGATGTTGATAACCTGTTCAAATTGGCTTTACCACTGGCGGTTATGCCAAGCTGCCGATTACCAAGAACGACGATTGGAGTTCGAATCTCCAATTCGCCGTTTCTACCTCTACTTCTTTATTGGCGCGCCGATAATTTTTGGTATCGGCTCGCTGGTTTGGCTCACTTTCAACGGATTCAAGTGGCTATTACTTGGGAACCAGGCGCTTTGGCAGAGTAGATATCCATTGGCTGCTTTGGCTACAACGATTCTTTTGAGCTCTTACCACCTAGTTGTACTGCGCCAAGATCGAGCTTCCCTATGAGGCTGCAGCCTCTTTTCTGATCTCATTAAATAGCATGGCTGCCTCTTTTCGCCCGTCGCATCGTAATTTCTCATAGATGCGAATCGACTCTTGACGAATTGTAGATTCAGAAAACCCGAGTATCTGCGAGATAGCGAGGTTGGTTTTTTCCTGCGCCATAAGTTCAAGTATCTGATATTGCCGTTCAGTGAGCTTGCGTCCCTCGAAAACCAACCGAGCAGAATTTAAAATAGCTTCATCTTTATGTAAGTCTTTCATATCGTTATTCAATCGATTGAAGAATATCGAGAAGATACTATTAATTGCTTTTACAAAAGCGCTCACTTCCGCAGTTCTATCAATCTCCGCGCTACAGAAGGCACTCAACGTGGCGACTGGAGCGCGGTTACGCTCAATTGGCCAACAGATAAAACTTGTGACCATCGATTCAATCTCTTGGTTTTTCATTTTTGTATTGGAATCCCCCCAATTTGGGGTTTCATCAATCCATACGAGCGTCCTATTTCTAACTGCCGAAGTGATTGGATTCTCTTCACTTAGAGAAATCTGGGTTGGAAAGTAATCGAAAATATCCTTCCGCAAGCCAAACTTGCAGATTAATTCCGCTGTTCCATCGAGCTTAATCACGGAGAGAAAAGTCCCAACACAACCCAACGGAGCGAAGGTAAACAAAGTCAAATACTTGAGAGTCTCTTCCAACTCATGATCGCTACCGCCCAGATATTCACTGAAATCCTCAACTAATTCTAGAAACAAAGTAATCCCATCCTCATCATTAATAGGTTTCTTTCAATCAATGAACAATGTACGTTGCAAGTATCGGTGATAGATGTCTGACTACAACAGTCAATGACTAGACAATGTCTCGTCTTTTAATTTCTTTGTCTGTTCGGTCTGTAACCAGACAATCTCTTTTTATTCCTTCAAACATATGGAAATTTGTGTACGACAACATAAAAAGAATCGAGTTGGGAAATGTTTGTGCGGGTTTCGCGAATAGCTGCATCATTATTGATAGTACTTTCAGTAACCATCTATCAATTTGATTCTGCTGCCCAGGCTGAAGAAATAGGTAGCCCTGGCGCGAGTGAAGCAAACAACTTGGCAAATCAAAACACTCGACCAGTATTTATTAACAGTTCGGGTGACAACACGGTTCAGTTGAATAAGAGAACGAAATTAACCCTCTCCGGTGAGGTGGGGGAGGCAGTTGCCACTTATTCAACTTTGACACCAAGCATTTGCTCGGTGTCAGCTGATGGAGTGGTAACCGGATTATTCGGGGGAACTTGTTCGATCCTGGCCTCCATAACCGGATCAAACAATTATCCGGTTACCGCTCCCACAGTCATAGTCCTTGTTGTAGAAGAACCAATTAGCGCTTCAGTCATGGGTCAGGACGCCCAAATTGCCACAAAAAACAGAATGTCGGTGACGCGGCGGAATGGAACATTTGTCATCAAATTAAATTTTGATCAAAAGTTTCAATTCAAAACTGTTTCGCTCCAAATTGGGATTAAAAATTCCAGTGGTAAAACTACGTTCAAGGGCGTTGCATCATTACTACTCAATTCTAAAGCGGAAGCTACTGTCATCAAGCGAGCTACTTACGCCAAAAATATCTACTTCAGGGCTCTTGTCAATAAGAAAACCATCGTTACTAAAAAAGTAATCTAACAATCAAAAAGGGAGAAAAAAATGAAGAAAACTGTCCTGATCGTTGAACATGACGCTCAAATAGTGAGGGAGATAAGTGAGGCAATGTCCGATGGGCAGTACTCGCTTATTAAAGCTAGTGATGAACAGAGCGCACTTCGAAATTTCCAACAATTCCAACCAGATATCGCTCTGATTGACGCAAACTCAAATGGTATGCGTGTTATGGATATCTACCGTAGTTTTCGGAATCAACGTGACATCCCTGTAATATTTATCAATGGCGAGGGCACAGAAAGCGATGAGCTGCACGCTTTTGCTTCAGGAGTAGATGATTACATCCCACAGCCGCTCTCCTCTAAAGTCCTAGTGGCACGAATGGATGCCATTCTCCGTCGGAATAATGGAGTGAAGAGTGAAAAGACTCGATATATCGTGGGGCCGCTCGAATTGGACTCTTACCAACATATCTTCAAGGTGCACGGAGTTGAAGTTCCTTTAACAAGAACGGAATTTGAGATCTTGAAGGAGCTCATTAGCGCTCCTGAACGAGCTGTCACTCATGATCATCTAATTAAGAATGTGTGGGGCGAGTGGTTTAGCAGTAAACATATGATCGAAAGCCATGTCTCGAGATTGCGTGCAAAGGTACGAAATGCAGGCGGGCCAACAATCTGTGAAGCGGTGCGAGGTGTTGGGTATCGATTGGGTATCAAGAAGTGAGAAAGAGAGAAATACTCCACCAAGTTGAGAGTGCTAAATGTGGCATATGGACGAATATCGCAATTTCTCTATGAAAAGTTTCGCTCGTGTTGTGCAGATTGCCAACATAGAAGCGAAGGAGAAATTATATGAAAGCACAGCGTGTCAGCCACCACTTACGAGTGGTGGCAACATCTGTTTTTGCAGGTTCTTTAATTTTAGTTGCAGGAACTAGCGTTTTTGCTGGGCTTAATGCGACAGTATCAGCGAGCCAGACTGATTCGGCAGGAACTTTAATCCTTTCGACCGCAAATAATGGAGCTGGTTTCTCGCAACCAATCACTAACCTTGCTCCTGGCGATGTTGTTAATAGATATGTAACGCTAACTAATAGCGGCACCTTAGCTTCACAGTCATTGGGGCTCTCAATCGCAGCAACTGGTACATCAACTTTGATCACTGATGGCATCGCACCTGCTACCAATAAGGCGCTCACAGTCACAGTTCTTTCATGTACAGGTGGAACATGGAACACCTCGACCGGAGTATGTTCTGGCACTACCAATACTGAGATCTCTGAAACATCCTTAAGCGCCTTCACATCTCAGAAGGTGTTTAACGTTTCACCAGCTTTAGCTGCGGGAGCAACATCACAACTACAGATCCGTACTAAGTTGCCCGATCAAAATGAGACAACTGTAAATGGCGTCTTACCAAGTGTGACCGTCCAAAACGGCTCTGCAACTTTGTCTTACCTATTTAATCAAGCGCAACTTGCCGGCGCTACCACCAATAGCTAACTAAGAAATATAGAAAGGAAGTGAGTAATCAATGGCTCGTTCGGCAATGATCGTGGCATTGATTACCTCGCTTCTTTTGGCGGTTACTTCAATACCTGCATCCTATGGACACTTACAGAGCAGAGCATCTGAGATTGTTCAAGTTCAAAGTGGCGGTTGGGGTACAAGTATTAGTACGCAGACGGGTGCTGCTACTAATGCTCCGTATCTTCTGACATGGACCGCAAATAAAAATAGACAGTATGCACTGATCGCGATTGTTAACACTGGTTCTTACAATTTGGGGGCGGGACATGTCTCTATTTCTTCCGCAAAATCAAATGGGGATACGGCTAATCCACCGACATTGATTTTTGAAACGTGCTCTGGCGCTTGGAACGCAACTTCATATGCCTGCTCCGGTTCAATAACAACAATTGCTTCTACTGCAAGTGGCCAAATAGATTTTCCTCAGAACATTTCAGTAGGCAACAGACTCGTAATCCGGGTAATAAATCTTCGAGATATAAATGCCAATTACCTCACCACAATTAATGCGCTTAGTTTTCGCACCGATATTCGCGCAGCGGAGGTTTTATCATCATGAAGCGGGCTTTTCATTTTTTTATCGATGGAGCGCTATTGCTCCTTGCAATCTTCGCTGGTTATTCGGCATATCAGGTTGTCAGTGCCGACGTTCAGATTGTCCGGGTTGTCTCTGATTCGATGGCTCCCACAATCCATAGAGGAGATTCACTTATCTTTAAGTCCCAAAAGACCGTCGATATCGATGAAGGTGAGATTCTGCTTTTGCCACTCGCAGATGAATCTGGAGCCTCTTATGTTCATCGAGTAATCGAGAAGAAAATGGTAAAAAATTCAGCTGTCGAAGTAGTGACGAAGGGGGATGCAAACCCTGTAATCGATGATTGGCGAATCACTATTACAAGCGCCAAGGTACCTGTTTATGTCGCGACTTTACCTACCCGCGATCTGCCCCTCTTCTCGGCTGGTGAAGTGGGGCTAATCGCGTTCGTAATCTCTTTGCTATTTCTTGGAGCATCTTTCGTTTGGCCCAAAATTAAAGCTAAAGCGGAGCGAAAGATTAATGCTTAAGGGTGGTTTACCACTCTGCAAGTGACCCATCGCGATGGGTCCACTCTGGAGCTGTCCAGCGGTGGCCACTCTTGGAACGCTCGCGTACCGCTTCCTCATCGACATCGATTCCAAGACCAGGTTTCTTCATCAATTCGATGAAGCCATCCTTGACGTTGAAATCACCGTAGTCCACGAATTTGTAGCTGTTGGCAGCTGTTGATCCATTACCAAGTCCAATGACTTGCTCTTGAATCAAGAAGTTTGGCGTTGCGAAGTCGAGCTGCAAGCTTGCAGCAAGATTAATCGGACCAAGTGGGCTATGTGGCGCCATGCTGACGTTGTAGGTCTCAGCAAATGCGGCAATTCTTCGAAGCTCAGAAATACCACCAGCGTGGCTGATATCTGGCTGCGCGACTGCAAGGCCAGTTCGCAATACATCTTGGAACTCTTGGCGTAGGAAGAGACGTTCACCTGTTGCAATTGGAATTGGTGTTGATTGAACGATTAACTCGAAGTGCTTGGTGTACTCAGGTAGAACTGGCTCTTCGACGAAGAGCAAGTTATATGGCTCGAGAAGTGGAAGGAGTTTGCGTGACATCGCAAGGCTAAACCGACCATGGAAATCAAGCATTAAGTGGCGGTCATCACCAATATGTTCGCGAACTGATTCAACGCGCGCAACAATCTTCTTCACTTCAGTTGGGGTGTCAATGTGTTCTAACGCATCAGATGGACAGAATTTGAAAGCTGTTAATCCACGATCAATCTGGAGTTGAGTGATTTCACGAAGTTCTTCTAATTCTTGTTTCAATGGAATTTGTGTTTGCGCGTTGTGAACTGTTTTTGTATTTAAGTGGCCATAAAAACGAACGCGATCGCGAACGGCTCCACCAAGAAGGGTGTAGACCGGAACGTTGAGGCTCTTTCCAAGAATGTCCCAGAGCGCTTGATCAATGCCAGAGATTGCCGAATAGAGAATTGCTCCGCCGCGGTAGAAACCACCTTTGAGCATTCTCTGAAAATGACGCTCAATATCTCGTGGATCTTTACCCATGAGGTAATCCATCAAATCTTTTACAGCCGCGTAAGTGGCATCTACTCGTCCTTCGAGAACGGGTTCGCCCCAACCGACAATTCCTTCATCGGTCTCAATCTTGAGAAACATTTCGCGAGGTGGGACTGGGAATAATTCGTATCCGGTTATTTTCATGCGTGGATACTACTCATCAAGTAGCTTGTTCGTACATAGCGACTTTCCGCCATCGCGAAACTAAGCGCGAATACCCCAATCCTGCCTCTTGTCCGTCACCCGAAATTAATCCAGCAAGCGAGCGCTGAATATCCTCAAGCGAAGTATCAGACTCAATTCCACCCTCGGCGAGCGCGAGATAGCCCGCTAATCCCCCATAATCCAATTCGACAATCGAGCCGGGATGAAAAATATCTAGCCAATCAACAAGTACTTTCATCTCTTCGGCTACATCGCCATCGCCAAATGAATTGACGACAGCAGCGTAAGCAATTTGAGCTCGCTTCCGCGCGTTAATCAAAGTTGTGCGCACGATTGTGTAGGGACCATCAGGTGAATCTCCACGCAATCTCTCTTCAGGAGAGAAGAGCGTGAACCAGCGAGGTGGGATAACCCACGTCTCAGTAAGGATATGCGGCGCCTTATCGAATCCAATATCTGCCTCTTCAACGCCAGTGGTGAGCACCTCTTCTATGGCGTCAGGGAGAAAAAATCGCGTCACATTTGCCGGCAGCGTTTCCTTGAAAGATGAGAGCGCCGCCCATATCCGCAGCGCGGTCGACCAGGGTGCGACAAACCGCTCTCCTTCATGTTCGATGACATGTGCACCGTCAATCCGCGAGATTGGAGGCGCAGGCCTAATGACTTGTGTTAACGCCAGTGATTGCTCTTGATGTCCGGTGTGTTGCTCCATGGAGATTTCACTCCACCGCAATTGCTCGATGGCGCCAAATGCTTCAAGTGGTTCATACACTCGTAGCGACGCTACGTAGGGAGTTGGTCTCATATATATGCGCTAGACGTTAGGCGCTAGGCGCGAGGAATGTAATTTCCCTCAGCAAATGGATCATCGTCATCTTTGTTATCTCGCTCATTCTTCTCACCATGCAATTCACGAGCCAACTTCTCGACATCGATTTCTTGAGAAGAGTATTTAAGGTCGCGAGCAACTCGCGTCTGTTTGGCTTTAGCTCGGCCGCGCCCCATGGCGTGACCCCCTTACCTGTCGCCTCCAGGTAATACCTGGATTTCCTAATTTCGTGGGGAGAGATTATCGGTTTTGGAAGGTGCCTTCCAACTTAACCCCAGCCGGCCGTTCACCTGCCGGAGCGAGCTCCCCCAAGGCCCAGGCGGAGTGGCCGCGGGAGGTGAGATGGGTGAGCGCCCCCGCCACCGAACTCGGCGGTGCGATAAGAACCATTCCAACCCCGCAATTAAAAGTCCGCTCAAGATCGGCTAATGGGACCGACCCACGGTTCTGGAGATAGGCAAAGAGCGGCGGCAACTCCCATGTGGAGCGGTCGACTGTAAGTGAGAGGTGCGCTGGTAGCACGCGTTCGGTATTTGCAGCCAATCCTCCACCGGTGATGTGTGCCATCGCATGGATCTCTACGTCAGCGATTAAATCTAAAAGATCAGCAGAATAAATTGTTGTTGGGGAAAGAAGCGCTTCGCCAAGAGTTTGTGAAAGCTCTGGCACCTGCACTTCGAGTTTGAGTTGTGCGCTTTTGATGATGTGGCGGACGAGTGAGAAACCATTTGCATGAACACCACTACTGCCGATAGCAATTGCAACATCACCGGCTTGAACGCGATGTGCACCAAGCAACTTTGATTCTTCAACAACGCCAGTTGCTGCTCCTGCAATATCAAATTCATTTTCGCCAAGTAGCTGGGGGTGCTCTGCAGTCTCGCCACCAACAAGTGCGGTTCTTGCCTTAGCGCATCCACGCGCAACTCCAGCAACAATCTCTGCAATTCGCTCAGGAATAACTTTACCTACTGCAATGTAATCAGTAAGGAAGAGTGGTTCGGCACCGCAAACAACTAAATCATCAACGACCATTCCAACAAGATCTTCACCTATTGTGTTGTAGATACCCATTTGGCGAGCAATTTCTGTTTTTGTACCGACGCCATCGGTAGATGTGGCAAGCAAAGGTCGCTGAAATTTCTTCAGCGCGCTTGCATCAAATAGGCCAGCAAAACCGCCAATACCGCCATACACTTCGGGGCGTTGTGCTTTGGCAATCGATGCTTTCATCAATTCAACGGCGCGATCGCCAGCATCGATACTTACACCCGCAGCCTCGTATGTGCTCATGCCTCTTCCAATAACAACTTCACATTACTGGTCTCTTCAGGGATAGGCATTGGATATTTACCTGTAAAACATGCCGTACATAGCTTCGATTCAGCAATATTTGTCGCTTCAATCAAACCTTCTAGCGAAACATATCCCAACGAGTCTGCGCCAATAGAACGGCGGATTTCCTCAGTATCTAATCCGGCGGCAATCAACTCAGCACGAGTTGCGAAATCAATACCGAAATAACAGGGCCATTTCACAGGTGGCGAAGAGATTCGAACATGTATCTCACTTGCTCCAGCTTCGCGAAGCATGCGGACAATTGCCCGTTGCGTGTTTCCGCGCACAATCGAATCATCGACAACAATAATTTTTTTACCGGCCACTACATCTCGAAGTGGATTGAGTTTTAATCTAATTCCTAGTTGCCGAATAGTCTGGCTTGGTTGGATAAATGTACGTCCAACATATGAATTTTTTACAAGGCCGGCGCCATAAGGAATCTTTGAGTATTTTGCATAGCCAATTGCAGCAGGTGTACCTGATTCAGGGACAGGAATAACTAAATCTGCTTCAACTGGATGTTCGGCTGCTAATCGTTCACCAATTGCCACCCGCACAGGATGGACGCTCTGTCCGGCAATAGTGGTATCCGGGCGCGCAAGATATACATATTCGAAGATGCACCCTCGAGGTTCAGGTGTTGTCCAGTGATGTGAACGTAGCCCATCTTCATCGATAGCTATAAATTCGCCAGGCTCGACTTCACGAACAAAACTTGCACCGACAATATCTAACGCAGCGGATTCGCTTGCAACTACCCAACCAGTCTCAAGTTTTCCGATAACTAGTGGGCGAATTCCGTGGCGATCACGCGCTGCGTACAAAGTGTTCTCATCCATAAAGATTAGTGAGAAGGCCCCTTGAAGCGTTGGCAAGATTGAGAGCGCATTCGCTTCGACGCTCCCACTTTTCTCGAGTGAAATGAGCGCAGTCATAATTTCAGTATCAGTAGTGGCATGGAGATGATTATTTGAGTCGACTGTGCTCTTATGTAAGCGCTCAGCAAGATCGCCAGTGTTTGTTAAGTTGCCATTGTGCGCTAAAGCCAACGTGCCATTATCTGTCGAACGAAGAGTTGGCTGCGCATTTGCCCAATTACTAGAGCCTGTTGTGGAGTAACGGGTGTGCCCAATCGCAATCTTTCCCGTTAGTACAGCGAGATCATTCTCCGTAAAAACTTGGGCAACAAGGCCCATATCTTTGTAGACCAAGATTCGCTCGCCATCGCTCACCGCAATTCCGGCTGATTCCTGTCCACGATGTTGCAAGGCATACAAACCATAGAAAGTTAGTTTTGCAACCTCTTCACCAGGTGCCCAAACGCCAAAGATGCCACAGGCATCTTGAGGACCTTTCTCGCCATCGACTTCATGTGTGAGTCTTCCATCGGGTCGGCGCGCCATAGCTAAATCCTAGTCAAAATAGAGTCTGACTCAGGCTTGTTTTCGGATTTTGCCACCAAGCGCATGAGTGATTTCGGCTGCCGCATCAACTACTTGGCGACCCAACTGTTCAACTGCCCGTTGGGAGAGTTCACGCTTGATTCCAGTGGCAGAGATTGCCCCTACACAACGCCCGCTGTGATCAAAAAAAGCTGAGCCAATACAGAAAATTCCTTCACAATCTTCCTCATCATCGATTGCAAATCCCATTGCTCGAATACGTCGAATATCATTCATTAATTGAGAGAGCTCTGTTCTGGTGTTCTTAGTTCTCTTTGGCAAACCAGTCTGTTCAATTACTTGTGCAATATCCGCATCGCTCATTTGAGCAAGCATTGCTTTACCGGCAGCAGAAACATGAGGCAATTCACGAGACCCAAGTAAAGTTAAAAATCGAATATTTCCTGGCGCATCAACACGAGAGACGAAGACTGGATGTCCACCATCATTTATTGATACACGAATAGTCAGACCAGTTGCACGCGAAAGTCGATGCATGATGGGTTGCGCAACTTCACCTACTGGTAAATGTCCGCCAGCTAAATCGCCCAGTCTGACTAAAGAAATTCCAGGCAGATAGCGCGGCCCTGGTTTAGTTTGGCGTACATATCCCGCTTCCATGAGCGTTTGCAGTAACGCAAAGACGGTGCTCTTAGAGACACCGAGTTCTTTTGTGAGATCACTTAAGGTCAAACCATTTTGTGGCGCTGCTGCGATTAAGTCGACCAATCTCAGCGCTCGTGCAACGCTGCCAACTTTGTAACGTTCTTTGGTGACCATCTGCTATCTCACTTCCATCACGCTTGACAGGAGAACTATGAAGGGAGAGGGTAGTAATACAAAACTCCGTTCGGCAAGGCCTAATTACACAATCCGGAAGGTTTTTCATGCGAAGTAGCGAATGGTTCAATGGAAATGATGAAACCGCCGTTTCCCACCGCGTTGTTATGCGATCAGTCGGACTTGAAGTTCCCGCTGATAACCAAAAGCCTATTATCGGTATCGCAGATTCCTCAAGTGATTTAAATCCGTGCAACCTGCCGTTACGTGCACTTGTCGATGATGTAAAAGCTGGAATTCTGGAAGCTGGTGGACTTCCAGTTGCATTTCCAGTTATTTCATTAGGTGAAGATTTGATGAAAGCAAGTTCAATGCTTTACCGAAATTTATTATCTATCGAAATCGAAGAGAACCTTCGCTCCTACCCATTAGATGGCGTAGTTCTCCTCGCCAATTGTGACAAGAGCGTTCCGGGCGCGCTGATGGGCGCGTTTAGTGCAAACCTGCCAACGATTATGGTGACTGCCGGTGCTAGACCTGCGCCTTTCTTCAAAGGTAAGAAAGTTGGAACTGGAACCGATTTATGGCGAGCGCTTGAAGATTGGCGCGCTGGGCGAATGTCAGATGAAGAGTGGCGAGAGTTTGAAGAGTGTTTAAGTTGTGGACTTGGATCATGTAACACCATGGGGACAGCAAGTTCTGTCGCCTTAATGACAGAGATGCTTGGTTTTATGTTGCCAGGCACCGGCACGATTCCAGCAGGTACTGATGAGCGACGGGAGGCTGCTCGAGCATCTGGTCGTCGAATAGTCGAAATGGTGAGAGAGGATCTCACCCCTTCGAAAATTGCCACACCTGCTTCTTTTAGGAATGTCATCCGATTGCTCCACTCAGTTGGTGGCTCGACAAACGCACTGGTTCATATCTTTGCTTGCTCGGGACGTATCGGTGGAGAAATAACTGTTGATGACATCAATTCACTTGGTAAAGAAATACCGGTACTTGCCGATGTAGAACCTTCGGGGAAATTCCTGATTCAAGATTTCCATGCAGCTGGTGGTTTACCTCAGCTACTGAAAAGAATTGAAAAGCACATGGAGTTGGATGCCATTTGCGCGACAGGAAAAAAGTGGAGCGAAGAGATTGCGCAGGAGGTTATTCCCAATAGCGCGATGCGTGATATTAGTAATCCATTACGTGAAAATGGCGCATTCGTATTACTCAAAGGAAATATTGCGCCAAATGGAACACTTCTTAAAGTGTCGGCTGCATCACCAGAACTTTTTAACCATTCGGGTCCTGCATTTATTTTCGAAGGCTACGAAGAGATGCGTCTCAAACTCGAGGATCCTGATCTGCCAGTAACAAAAAATTCAGTTCTTATTCTTCGAGGATGCGGCGCAGTCGGTGTTCCTGGCATGCCAGAGTGGGGAATGATTCCAATTCCGAAAAAACTTGCCATGGCAGGTGTGAAAGACATGATTCGAATCACCGATTCACGCATGTCTGGAACTTCTTTTGGCGTCTGCTTGCTTCATGTTTCGCCAGAAGCTGCAGTGGGTGGTCCACTTGCGCTCATCCAAAATGGCGACATCAT
>JACCEB010518173.1_pt1 | contig 14957 bp, 11 predicted proteins | sample 7454761 | NCBI WGS metagenome assembly JACCEB01 (sample SAMN15323454, study PRJNA562643) | freshwater metagenome | isolation source: river surface water | place: USA:Blue River Watershed | collected 2017-08-18 | reverse complement strand
GCTACTGGAAATTCCCGACGAAAAAGCTCAGAAAGCCCTGAAGGGCGTCATGATGGAAATCGATGACTGCGCCTTCCCGCTACTGGCTGGGATGACAGCGCACAGTGACCCCATGACCGCCTTTAAAGATATCGACATCGCGCTGCTGGTTGGCGCCCGCCCGCGGGGCCCAGGAATGGAGCGCAAGGATTTGCTGTCTGCGAACGCGCAGATCTTTACCGCCCAGGGCAAGGCGCTGAATTCGGTCGCTAAACGCACCGTTCGGGTGCTTGTCGTGGGCAATCCCGCCAACACGAACGCCTACATTGCAATGAAGTCGTCCCCGGATCTACCCAAAAAGAACTTTACAGCCATGCTCAGGCTGGACCACAACCGGGCCCTCTCGCAGATTGCCTCAAAGACCGGTAAGCCGGTAGGCGCTATTGAGAAGCTGGTTGTGTGGGGCAATCACAGCCCCACCATGTACCCCGATTACCGGTTTGCAACCATCGCTGGTCAGAGCGTGAAAGCCATGATCAACGACGAGGCCTGGAATAGGGATGTCTTTCTTCCGACCGTCGGCAAGCGCGGCGCGGCGATTATTGATGCCCGCGGCCTGTCGTCCGCTGCCTCGGCAGCCAACGCAGCGATTGACCACATGCGCGACTGGGTGCTCGGCACCCAAGGCAAGTGGGTCACCATGGGCATCCCATCCGATGGCTCTTACGACATTCCGCAAGAGATCATTTATGGCTATCCCGTTACCTGCTCAGGCGGTGAGTACCAGATTGTCCAGGGCCTGGAGATCGATGGGTTTTCCCGTGAGCGGATGACGCACACGCTTAACGAACTGCTCGAAGAGCGTGATGGCGTAAAGCACCTTTTGGGATAAATCGACAATGCCCGCCCTGCATCCGGATGAAGTCCTGTTTCAGGGCTCCGGACAGGGCACCGCCGCACCATCGTGTTGCGAGCACTATGCAGGTGATGAAAAAAAACTGCGCAAAGCATTTGCGCTCCAGCAGGAGTTGGCCGGCGCCTTTGATGTCACCGCAGACCTGGAAGATGGGGCAGCCTCGGGCCAAGAGGAGACCACGGCCCGATTGGCGGCTGGAATTCTCTCTGAGCCACGGCCCCTCGGGCATCGCGCTGGCTGCCGGGTCCACCCAGTGGATCACCCCGCCTTTGAATTAGACGTAACACTCCTACTCGCTGCCAAACCCGCACAGCTGGCCTACATCACCATTCCAAAACTTACCGGAATGGCCCAGCTCCAGCAGGCGCTTAAGGTACTGGACTCGGCTGCACGAAAATCAGGCTTTGGTGCTGATATTGCGCTTCAGATTCTGGTTGAAGATGAAGGCGTGATTTATGAACTCTCTGAGATTGCCGCCCACCCGAGGGTGCGGTTTATCTCATTTGGACAGATGGATTTCACAAGCAGTCACCGCGGTGCAATTCCTGTCTCGGCCATGAAAAGCCCAGGCCAGTTCGATCATCCCTTAATGCGCCGAGCCAAGCTGGAAATCAGCGCTGCCTGCCATGCCAGCGGAAAAATTCCGACCCATAATCCGACCACCGATTTTCGGTCTGCCACGCAGGCGGGCGAGGATGCCTTCAGGGCCCGTCATGAATTCGGCTTTTTGCGCATGTGGAGTATTCACCCTAATCAGATCCGTCAGATTCTTGCTGCCTTTGGCCCAAGCCATGGTGAGATTGAGGATGCAAGCCGAATTCTGCTGTCGGCCCAGGCGGCAGACTGGGGGCCGATCGCTGACCGTGGGCTGCTGCATGATCGGGCAAGTTATCGTTACTTCTGGGACTTACTAAAACGCGCCCAATCGGCCGGCGGGGATATTCCGCAGGCAGCGCGTCAGGCTTTTTTCTAAAATAAGGCCACTGCGCAGCATGGCGCCATTTTGCGCCACTTAAAACAACAAAGCGACTTCAGGGAGCACGCTATGCCACACAATCTTCACAACAGCCTTCGCGAATTCAAAACTGCCGCAGGCAAAACCGGAAAGTTTTATAGCCTACCCGCCCTAGAGCAGGCAGGCGTTGCGAAAATTTCCCGACTCCCAGTTTCGATTCGAATCGTGCTGGAGGCAGTGCTGCGCAACTGCGATGGCAAAAAAGTCACCGAGGCGCACGTGAAACAGCTTGCCAACTGGGGGCCGACCGCACAACGTGTCGATGAAATTCCTTTCGTAGTGGCCCGAGTCGTTTTACAAGATTTCACAGGTGTGCCGCTTCTTGCGGATCTTGCAGCAATGCGCAATATCGCCCATGACATGGGAAAAAATCCAAAACTGATTGAGCCCCTTGTGCCGGTTGACCTGGTGGTCGACCACTCGGTAATGATTGATCACTACGGCAAAAAAGATGCGCTGGATCTGAATATGAAGCTTGAGTTTCAGCGCAATGAAGAGCGTTACCAGTTTATGAAATGGGGTATGCAGGCCTTTGACACCTTTAAGGTCGTGCCACCCGGTATTGGAATCGTGCATCAAGTCAACCTCGAGTACCTGGCCCGCGGTGTACACGCCAAAGAAGGCATCACCTACCCCGATACCCTTGTTGGCACCGATAGCCACACCACCATGATCAATGGCATTGGCGTAGTGGGCTGGGGCGTTGGCGGCATTGAGGCCGAAGCTGGCATGCTGGGTCAGCCCGTGTACTTCTTAACCCCCGATGTGGTGGGTGTCAATCTTACGGGTAAATTGCCTGAAGGTTGTACTGCAACCGATCTTGTGCTGACCATCACCGAAATGCTTCGCAAAGAGAAAGTTGTCGGGAAGTTCGTTGAATTTTTTGGTGAAGGTACTGCATCGCTGTCTCTGCCCGATCGGGCGACGATTGCCAACATGGCCCCGGAATATGGAGCGACCATGGGATTTTTCCCGGTCGATGGCGTCACGGTGGACTTCATGCGGGCTACGGGCCGCACTTCGGATGAGGTCGACGCGTTTGAGGCCTACTTCAAAGCTCAGGAGCTGTTCGGTATCCCGAAAGCTGGTCAGATTGACTACACAAAGTCGCTCTCACTGGATCTCGCAAGCATTAAGCCCTCGGTGGCTGGCCCCAAGCGGCCGCAGGATCGCATCGAGTTATCGAGCCTGAAAAAAACATTCGGTGAATTGTTCTCCAGGCCAGTCGCAGAAAATGGCTTTGCGCAGCCTGCAGCAGCCCTAACCAAGCGTATCAAAGCCGGTGAAGTAGAAATCGGTAATGGCGATGTGCTGATAGCGGCCATTACCTCCTGCACGAATACATCGAATCCCGGCGTCTTGCTGGCGGCGGGTCTGCTCGCGAAAAAAGCAGTCGAAAAGGGCCTCACCGTGAAGTCGCATATCAAGACCTCGCTTGCGCCCGGAAGTCGCGTTGTTACTGAATATCTGACCAAGGCGGGCCTGCTGCCCTATCTGGAGAAGCTCGGCTTTGCCGTGGCCGCCTATGGCTGCACCACGTGCATCGGCAATGCCGGAGATCTGCGTCCCGAGTTCAATGATGCGATTGTGAAAGAGGACCTGGTTTGTGCGGCAGTGCTCTCCGGGAATCGCAACTTCGAGGCCCGTATTCACCCCAACCTGCGCGCGAACTTTCTGGCCAGCCCGCCGCTGGTTGTGGCGTACGCGATTGCTGGGACGGTGTTGAAGGACCTCAGCACTGAGCCGCTCGGCCAAGGCAGTGCGGGACCGGTTTACTTAAAAGATGTCTGGCCCTCTAGCCAGGAGATTGCGGCAGTCATGGGTTTTGCGATGGACGCCCAGACTTTCCGCCGTTTGTACGGTGATCTCACCAAGGATCATCACCTGTGGAACAACATCAAGGGCACCTCAGGCCAGGTCTATGACTGGCCGAAATCAACCTACATCGCTAAACCACCATTTTTTGATGGATTTTCGATGTCCCCGAAGGCTGCAGGCTCAATCAGCAATGCCCGCGCATTGATGATTCTGGGTGATTCGGTCACCACGGATCACATCTCCCCGGCAGGATCGATCAAAGAGGCCTCGCCTGGCGGCAAGTACTTAATTGAAAATGGCGTGACCAAAGCCGACTTCAATTCCTATGGATCGCGTCGAGGTAATCATGATGTGATGATGCGAGGCACTTTTGCCAATGTGCGGATCAAAAATCTGATGCTGCCCCCGAAAGCGGATGGCAGCCGCGAGGAGGGTGGGGTAACGCTTTTTCAGCCAAGCGGTGAAAAAATGTTTATCTACGATGCGGCCATGAAATATCAGCAGTCTGGCGTTGCCACTATCGTTGTGGGTGGTGAGGAATACGGCACGGGGTCTTCCCGGGATTGGGCGGCAAAGGGCACGCAGCTGTTAGGCGTGAAGGCGGTCATTGCGCGCAGCTACGAGCGGATCCACCGCTCTAATCTCGTGGGCATGGGTGTTTTACCTCTGCAATTCAAAGGATCTGACAGCGCCGAGCACCTGGGCTTAAATGGAACCGAATCGTTCGATATCGCGATTCCGGATGGTCTGCAGCCCCAGCAAGATCTCACAGTCGTCATCACCCGAAAGGACGGCAGCAAGCAAAATGTCACAGTTCTATGCCGGATTGATACGCCGATTGAGGTGGATTATTTTCGACATGGCGGCATCCTGCCCTACGTGTTGCGCGAGCTGATGGCCGCGTAACCATTCACGCTCAAAGAGAACGCTCGGTGGCGCCCGGCTTGCCGGGCGTTTTTTATTGCACGATCGGCGTTGAATAGCCCGAAATGAAATCCCTAGCGGGCCCACCCTCCAAGGGAAAGACGTGGCGCCGGGTGCTGCCAATATCTCCGCCATAAACATGGATACTGATTGACACCTGATCACGATGGGCATTCATGACCTGATGAATATCCCCATGATGGACCGAGACAATACTGGTGTCTCCTGGCGAGAGCACTTCAAGGGGGCCCTCGGGCGAGGGAATACCGTCGCTGCTGATGACATAGCGCTGCGAGTGCTCTTGGCCGCGGAGCATGCCGATTACGCCCCAGATGGTGTGATCGTGCACCGGTGTCGCCTGGCCAGGACCCCAAACAAAACTCACCACCGAAAATCGGTTTCTTGGATCGCGATACAGGCAGTACTGCTGGTAATACTGCGGATGAGGAACAGCGTTAGAGGCCGGCAGCCAATCATCTTCGCGAATCAATGCTGTCAAAAGCTTGCTCACCTGATTAAGAAACTGGGGTGAGCCTGGCTCGGTGGTCTTATCGAGCAATGCTGCTAGAGCCGAAGTAAAGTGCTCTAGTTTCTCGATTTGAGGTTCCGGGGGCGAGGCGGCCATCACGACTCCTTTTTTTAATGATTATCTCGCTATCCGCTTGGATATGGGGTCTTTCAGGTGGTTCGGAGAGGCTTATTGGCATGATCAATCGAGTAAACTTCCGACAACACCAAAATTTCAGAAGAATCAATGAAAAAATCCCCGTCCTCGCGCCGTGGTCGCGCCTCTCGTGAAGCTGATGCCTTGATCGAGTTCGCCGAGGGGCTCGCGCAGTCAGGCAGCCGCGCGGAGGACCACTTCTGGGAATCGCGGCTCGAGCGCGAGATTGAATCGCTCTTAAAGACCGGCGATGAGGGGTCACTCAATGCCGCGTTAGATCGGCTTGCCGATCGTGAGTCTCGGGCTTACGAAGAGCTCGCCGATGCCATTGAAGGCCGTGTGGAGCATGCACTTGCGGCCACCTCGGATGGTGACCGCGATGTATTACTTTTCGCAGCGCCCGTATTGGCCTGGTCGCGCATGCCACTGCCGACACGGCCGATCCCGGCCGCGATAGTGAAATCAACGCGTCAGGCCTTGATGGAATCGGTATTTACGACGGCAGCTGATGTGACTCTGGCCAATTATTTGTTTTCTCCAGATCAGCTGCCAGAAACCTTCTGCGACACTGCGGAGCTTCGTCAGACCCTGACCCAGACCCTCAGCGAAGGGCTATTTAAGGTCGATCCTGCCTCGCTCAAAGAAACCGCACAATTCCTAGCCGATCAGCGTTACATCATTGGCGTTGTCTCCGCGCCTCGCGGAGAGGCAATATTTCGTTGGCAATCGGGTGATGCAACCCGAGAGCAAGTGGCAGAGCGATGGGTGCAGGCGAGCCAAGAGGCCTTAGCCCCGCTACTGCCCGCCTGTGCCTTTGAGAGCATGCTGCCGCGGGCCTATTACGTAGCCTGCCGAGATGCTGATCGGTCGGCGCGGCCATTTTCAATACGCGCCTCTGTTGCGTTTTTAGCCACCACGCTTGGGGTTACGCCCAATGCATTGGTAGCAGTCATTGGCGGCTGCTACAACCGGCAGCTCGAGGAGTATCGAATCGGATTTGCAGTTGCCGAAGAGGAAGAAGTCATCCACGGTGTAGTCTGGCCGCTGCTCGGCGCGGAAGATGAAATGAGTGACGTCGCAGAGGAGATCGAGACCACACTCCGCGACACTGGACTGCAGCGAATCCTCATGCTGAGGCAGCGGCTTCCGATGGAATATTGCGATGACTGCGGTGCACCGCTCTACCCCAATGAGGATGGTGAAATGGTGCATGCAGAGCTGCCCGATGTAGCCGAGCAGCCAAGCCAGCATTTGCACTAAAGCGCTGCTTAGAATCTGCCGGTTGCAGTAAGCTGAAAAGACCGGGCATCGCCAGGATAAACGCCACCCCAGGCATTACTCCCATCTCGGCCAAAATCATAGTAACGCTTATCGGTGATATTGCGCGCCCATAACCCCCACTGGATATTCTTTCGCAACTCTCCAATGAATCCAATATCAACTAAAACGCGGCCGGGGATTTCATAGCCCCGGTCGGAGAGATTAGAGAAGTAATCATTTTGGTACATCCGGCCGCGATAATGGGCATATCCCAGTATTCGATGCGTCGGACTAAGCCGCCGATCAACCCCCGCCCTGGCGGCGGCGCGCGGCACATAGGGAATACGAAACCCGCTGTTCTGGCCGCTACGAATCTCAGAATCTACCCAGTCGAGGGAGAGACTGGCCTTAGTGAGTGGCCCGATCGTCCACTGCCCCGTTAGCGTTAGTACGGCGCGCTGCGTGTCATAAAGATTCGTGTTGCAGGACTCGTTCGCAATCACGGGGCTGCATCCAGTGCTCGAGGAAAATCCAATTTCTCCAGTGGTGCTGATGCTGCGAAAAATTGCTGAATAAATGGCATTTTGTCTTCGGTGATCCAGCGTGGCATAGATCTCCTTCGATGTCATCGGCCCAACGCCAGGGTGTATTCTTGTCGGAACAAAACTGCGTGCATTGAAGTAGTACAGCTCATCCGTTGTTGGAAAGCGAAATCCAGAGACCGCCCCCACTCGAAAACTGCTTGAGTCCGTCAGGCGACTCGACCAGCCTAGGCTATAGGCGGTTAGATACTGTCGATCTGACTCGCGTGCCGAGGCGCTATCAATCTGAAACTGATTCGCCAGACCCTGTCGTCTTATTCCGAGCGACGCCGTAGAGCTGGGTGAAAGACGGGCCTCAGTCGTTAAATACCCAGCAACACTGTCCTGGGATACCTGATTACCTCCGTTTACATTTGCCTCAGCGAGAAGAACATCGAAGCCAGCCCGGGCGGTGATCTGCTGCGTGATCTCTCCGATCAAAGCGGGCTGGACGAAGAATTTTTTTGACTCCCGAGTACTGATCGCAGAAGCCCAAGGGAGAAAACTTTGCATATCAGCGTAGTTCTGCGAGAAATCGTAGCCGCCATTCAAAGAGAGTCGGGCTGATGGTCCGAGATCGCGTTGAAGCTCAAGTGACACCTGCCCGCCCTGCCGCTCTCCACTATCCGCTGGGTTTTTCGCCGCGCGCGGATTGGCCGCGAACTGCGCCAGAGATATTCCACCGGGGAGCTGGGCTCGCTCCTCAAAAAAACGCGCCTGTAATCGCCACGTGCCCTCCGTTGAAGGCAGGGACCGAAGGCCGATCCTGACTGACTGCTGTTCGGTTCTCGAACGATCCCGATAGCCGCTCGATCGCGCATCCATCGCTGCAAGACTAAAGTGCAACTTATCAAGCGGTCTCGAGAAGACCCCGTCGATTTTCTGATACCCAAATGAACCGCCAGAAACACTGATCTCATTCGCAGTGTCTTGTCGCGTGATGATGTTAACAACGCCACCCATAGCCCGATCACCATAAAGCACACCGGCGCCGGCGCCACGCACCTCGATACGCTCAATCGCGGAGAGTGGTAGCTGAGAAAATCGAACGCTTTCGTCGTCAATATTATTAACTCGAAGGCCATCAATTAGGACTAACACATTCTTGGTACCCGACTCACCGAGAAATCCAATGTCAAGACTCGCATCCGAACCCATGTGTCCATAGAGCCGTCGAATCGATATCCCTGGTACGCGATCCAGTACATCAAGCACATTAGATGCGCCGGTTTCGAGCAGCTGATGTCGCTCAATGACTGAGATTAATATCCCGGCATCGCGTAAAGGCTCCTCATAGCGACTTGCAGTTACAACGACCGGCTCCAGTAATGCGACTTGGGTGTTTTGTGAGGGGGCGTTTGACCCGGTCTGCGCAAAAGCCGCCGAGACCCCAAGCGCGAGTGCACTTAACGTCGGCAAATACCGAAAAGACATGATCGACCTTTCTTGCCGCCCAGCCCCCGAGGCAACAAAAAGTATTCACGTCACAGGCCGGTATCCAGACTTCGGCTACTGCCCCGCTCAAGGGGGCCATGATTCAAAGCCTTCCCAGGACACCTCTGCCCCAGTGGCCAGCCCAACACAATTGAGCCATCCTGAATCACTTCAACCGTTACTGTTTCGAGGAAAGTGCCGGATTCACACCGGCTTCCCGTTTAACCCACGCTAAGCAGGCACCATGCGACGGCGTTTGACCAATTTCAAACTGGCCCTAGTGTAACGCCTTGCAATCGGGCCGGCTATTATCGCCGCTGGCGGTAGTTAAAAAAGTCTGACATAGACAGACCCTCGACATTCATTTGGCAAACAGACGATCAGGATGGGCCATGGCTTTAAATTCGATTGCGTTGCCAGAAGGGTCTAGAAAAAACATGGTGGCCTGCTCTCCCACCTCTCCTTTGAATCGTATGTATGGCTCAATCACAAACTGAACGCCCGCAGCCGTCAATTTGTCGGCCATCGCTTGCCACTCGGGCATCGACAGCACAATACCAAAGTGGCGCACGGGCACCTGTTTACCGTCCACTTCATTGTGCGGCTCATGCGCTGAGTCACCCGTTGCCAGATGCGCTACGATCTGGTGGCCGAAGAGATTAAAGTCAATCCACTCATCCGAGCTGCGGCCTTCTGGGCAGCCCAGCAGACCGCCATAAAACGCACGGGCCTTGTGTAGGTCATCAACAGGAAACGCTAAATGAAACGGATGCATCAACAATCTCCACTATCACTATCGAGGTAAAAACATAGCTATTGGGTCACCATTTCGATAAAGGCTTTCGAGCGCTCAATTGTTGGCGCTAAAAAAGAGAGTCGATCAGAAAGGCTCGCCACGAGACTCGAATGGCTAACTAGGCCAAACGGGCCATCGAACACCTCCATCTTGACATAGACGCCCGCCGCCCGCAGGCGTGCAGCCAGCGTCGCAGAGTTAATTTCTGGGTCCACCAAAGGGTCGCGTTTCGCCGACAGCAGCAGCATCGGTGGAGACGCAGCCGACACATGCTCAATCGGCTGCGAATCACGGGGAGTATTTGGCCAATTAAATGCGCGTTGAGCCGCCGGCATCTGAATCGGCAAAAAGTTAACCGGTGACGATAGACCAATTACACCGCGAATTCGCCGCCGTTCGGATTCCGACAGCCAGCGCGGATCGGTGCCAAGGCTAATGGCGTTGTAAGCGCCGGCGGAGTGGCCTGCTAGCACGATACGCTGACCATCGCCGCCAAAGCGTTCCGCTTGTTCGATGATGAGCCGCAAGGCCTGGGCGCTATCCTGAACAAAACCCGGGTAGGTCACCTCGGGCGTTAGCCGATAGTCCGGAATGGCAACGACATAGCCAAGATCGTTAAATGTCCTTGCAATGAATCGATAGTCGGCTCGCGACCCACTCTCCCAGGCGCCACCATAAAAAAACACAATCACCGGCACAGCCGCTGCAGACGCGTTTCGTGCGGCGGGATAGAACTCGACACGCTGACGGACTGAAGGCCCATAGCTCAAGGTGACAGAGGCAGCCTCGGGGGATTTAGAAACCGCATTGAGAACATCTAGGCTTGAACAGCCCGAAAGAAACGATGCGCTAAGCGCAACAAGAGCCCACCTAAACCACATCATGGAAGTACAAAATAAAACCGAGGGAAAAATTCGAAATGGTCGGGGCGAGATGATTCGAACATCCGACCCCTTGCACCCCATGCAAGTGCGCTACCAGGCTGCGCTACGCCCCGACCGAACCCGCAATTATAGCCGAGGCCCGCTGCCCTTCAGGATCTGCAGTACTGCAGTCAACTCACCGCGCAGGTCATTTGATGTGGAGGGTAACGACTCCATCACTGGCGACGGCACGCTCAGCGATGGGCGCGCATCCCCGTTTGCACGGCCGTCCATCAATTGATTGCGGGCACCACTAATGGTGAAGCCTTGGTCGTAGAGCAGCTCACGGATCTTGCGAATCAGCAAGACTTCATGATGTTGATAATAGCGGCGATTCCCACGCCGCTTCATCGGCCGCAGCTGGGTAAATTCTTGCTCCCAGTAGCGCAGTACATGGGGCTTTACGGCGCAGAGTTCACTGACCTCGCCAATAGTGAAATAACGCTTAGCCGGAATCGGCGGCAGCAAGGGTGAGGCGACGCGGCTATCCATAATGTTTTAGCGCGATGCTGCGGTCTAAGGATGTCTAACCGAGGCTGGGTTCATCATCGGCATAGGCATCAAGCGGCTTTTTGAATGGATCCTGAACATACGACTTCAGTTTTTGGCTTGCATGAAACGTCACCACACGCCGGGCTGCGATCGGAATCTCCTGGCCTGTTTTCGGATTGCGGCCCGGCCGCTGCGGCTTATCACGGAGTTGAAAGTTTCCAAACCCCGAGAGCTTGACGCTGGTGCCGGCGACCAGGGTCTCGCGAATTTCCTCAAAAAAGATATCGACGACCTCCTTGGCCTCACGCTTATTTAAGCCTACGACCTCAAAGAGCAGATCCGCGAGTTCAGCCTTCGTCAGACTATCCTCGGTGGACTTTAGGCCCGCGTGCTCAAGCAGTCTGGGCACCGCCTCTCCCGCTGTTGGGGTCAGGTTCGCAGCCGGCGCTAGGCCCGATAAAGTCTTCGAATCGAAGTGCACGTTTCAGAATCAGGAGCGGAGTCGAGCTGCGAATTCGGCCTGCATCAATTTGACGATATCCGCCATCAACTGATCGACCTCCGCGTCCTGGAGTGTTGACTCAGGGCTTTGGAGTATAAAGCGGAAAGCAAGGCTTTTTTCCTTTTCGGACAATCCTTTACCTCGATATTCATCAAAACACTTGACAATAGTAATCCAAGACCCTTGTTTTGACTGACTTTTTAGGCGATTGATCCGGTCTAAGAGGGCTCCGGCCGAGGTTTCTAGGCCGACAACCAGGGCCAGGTCGCGAATTACAGGGGGGAACTTTGAGGGCTCGTGCGGCCGGGGTACGGCGGCTTTAGAAAGTAGCTCTACCTCGAGCTCGAAAACGATCGGAGCGCCGGTGAGTTCCAGGTCTTGCACCAGCCGGGGGTGGAGCTCTCCGAGAACCCCCGCAGGCTTGCCAGCAATCATGACCTCGGCGCTGCGGCCCGGGTGAAGGGCGCGATGCTCCGCGCTCAGAGCGCGAGTGGTGAGCAAGCCCGGTGCTGCGAGGCGCTGCAAATCACCCTTCACATCAAAAAAATCAACAGGCTTTGCCACCAGCCCCCACTGCTCATCGGCAGCAAAACCGAAAGCAACCCCGGCAAGCCGCAGCGGCTGCCGGATGCCCCCGACAGTCCAGTCACCTGCCTGCACGACGGGATCGTCGTGATAAGTCCGGCCGATCTCAAAAAGTCGAATTCGCGATGCCTTGCGATTCAGATTGGCAACCGTGGCCTCAAGCAACCCCGGCAACAGACTCGGCCGCATCACCGACTGATGCGAGGCCATGGGATTGAGCAGCCGAAGTGCGGGTGTATCTGCGAGGAAGGGCTCCGCCTGCTTCTGGCTTATAAAGCTATAGGTAATCGCCTCGACATAGTCCGCAGCCACCATCCGATCACGAAGCTGCATCGACGATCGGCTGGCCTCGGGCCGCGAAAACATCGCTGCGCTTGCGCGCGGGGGATTTGCGGGGATACGTTCAAAACCGTGGATGCGGGCCACCTCCTCGATAAGGTCCTCTTCGATCTCGAGATCGAATCGGAATGAAGGCGGCCTGACAAGAATGATTTCCTCTGCCCCTGAATCTGAATACTCGGCAGCTAGGCCGAGTCGGGAAAAGATATCCATACATTGTTGGGCGGCCACCTCAATGCCAAGGACCTTGCAACAACGGGCAACACGCATCGTGACTGGCGCACGGTCCGGCACTCCCAGGGTCTGATCATCCATCGGACCCGCCGCCCCGCCGCAAATACTTTGAATGAGATGGGTGATGTAATCGACATGGGCCACCGTGGTCTCCCAATCGACACCGCGCTCAAAACGATGGCCCGCCTCGGTGCTAAATCCAAATCGCCGCGCCCGGCCGCGAATTGAGTCAGGCCACCAGAATGCGGCCTCGATATAGACATTTTTTGTTTCAAGCGAAACGGCCGTGGCATCACCGCCCATAATGCCCGCCATCGACTCGGGGCCGCGATCATCAGCAATCACCCCCACAGATTGATCCAGCTCGAACTCTTGCCCATTTAAGAGCTTAATTTTCTCTCCGGGGTGGGCCCAACGTACCACGAGCGAGCCCTGAATCTTATCGGCATCAAAAATATGGCTCGGCCGACCAAGCTCAAGCATGACGTAATTTGCAATATCGACCAATGCGGATATCGATCGCTGGCCGGCCTGCTCGAGTCGGCTGCGCATCCAATCAGGTGTCGCTGCTTTGGCATTCACGCCCTTAACGACACGCCCCGAAAAGCGGCCACACAGATCTGCAGCCTCAATCCGTACGGGAACCCTTTCAGCGACGCTTGGGGTCACGGATGGCCAGCTCGGCGTGGTCAACGGAGCAGAGGTCAACGCCGCGACCTCTCGGGCCACGCCGGCGATGGATAAACAATCTGCACGATTCGGGGTAAGTTTGATCTCCAGCACCCGGGCATCAAGATTCATCGCCTCGCGTACATTCTCACCAAGCGTTGATGCGAATGACTCCGGCAAGGCGAGTAAGCCCTCGGAGTCCTCCGAAATTCCGAGCTCTTTAGCCGAGCACAACATGCCCTGACTCTCTACCCCGCGCATCTTCGCCCGCTTAATCTTGAACCCGCCAGGGAGCACGGCGCCCTCAATGGCACAAGGAGCAACCATGCCCGCATGGACGTTCGGCGCGCCACAGACAATCTGCAACAGATCCGGTTTGCCGATATCGACCGTACAAACGCGCAACCGATCTGCATCGGGATGTGGTGCGACTGCAGTGATACGGGCGATCACGACCCCAGAGAATTCGGGCGCTAAGGGAAGCGCATCCTCCACTTCAAGGCCCGCCATGGTGAGCGCATCTGCCAAGGCCTCTGAGCCCATCGGCGGATTGACCATCGCCCTTAGCCACTGCTCAGGAACGCGCATCTCGAGTTGTCCTTAGGCAAACTGGCGCAAAAAGCGCAGATCGTTGTCAAAAAATAAGCGCAAGTCCGCGATGCCGTAACGCAGCATGGTCATGCGCTCAAGGCCGGTGCCAAATGCAAATCCGATGTAGCGCTCCGGGTCGAGCCCAAAATGGCGCACCACCTTTGGATGCACCTGCCCCGAGCCAGCGATCTCTAACCAGCGGCCCTTCAGCGGGCCGGACTCAAAGCGCATATCAATCTCTGCCGAGGGCTCCGTAAACGGAAAAAATGATGGGCGAAAGCGCACTTGCAGCTGATCCGTCTCATAAAAGCGCTGAAGAAAATCGGTATAAACGCCTTTTAGATCCGCAAACGAAATGTGCTCATCGATCCAGAGGCCCTCGACCTGATGAAACATCGGCGAGTGGGTCGCATCACTATCCACACGATAAGTTCGGCCTGGGGCAATCACCTTTATCGGGGGCTTGTGGGTCCGCGCGTAGCGGACCTGCATCGGACTGGTGTGGGTACGCAGTAAAAGTGGCAGGCCAGTCTCATCTTTTTTTTCAAGATAAAACGTATCCTGCATCGAGCGGGCTGGATGATTCTCGGGATTATTCAACGCCGTAAAATTCATCCAGTCGGTCTCGATCTCGGGGCCATCGGCCACATCAAAGCCGATCGACTGAAAGAGCTCCTCGACCCGACGCCATGTTCGGATAACGGGGTGAATTGCACCCACACCCGAGCCACGGCCATCCTGGGAGACATCGATTGCCTCTGCTGCTAGCCGGCGATTGAGCTCCGAGTCGGCAATCGCCATCCGGCGCTGCGCAAGCAGAGATTCGATCTGCTGCTTCACGCCATTGATGGCCGCGCCGAGACTTTTCTTTGTCTCAGCATCAGCCTGCCCAAGCGCTTTCAGCTGCTCAGTCAGCGCACCATTTTTGCCAAGAAAGCGGGCCTTGGCATTTTCGAGGGCTGCCGAGTCAGCAGCCTGAGAAAACGCCGTTTCCGCTTCTTGAACGAGACGCGCGAGTTCGGTCATCGCCAGTGACTGGGTCTAGCCTGCCGACGAAAGCGCGACTACTTCGCCAGAGCGGCTTTTGCAGAGGTGACAATGGCGGCAAAGGCAGCCTTGTCCATCACTGCCAGATCAGCAAGCACCTTACGATCTAGGTCGATGTTGGCTTTCTTTAAGCCAGCCATGAATCGGCTGTAGTTGATATCCAATGCTCGGCAGGCTGCATTGATTCG
>JACCEB010189053.1_pt1 | contig 14979 bp, 12 predicted proteins | sample 7454761 | NCBI WGS metagenome assembly JACCEB01 (sample SAMN15323454, study PRJNA562643) | freshwater metagenome | isolation source: river surface water | place: USA:Blue River Watershed | collected 2017-08-18 | reverse complement strand
ATTGTAAAAATATTTTTAAGCTTAAGTTATAGCTTAATTTTAATAAAAAAAGCTTAAAATTTTTAGAAATTTTTTTTTTAATTTTATAAAATAATTATAATATTTTTACCGCGATATAAGATAATAAAAATAATTAGTAAATATATAAATTATAAATTTATCGTTATAACACACTTTTTTTCAAAAAATACAAATTTAGTAAAAAAGTAAAAACCATATCAGGAAAAGGCGAATTTCTTCAAATCAAAAACCATATCAGAAAAAGGCGAATTTCTTCAAAACAAAAACCATATCAGGAAAAGGCGAATTTCTTCAAATCAAAAAACCATATCAGGAAAAGGCATCTTTTTTCAAAGTAAAAACCATATCAGGAAAAGGCATTTTTTCTGACATAAAAATCATAATTTTCTAAATTTGTATTTATTTTTTAAGCTTAAGTTATAGCTTAATTTTAATTAAAAGGCTTAAAAAAATTGAAACAAAATTTTTTTAATTATATAAAATAACAAAATAATAAAATAAAATTCATTACGACATATGATAATGTTTTTTTAAAATGGATATTGATAATCGTCGCCATCATAGTAGCGATAATTATGATTATCATCATAATATTATTGAAATATCCCTTGACCAAAATGGCAAATTTTGGTTAGATACAAAAAAAACAGTACCATGTGGTCCTGAAAATATATATGAAATAAATGAAGAATTTTTTAATACAATAAAATTTGGATATAAAAATATTGTTGATATAATTAATGATATTAGTTTTAAAAAAGATAGTAAATATTCTCTTGTAAAAAAAGATTTTTTATCATCTTCTGAAACGAAGACGTGTATATATCTAAAAATTCCGAAGGAATTTGTTAAAAAAATACCAAATACTGAAAATGTTAATGAGTTAGCAAATAATTATCATAAAAGATGGGCAAAGGAAACAACTATTCAATACAGGCATGCATTCTCATGTTTTATTTTAGCATTTGTTTTTTTATTATTCAAAAAAAGTTATTGGGTATAAAAAAATCTAATTTTATGTTATAATGATTTCGAATATTATAAAAGTGTTAATTATACTATTGCCATTAATTTTGGGCTTTGGTTCAGGAATATTTTATTCGTCCAAAAATATTCCAAAACCGAAAACCCGCTTCAATCCTCCCGGATGGGTATTTGGCGTTGTTTGGCCAATCCTCTATATATTATTAGGATACTCCTCATATCTTATTTATTCATCTAATTCAAAAGAACATAATACAGTATTTATATTGTATATCATTCACCTATTATTATTAACAGCATGGTGGCTTTTTTTTGTTAAATACCCAGGTTTTAGAGCCTATGCATTTTGGTCTCTCATTTTTATTCTGTTTTACGCATGTTTGTTATTTAGTTTATATTATAAAATTAATAAAAGAGCAGCATATTGTCTAATTCCATACATATTATGGCTCTCTTTTGCATCTTATTTATCATATTCAACATAAGATTTTTATTATAATTTTTAGAAATTACACTATATAATTATCATCGGATTGTTCATCTGTCTCTTTTTGAATGTGTGATTTTACAATATTTTTAATAAATTGTTGTGCTAATTCTTTATTTTTTTGAATCTCTTTTTCTAATTGTTTAATAAGTATATCATTAAATTCACAATACTCAACAATCTCTTTTTGGCGTTCAATGGATGGTATATGAATTTTAATTGATTTTAAACTTGAACCGCTTAATTTTGGATGTGCTGAACCTGTTCTAAACTTTTGAAAATCTATCGTTTGTAAATAATAATATGTATATGTTAATAAAGTATCATTTTCAAATTCCATTCTGTGCACATCCCCTGAACACCAAAACTTACCATTTGATATATGCAATGAACCTAATGAACCAGTTCTTGCTGTCAATAAATATTTACCATCAAATATATAACTATCAACATAATCAATAATTCCATTTGCTCCATAAAATGGATATTCTCCTTTTTTTCTATCAGTAGCAACAACATCTTTGCCTGTTTTTACTTCTTTGAATACATCACCTAATTCTTTCACCACATTCTCACCAAATATTTTTTGATTATTCAAACAAAACTCATTTAATTGCTTTAATTCCACAATTTTATCATTACTTGTTTTGTTTGCTTTTTCGTATATGAAATCTAAATATTTCACGATTTCCTGTTGTTTATTAAGTGATGGAATTGGGATTTTTATTGATTTAATATCATCTAATGAAATAGTTCCAAGATTAGTTGTAAAATGTGCTTTTTTATTTGTTTCAATCCTATTAATATTAAGGTAATAATTTATATATTTAATATTATATTCTTGTGTTTTAGAAACTAATGAACAAACATTTGCTCTACAGGCTGTTTTACCATTAACATAATAACATTTTCCCAATCCAACATCATCACCTATAATATTGTTTTGACTTCCACCAGCACATACTAATAATAAATATTCTGGATAATCAAATGAATAAACGCTATGAAAACCGACTGGATTATTTGATTTACAAGAATAAAATGGTATAATACCATTACCATCCATGTCATTTGAATTAAATTTACCCATTTTACAATTAAATATTTCTCCAATTGTCTTTACAACAATTCCTTCTTCATATTGTTCTTCTTCGTTTTCATCTTTCATATATTCTGTATAATTAAGTGAATATGAATTATTCGCAATTTTTTCAATTGGAACCTCAATTAATAGATTTTTTACATCTTCATAAGGATTGTAATCATAAAACTTAACCTTGGTTGTTTGATGTGTTTTTGAAAAATTGTAATCTCTACCAGTTTCTTTTTGAGTTTTAGATACTTTAATTTTGGTTTCCAAAACATCCATTCCTTCTCTCTTTTTCACAAAGTAAAATACACATGTTTTTATAGGTGTATATGTAAATATTCCTGATGGCAGATGAATAATTTCTTTCAAATCACATGTTTTCATTAGATATTCTCTAATTGCAATCAATGTGTTATTTGTTTTTGAAAATAAATCTTGGCCATCAGGTAATACAACTGCACATTTACCATTTATTTTTAGCATATAAATAATTGCCTGAATAAATAAGGAAACAGCATTATCTGTCTTAATAGGGACGTATTCTGGTTTTAATGAACTCTGAAAATCATCATATTTTAATCCTTTAATTCCAAATGGTGGATTTGCAAGAATATTATCAAATTTCCTTGTTATTGGCTCACGAATACTGTCCCCTCTTTCTAACTGTTCAAACATATGACCAGATGAGATTAACATGTTTGAAACCGCAAGTTGATATGTATCAGGCTCTAATTCTTTACCATATAAACCTTCCGTTTTAATAAAATCCCAATCAGGTTTAATATTTTTGGCAGTTGCCTGTTGTAAAATATGCTGTAAATAGGTAATTAAAAAGCCACCTGTTCCCATAGTAGGGTCTCCACATGTTTCTATTTTTCCATCAGGATGTATTTGGGGATGAATCAGATTTACCATCATTTTTTTAATTAATGGTTGAGTAAAAAATTGTCCCAATACTTTTCCAGTCATTATATCTTGAATAACCTCTTCATATGCATTGCCTAATACATCATATTCTGTATTTGATAAGTCAAGTGAATTTAATTTATCAATTAATTTTTTATAGGTGGTTTTATGTTGTATATCAAAACTTTTCCCTTTTAAGAAAATATTTTTAGTAGTAGGATGATTTGCTAAAATATCATCCCATAAATATTTCATATTAATAGGAATATTATCCTCCTTCTCCTTTGCAAGATTACTAAAACGAACTATTTCTAATAGCTTGTTTTTATGTTTCTCAACCATTTCATCTTGAATATGGTTAAAATCATATTCATATGTATCAATATTTATTTCATGGCCAAAATGTGGCTCAAGTAATTTTAATATTAATAGATATGACATGGTTCTTAAAGCTTTTTCACCAGTTAAACCTTCATTATCTCTTAAAATATTTAGACAGTTTTTAAAAACATTAATAAGTTTTGATTTATTATCAGTTTTAACCTCTTTTATTTGATTTATCTTTTCAATTTCTAATAAATTAATACATGGTGATTTTTTATTTTTGTGTCGTGTAAAATCAATTTTTTGATTAAAGACCTTTTTACATAAATCGCATGAGTATTGTTTTGACATTTTATAGTATTATATATAATTATAAGATATTAATTCTTTAAATTAAAAAAATCATTTTTTAATTTATTTTTAAAAAAAAGTATTTTTTCCTTAAATATTTATAGATTCATAAAACGACTCCATTTTTCTTTTTATTATTTGTAATAACAATAACTTCACTTAAATTTTTTAAATTATAGTATTCCACCCATAATCCATGGGGTGGAAATAACGGGTCTTTTGTGCACATATAATTACTTATTGTTGATAAATCTAAATAATTATTTTTTATTTCAGGAAATAATAATAATAATTCATTTACTCTATTTTTACATGTTTCTAAATCATAATAAATCCTTTGAATACTCAAGTATTCTATCCAATTTGTAAATAATCCATTATATATCAATTCAGGTTCAAATGATAATCTGTTATCATTATTGCATAATTCAAAATATTCTTCTTTATTTTTAATATTTTTACTTGCTATAATTGTTTTTGCTTTTTCATAACTTATTCCAAGAATTGAACGTTTTATAGTTTTTAATTTTAATTTTGATGTTAAATCATCATCATATTCTCCAAAATTATCCGTATATTGGATATTTTTATTTTTTGATGATATATATTTTTTAATTTCAATAGTAAAAACCTTTATTTTTTGATTAATGGTTTCATCTTCTAAACCCATTTGATAAATAACCTCTTTAATTTTTCTCAAATCTTGATTGTTATTATCTTCTAACCAGTCATCCTTATGTAAAATTGGTAATATAATTTTTGCAATTTTATTAGGTTGATTTATATTCTTTCTACTCGCTCGTAAACTACTCTGAACAATACGAATATTTGAACTCATATTTTCTGAAAAAACAACACCATCTATGTTATTATTATCATAACCTTCTCCTAAACAATAAACACATGTAATTATGCCATATTTAGATTTCTCAAATTTATTTATTATATTTACTTGCTCTTTTGAACTCATATCACTATGATAGCTTGAATAATATAAATCTTCTATATCAAAAAAATTATCATCTAAAAGCGTTTTTATGTATTTAACTATTTTTAAAGAATTATTCTTATTATTTGAATATACTAATAAATGATGTGAATTCCCATCAAATATACTTTTTAAAGATGAAAAAGCACTCAAAAAAAGTCTTTTTTCATTATCTTCTGTAAAATAATTTTTTTCAAAATTTTGGTTTAACTCTTCTTCATTCATAATAATAGTTTGAATAACATAATCACAAACAATATTTTTATTAATAGCCCATAATAAACATCTTTTATCAATAATGTCTCCAAAATATTCTATGTTATCATTCGAAATAATATTATTATTATCAATATTTTCAAGCTGTTTTATTGTAGCAGTTAATGATATTTGTTTATTTGATGAAATATTCAACATTTGAATAAATTTTTTTTCATTATTTTCTATTATTATATTATTCGACGTAAGATGATGGGCTTCATCATTGATTTTCATATCAAATGAAAAATCAATATATTGTGTTGCATAATATATTTTATGTGAAGATGAATATGTAGTTATCACAATACATTTTTTTTTATTATTTTCTAAAAAACATGTAATATTATCCATTGATATTCCATCAGATACAATTAAACATGGAATATTTTTAAATAAAATATAAATAATATTATACCATTGTTTTAATAATAATTTATTAGGAACACCAATAAGAATTGTGTTAGAATTTAATTTATATGTAATCCATAATGAAATTAAAGTTTTCCCTACACCACATGGGATTATTAATAATCCTTTTTTATTATTTTGAAAATAATCAGATGATTTATTAATAATTTCCATTTGATAATCTCGTGGATGATATGTATTATTATATATATCATCATGTGAAATATCATCATGAATCCGTATTTTTCTAATTAAATTATCAATATCATTATCTGACAATATTTTATATAAAATATTATTTTCATCAAAATAAGGTATTATATAATTAATTATTTTTTTATTAAAGAATTCGGTTCCAGCATTAAATTTAATATATAAATTTAATTCAGTAAAATATAATTGTAATTTTTTTTCAATGTCGTCTAAAATAGATGCATCTAATTCAATTACAATTATATATTTTCCTCTTTTAATTTCACTCGTTATATATGATGTTTCTCTATCAGGAATATTTAATGTTTTTCCCAATTTATACGCATCATATAAATCCCAATATTCATTTGTTCTGATATAAATATATCCTATATCCATTTTTAATCTTAATTATTATACATAATTGTAATATTTTAACATTATATAAATCATTTTTATTTTTGCGGTCATATCAATATACTGTATTATAAAATTTTGTTTTTTTCTCATCATTTATATTACGTAAATTTATCTCTATTCTATAAATTTCTTTCATAAAACAGATTGGTGAAGTAAGAGGAAAAATATATGCACTAGAACCATATACTCCATATAAAATACTCGTAATATAAAAATAATTAGGTTTATCTGGAATACGCGGTTCATATGTAGTACTCGAATATTTTTCTTTTTCTATATTGTATTTAATCATATCAGAATTATATCTATCTATATCTATTTTATTTTTGTAATTATATTCTTTAACTCCGCGATAAAATCCCAATGCAGACCATGCTGATGCACATCCGATAAATCCCCTCTTTATATGTAATGGTAAACTCATATTATGATAATATATAATAGCAAATTAGTCTTAAATCGGTTTTCTATATATATATTATTTAAAAAGCATTTACATATATGTAATATACCATAAATGTCATTAAAATACGGCGATTTAAATGTAAATGTTTTAAATATTCTAAGTACAAAAGATGTAAATTACGTGGAAAATACCAAATATACTCCCTATTTTTTTGGAGCTCTTAATGTAGAGGGGGGTGCAACTGTTAAAAAGGGACTTAGAATAGGTTATCAAGAGAAGCTTGTTCCCGGAATTATGATATATGATAATGAAAACTTTTTTGGATATAGTGAAAAATATGGATTACAATTAATGAACAGAACGAGTGATTATAGCGAATTAATGATTACAAATGATTTTTTTATGGAAGAGTCTAAAAATAAGATTTCACCTGCAAAAACATCATTTGGCAAAGATTTAATAAATGAAATAAAATCGGGTGATGACAATTTTAAATCGATTGATATTGATATTCTTGTAAAGGATATTACAAAATATTCATTAATTATTCCTGAAATATACTCTTCTCGTAAATTTCATTTAACACTTGACCTCCAATTAATAGTTGATGATGAGTGTTTTATAACAGATTTATCATTTGTTATTATAAATGAATCAAATAAAAGTTTATCAATGAAAATTAATAAAGATAAAAAAAATAAATATTATTTTTCAGACCATTTTCAGAATGATATTGGACCACAAATGATAGCAAAAATTGATATTGAAATGATTGATAAAAGATATTTTTTAATATCACAAAAAATATATACGTTAAATTGAAATTTAAAAAAATATGTTTTATGATTATAATAAGTGATGTCTTATCATAATTTACTAGAAAAGAATATAAGATCAAGGGATGAAGATGTTCTAATTAATAATTATTATGAAGTTATTAAAGAGGTTCATAATGATGAATTTAGTGTTATTATTTATTTTTTAGATATTAATAAATGTAAAATAATTATTCGAAGATTAAATGATTATGGATGGGGACAAGATTTAAAAATAAAGATATTTGATATGAAAAGATTGGATTTTCAGATTATATCTATTGGGAGTTCTTCTGAAAATTTAAAAATTATGGAATTTCATACTATTTTTGATTTGGAAAAAAGAATATCAAAAAATATAAATATTCCTAAAAAAATTATGCAATGTGGAATTAAAAATAATATAGAAAATCTTTACCATTATAATGCTGTGATTTCATTTTTAGATTTTAATCCAGAATTTGAATATAAATTTTATGATGAAACTGATTCAAGAATTTTTTTAAAAGATAATTTTAAAGATAATAAAAGTATTCTTGAAGCTTATGATAAATGTTATGAGAAAAATATTAAAATTGATATTTTTAAATATGCATATTTATATAAATATGGTGGATGTTATTTTGATGAAAAATTTATTATAAAAAAACCGATTGATAATCTATTTGATGATAGTGATGATATAGTTATATGTGATGATGATTACGATAAGTCTTATTATAATGGAATTATATGTATTTCTCCGAATCATCTTTCCATGTTAGAATGTTTAAATAATAGTGTTGACAATGTTATAAATAATTATTACGGGAATACATTTGAAGATGTGAGTGGGAATAAATTATTTTTCAAATATTTTTCAAATATTATTACTAAAATTTTAAAAAGAGGTAATAATATATATAAAAAAAAATCTGATTATCTTTATAACGATGATTGTGCAATATTATCATATAGTAGTTTTTATTTGAACTGTGTAAATGATGAGAGTAAGTTTTTATTAAATTGGCGTGAAAAAAACTTTTATTATTCTCAAGTAATAAATTGTAATAATTATATTATATTTATTTTGCCACATAAAAATAGTGATAGTTTTAATATTTTATTTTTAAAAGATAATATATATATTGTAAAAAGAATTGATTGTGATGGAGGGTGGGGAATGAATTTAAAAATAAAAGTTATTAATGACGATAATAATAAAATGGAATATATTACAATTAGTAATTCTGATAATAATGATAAACCTTTTTTAATCGATTTCTAAAGAATTTACATAAGTATTTCTACAATTTTTTGTACAAAAAATTCTATCAAATGCACAATATGTATTATTTGTTATTTGGTGTAAACAGTAATAACAATTTTTTTTTACAACATGAAGGTTTAAAATTTTTTTTTTCTTATTCTCATTTTTCTGATTTTCATTTTTCTGATACTCATTTTTGCGATTCTCGCTTTTCTGATTGTAAATTACTAAATTATCATTATCATTATCATTATCGTATAATATGAAATGAATAATCTTTCTATAATATTGGTATATATAGGAGTAAAACTTTTTATATAAAAAATTTTGAAATGAAAAAAATATCATTTACTATTTTTTAGTAAGATTATTTATTTTATTATCTATGTTTAAAAAAATAATGAATAAATTTGATTTTTCTATTTTATTTTTTGAAAAAATATTGAATAAATTTAAAAAAATAAATTTTATAATAAATAAAGATATAGATATTGATAATTATTGTCATGTTAATTATATTTCTCATAAAATAGTTGATAATATTAAATATACATTTAATGGCTTTTTCAAAGATAATTATTTTGTTATTATGATTGATTCCAGAGATGAAAAATTGGATATTAATATTGAGCATAAAGAGGTTATTATAGTTGAAGTTGATTGGGTTTTAAAGAATATTAATGAAAATAATTATTTATGGATTTTAAATATTGAAGGGACAATATGTTCTAGAAAAAAATGTTATATATTACCTATTAGAAAATCATTTTTCATAAATAGTGGAACAAATATAGGAGATTATTTAAAAATTAATGATGTAAAAATAAAAAATTGCATCTTTTATAGAAATCCTATAAATAATATAAAGCCTAAAGATTTAATTGCTCTACTTTCAAATGAAGAGGACCATCTCTAATTTTTCATTATCAATTATTTTTTGAATTTCTGAGCTATCTTTTATATCAATATTTTCCAAAATTTTTCCTTTCATATGATAATATTCATCTATTTTGTAAGAAGATTGTATATTATATTTTTTGAAATCATTTAAATTATTTATATGTATAGCTATCGGATTTAATAATTGAATCATTTTCATATAATAATAATAATAATAAATTGAACTTTTTAATAAATTATCATTATCTATAGAAAAATTAACATTTAAAAGTTCATTTATTTTATGAATATACGGCTCAAATATATTTTTATTACTGTTTAAACCAGAATAAATTATTTTTATTTCATCAATAATATTATCGAATATAACAAATTTATATTCAAAATAAAATCTTTTTTTGTCATATTCATTTAAAATTAGAAATGAATTAATATTTCCATTAATACCGATTGAGTCTTTTCTAATATAAAATCGGGATTTTTTCATGTAATTATCAAGAAAAATACTTGACAAAAAATTTGCAGTGATAAATAAGAATTCTTTATATTCAATTCTACGAATACCATTCTCTGGTCGAACAGTTGAACTGAATTTCTGTTTCTCCTTTACAAATGATAATTCATAAATAGGATAAGGAAACATTGTGAAATGTTGAACTTGTGAATAATATTTTGGTATTTGCTCATGAAAATATATATCAGAGTGATAATCAATTATTTTTAGTTTTTCTAAATAAAATCTGGCCATTACATCATTTATTGCGAAGCAGGGATTACATAAAGCGTAATTTTTAATAAATATGGGTTCAGATGTTGAATTATGATTCTCATGACGGAAAGCTGCCCCCATTCTTATTAAAAGCGGGGAGTTAAAGTTCATTCTATAATTCCTAAAAGTTTGAGGTGTAAGTAATTTATTAAGAATTCTATGATACTGATGAGAGAATACAATATCATCTTCACATATTAAAACAAATTTATGTTTTTTTTCAACAATGTCTTGAAAAATATGTAAGAAAGAACACCAATTCCCGATTTGAAACGGCGTTAATACATTATTTTCACAATCACATCTCTTTTTATCACATCTGAAACAATTTGGAAATTTTTTGACGAGTGTGGAATTCATAATTTTTATAACCTCTTCTGAATCATGGTTTACAGCTTTAAAAAATTCATAATCTGTTATTCCAACGCGTTTAAATTCCTTTATGATATGTTCTCTCCTATCCGTTGATTTTTCTAAATTAATAACATAAATTTTATTAAAAAGTGTGTTAAATATCATCTTATATTCTGTGTTTTTTTATTTTATTTTTTTAGACGAATAAATTTTTTTTTTAAAATTATTTTTTTCAATATTTTTTGATAATTATAAGAAAATTATAAGAAAAAAAATGTATCAATAATATATATAATATCAATATGAATAGTTTTTTATCAATCGAGGAAATTAAATATTTATCAACACCACATATTAGTCATTGTAAAAGCCCAACAAAAAATAAAAAAAGTTTTTTTTATTCAATGGAAAATAGTATTTTTCGCGAATTTAAAAGAGATAATGATAAATTTATTGGAACTGATAAATATTTCATCTCCGAGGAAGTTGAAAATAAAAAGTATGAGTATTTAGGTTTCAATTTTTCCAAAAATTATTTATATAATGGATATTGTAAATTGAAAGGAATTTACACACCCTATAAGAAATATTTTTGTGAAAAGATGACACCTTGTAAAGATGAAACCGATTTATATATATCTTTAGATGCAAATAGAATTTATAAAGACGATAATAGTAGTTATTTGAATAAAGAATATATAAATTTAATACTGGTAGATGATATCTCATTACATCTAGATGAAAATGAAATAACAAAGAGAGATATTTTTAAGAAAATTATTGAAAATGATTTAAATGTAAATGATAATTTTATTAAGAGTTTATATAATAATGAAATGAGTACGAGTAAAGATATTTCATTAAAAATAAAAGATAGCAATATTTCTCTTGAAAATGTGGAAGTAAATACAAAATATTTATTCAAAATTCATTTTTCAGAATTACCATTGAATTGTAATGAAGAGATGTTTTTATAAAGATTTTTTTCCAAATTTTTTTTATCAAATATATATAATTATGGATAGTGATTATGATAGTGATTCTGATATTGAAATAGATACATCAGCTTTTACAGATGACAATCCTTATTTTATGGAATTTAAATCAAATGTAAAGGATTGGTTAGCCCTAGATGATGATATAAAAAAATTACAAGAGGCAATTTCTGGACGTAAAAAGATGAAGAATGAGTTGACGCCTAAAATATTGGAATTTATGGCTCACAATAAAATTAATGATTTGAATACAAGTGATGGTAAAATTAAATATACGAAATCTGTGAGAACGAAACCCTTGAATAAAGATTATTTAATAAATAAATTGGGAGATTTCTTCAAAGATTTAAATAAGGGTGAGAAAGCGGCATCTTATTTATTGGATAATAGAGAGAAAGCTGAGACTTTTCGTCTAGCGCGTGTAGCAGAGAGGAAAAAGAAATCTTAAAATAATTATTTTTAAAAAAAAATATAATGTTTTATTAGTGGAGTATGTCTTCTAATGAAAGAATCCAAGTTATGAAGAATATTGTTGAATGTATGAATACACATGGTATTGATATAAGATTAAATGAATTAAAAAAATATCAATATATTGATTTAAAAAATAAAATTTTTTCAGTTTTTATAAATAAAGTATTTCAGGATTATAATAAACATACGAGAGGTTCTACAGGTAATAAACAAACTCCAGAATTATATGATGGTGAAATATTAGATGCAGGATTAATTAAACAATTTAAAAGAAGCCCTGCATTGTACATAGATAATTTATATTTTGCAGTATCATATTTTAATGTAATTCCGGAAGTATGTGAAAATAGAAATGTAAATACTAAAAGTACAAATACGAATGCAAGTACAAATACGAATGCAAGTACAAATACGAATGCAAGTACAAATACGAATGCAAGTACAAATACGAATGCAAGTACAAATACGAATGCAAAAACTACAAATGAAAAAAAAATTAATTGTTTTTTTAAAATAATTAAAATTAATGATGAAGATTTAAAAAAAGCTATAAAATATTTATATAATAATACTGTTCAAATAGATATTCCAACTTTTTTTGATTTATATTATAGATATAAATATTTAAAAAAAAATAAAGAAGATAAGATACATTTTTATTCATATGGAGGAGTTTATGGAGGAAGATTTATATTGAATAATGATGTAATTTATTTTTTTAATACAAATAAAAAATATTTAATTATTAAAACATATTTAAATTTTGAATGGATGGAAATAAAATATAATAACGCGATTACCTGTTTTCTTTATGTAGATATTGAAACATTTTTTAGTAATAAAAAAAAAATTTATCTTTTTTTTAAAATAAAAAAATTTGATGAAGAATATATAAAAAAATTAGGAAATATTTTAACAAAAAATGGAGAAAGAGATAATATAGAAAATATTATAAAAAAAAAAATAAATTTTATACCAATACAAAGTAATATTAATAAAAATAAAGATTTCTATATTTTAAGTTTTAATGAAGAGGCCCAGAATTATACTGAGAGCGATTCTAATGCTGTAATTAATAAAATTAGTGAATTAAATCCATCAATTCTAATTATTTGTACTCAAAAATCTGGTTCGGGAACAACATCACATTTTCAGAACATATTAAAAAAAAGACTACAAGGTACAGATTATAAATTAATTAGTCATAAAGATGAATCGAAAACATCCATAAAAATTGGTAATAAGAATGTTAGAACATATTTTTATGTAAATATGAATAAAATTAATTTTGGAAATGCAATAAAAAAAAAGTTTAAAACATATGGAAAAAAACTTTATTTTATGTTTGAAAATAAAAATATTACCGAACAAGAAAGGAATAATGAAAATAAATCGATTGAATTAATTAACTACGAATGGAAAAGAAGTAAAGAATCATTCGGATATAAAGGTGCAAATACAATTGGAAGAGTTATGAAAGGAACAGTTTATAAAGGTGCTATATATTTAAAGATTACATTAAAATATAATAATTTAGAACACAGTTTTATTGTAGTAAATACAAATTTTAAAAAAGATAAAGAGATACCACAATTTAGGGATGTTTGTAAAGAGTTTAATTTATATAATGAAATAGATAGTTCTACAATATTTTTTTGTGGAGATTTGAATTTTGATATTAAACCCAATAATAAAGGAAATAATAACTTAAATAAATTTTTTAAAACACGTATTTATGTGAATGGGAATAATTATAAAATAGTAAATCTTTATCAAAAATTTTTAGAGTGTACAAAAAGTATAAATAGAAGACTACCAAATAGAATTATTTATGCAATATCAGATAAAGATAAATATGATGTTTATATTAATAAAGGTCAATTTTATGATATTAAAATTAAAAATAACTCTTCGCAACCTATTATGAATTCTTTCGGATTTAATTTTGTTAAAAATAATGGAGAGAAATATAAAAAAATTATAGAAAATATAAAAAAAATAACAACTACACAAAATTTCAACAAAATAAGTGGTATTATTAGAAATATAAATTCTAAAAATCATAAACTTTTATTTTATATAAATGGTATAAATAAAATTTTTAATGAGTTAACTGGTGATAATTTTGATGAGTTTATATATTGGGGAGAGTATGATATTGGCGAAATTAAAGAGTATGAAAAATCAGGTATAGGTAAAAGTGAATATATTGAAGATATTTATATCAATGGTAAAAAAATTAATAGTAATAATCAAATAAATACTTTAATAGAAAATAGTGTCCAAAAAAAAAAAATATTACAAAAAATTTTTTATAGAGAATCTGGTGGTATATATATTTATAAATTAGTATCCAAATTATTGAAATTACTAGAGTTAAATAAAAAAATAAAATTAGGGTCTATTGTAAAGGGCATTGATATAAATAATAAACGTTTTATCTTAATAAAAGAATATTATAATATTAGAATTGGAGAAGATGAAGATTATAATAAAATTATATATTCATTTATTTCATATATATTTTGTGATATTGAATCTAATAAATTTTATATATTTATAAAACCGGTAATAAAAATTATTGATTT
>JACCEB010225834.1_pt1 | contig 14983 bp, 14 predicted proteins | sample 7454761 | NCBI WGS metagenome assembly JACCEB01 (sample SAMN15323454, study PRJNA562643) | freshwater metagenome | isolation source: river surface water | place: USA:Blue River Watershed | collected 2017-08-18 | reverse complement strand
CTGGTCACAAGCGATATCGCGCAGATCATTTACTGGAAGCCTACGAAGCAAAGCACAAAAAAGCTGCAGCGTCGCTCACTGAAGTAAATTGCCCTGCTTGCGGAAACAAAGGTCAATTCACAGAGCCAAAACAATTTAGCGGAATGCTAAAAACTTATCTTGGACCAGTTGAAGATGAATCAGGTCTTGCATTTTTGAGACCGGAGACTGCACAGGGAATCTTCATTAACTTTGATCAAGTGATGACGACATCACGCAAAAAACCACCATTTGGTATTGGCCAAATCGGTAAGTCTTTCCGCAATGAAATTACTCCAGGAAACTTTATTTTCAGAACTCGCGAGTTCGAGCAGATGGAGATGGAGTTCTTCGTAGTTCCAGGAACGGATGAAGATTGGCACCAATATTGGATTGATACACGCATGGCTTGGTATGTGGACCTGGGAATCAATCCTGAGCGCCTGCGTATTTACGAACATCCAAAAGAGAAGTTGTCGCACTATTCGAAGCGCACAGCAGATATCGAGTACAAATTCGAATTCTCTGGCACCGAATGGGGCGAACTCGAAGGTATTGCAAACCGCACAGACTTTGATTTAAAGGCGCACTCAGCTGCATCTGGCAAAGATCTTTCATATTTTGATCAAGAGAAGAACGAACGATGGACACCATTTGTTATCGAACCTGCAGCAGGTGTGGATCGTGCAACTCTTACATTCTTGATGGATGCATTCACTGAAGATGAAGCACCAAATAGCAAAGGTGAAATGGAAAAGCGTGCAGTATTAAAACTTGATTACCGTTTAGCACCAATCAAGGTGGCAGTTCTTCCGCTCTCACGTAACGCCGATTTATCACCTAAAGCACGCGATCTTGCAGAGAAGTTGCGCAAGAACTGGAATATCGATTTCGATGACGCCGGTGCAATTGGCCGTCGCTACCGTCGCCAAGATGAAATCGGAACTCCATATTGCATCACTGTTGACTTTGAAACACTTGAAGATCATGCAGTAACAATTCGTGATCGCGACACGATGGCACAAGAGCGTATTGCTCTCGATCAGGTTGAAGCATGGTTAGCGCCACGACTACTCGGTTGCTAAAACCGCTCACACTTCCACTTGCCTCTGGCGATCACTTAATTGATCCGCCAGTTGTATTAGCGCCAATGGCCGGCATAACGAATGCACCATTTCGCATGCTCTGCCGGGAACAAGGCGCTGGTTTATTTGTCTCTGAAATGGTTACAGCGCGCGCATTAATCGAACGTCGTCCAGAAACGTTGCGCATGATTGAGCCAGGCAAAGGCGAATGGCCACGCTCTGTTCAGTTGTACAGCGTTGATCCACACACGATGCGCGCGGCAGTAACAATGCTTGGTAAAGAAAATCTAGTCGATCACATTGATATGAACTTTGGTTGCCCTGTTCCAAAAGTTACGCGCAAAGGTGGCGGAGCAGCGCTTCCATATAAGCGAAATCTTTTCAGTGCAATTGTTGGAGCCGCAGTTGAAGCAGCTAAACCTTTTGGCATCCCTGTCACAGTAAAAATGCGTATCGGAATTGACAGCGATCACCATACTTATTTAGAAGCAGCAAAGTCTGCAGCAGACTTAGGTGTTACATGGGTTGCACTTCATGCTCGTACAGCAGAACAGATGTATGAAGGTAAATCAGATTGGTCTGCAATTACTCGTCTTGTTGAACATTTAAAGCCAACAGGTGTGCCAGTACTTGGTAACGGAGATATTTGGTCAGGAGCCGATGGCATCGACATGGTGCGTCAAACTGGGTGCGCTGGCGTTGTTGTTGGTCGCGGATGCCTAGGTCGTCCTTGGTTGTTTTCTGATTTAGTCAGCGCATTTAATGGCGGAACAGAGCGCACTTTGCCAACACTGCATCAGGTACGAGAAGTAATGTTTAGACATGGCGAACTAATTGTTGATTACTTCGAATCAGAAGATCGCGGTTGTCGCGATTTACGCAAACATATGGCGTGGTATCTCAAAGGATTTAGAGTGCACCGCGAATTACGTAGAGAGTTTGGATTAATCGAATCTCTTGCACACTTTCGCACGCTCTTGGATCAACTAGAGGATCAGCCTTATCCAATCGAAGTTGGCGAAAAACCACGTGGCCGCACTAGCCATGGCCGCCCAGTTACATTGCCAGATCGATGGCTCGATGATCCAGATGAGATGGCTGCAATCGAATTAGAAGATGCATTTTCGGGTGGATGATGTTTATCTTTAGATTCATTCGTCGTATATTCACAATAATTTTTCTAGTCATTTTGGCCATCCCAACGTATGCAGTTGGAAAAACTTATTATTCGGCTCACTACCCACAGGTTCGCGAAGCTGATGTCATCGTAGTTATGGGAGCAGCCCAATTTGATGGTCGCCCAGGAGATGTATTTGAAGCACGTTTAAGTGAGGCCAAGAGAATTTATGATCTAGGACTTGCTCCATTGATTATTACTGTTGGCTCGAAAGCTCCAGGGGATCGCACAACGGAAGCAGCATCAGGAAAAGCATGGTTAGTTTCATCGGGTGTACCGGCTCGAAATATTGTTGCTCTAGAAAATGGGCGCGATACTTTGGTCAGCACAAAAGCGTATGTGCGCGAAATGAAAAAGCGTGAGTTAAAAAATGTCATCATCGCAACAGATCCCTATCACTGCCGTCGCTCAATGAGTATGGCAAATGATCGCGGATTAGTCGCCACTTGTTCGCCGGTTCAATTTGGGCCGAATTCGCTACGCAATTCGAGCAAGAAATATTTGATTCGCGAATCTGGAGCGTATTTGGCATACATAACCTTGGGTCACCTCGGAATCAATATCAGCGACCACTTAGATGGCCAGAAAATTCTCGATAAGGTTATTTCATGAGCGTTTACAGCAATCGCGACAATGAACGTTTTCTAGATGAACCTCAAAAGCGCGCAGGCCGTACAGAATTTATGCGCGATCGTGCACGAGTTATTCACTCCGCTTCTCTTCGTCGCCTTGCAGCAAAAACACAAGTAGCCGTTCCTTGGGAAAATGATTTTCAACGCACTCGCTTATCTCACTCACTTGAATGCGCACAGATTGGTCGCGAACTCGGTGAATCACTCGGTGCCGATCCTGATCTCTTAGATACTGCCTGCCTTGCTCATGATTTGGGACATCCACCATTTGGTCACAACGGCGAAGAAGCACTTGCGGAAATTGCAAAGAGTTGCGGTGGATTCGAAGGTAACGCGCAGAGCTTTAGATTACTTACTCGTTTGGAGGCGAAGACTGTTGACGCCGATGGTCGCTCGATTGGTCTGAATTTAACTCGCGCATCCCTTGATGCAGCAACTAAATATCCATGGCAACGAGCCATTAATCCGCGCAAATTTGGTGTCTACGACGATGACGTTGAAATCTACAAGTGGATGCGCGCAGATGCGCCAGAAGGAAAACGCTGTATCGAAGCGCAAATCATGGATTGGGCAGATGATGTTTCATACTCTGTTCACGATTTAGAAGATGCCATCGTTGCCAACCAAGTTCATGTACGCACATTCGAAGATGATTTTGATGCTATTTATGAAAGCATGACAGAGGACTACGGAAGCAATGCAACTAAAGCAGAGGCAACCGAGGCTCTAATTAGATTGCAAGAGCTTTCATGTTGGCCAATTAATTACAATGGAAGCCACCGCTCACTTGCTCGTTTAAAGGATTCAACGAGCCAACTAGTAGGTCGCTTTGTTGTTGCAGCAGAGAACAAAACCCGCGCAATCTATGGGGATGAACCATTGGCACGATATGGCGCAAATCTTGAGATTCCACGAGAGCAATTACTTGAAGTTGATTTTTTGAAAGCAGTTGCTGGTCACTACTTAATTCGCGCCGCAGAATCGCAAGAGCGTTATGCAAAACAAAAGGTTGTCGTCGTTGAATTAGTGGATCTTTTGTATCAGAGCGCACCAAAGGCACTAGATGCAATTTTCATCGATGACTGGAATCGCGCAGCCGATGATGGCCAGCGCCTTCGCGTAGTAATTGACCAGATTGCCGCGCTGACTGACCCAGGTGCATACGCCCTGCATGCTCGCCTGACTCAAAATCGCTAAAGTGCGCATATGAGCGGACGCATTAAAGATGAAGATGTTACCTATCTTCGCGAACGCGTTCCGATCGATGAAGTTGTTGCAGATTATGTACAACTTAAATCAGCAGGTGGTGGCCAGAAAAAAGGTTTATGTCCTTTTCACGATGAAAAATCTCCTTCATTTCACGTAACACCGAGCAAAGGTTTTTATCACTGCTTTGGATGCCAAGCTAGCGGTGATGTCATCTCATTTCTGATGAAGATGGATCACTTAACATTTACCGAAACTCTCGAACGACTAGCAGATCGCATTGGTTACACACTGCGCTATGAAGAAAACTCATCGGGTCCATCTGTTCCATCCGGAATGCGTTCGCGCTTAATTGCTGCAAATGCGGCAGCAGCCACGTATTACCAAGAACAACTCAATACTTCACCGGATGCCGCCCACGGTCGTGAATTACTAACTAAACGCGGATTTGATAAAGATGCGTGCAAGTTATTTGGTGTTGGCTTTGCACCTGATGATTGGGATTCACTTACTAAACACTTACGTGCGCAAGGCTTTACTATCGATGAACTAGAAACTGCAGGTCTTTCTAAGATGGGCCAGCGCGGACCAATTGATCGTTTTCGTAATCGCCTGACGTGGCCGATCAAAGACATTACTGGCGATGTTGTTGGATTTGGCTGTCGCAAGTTAGCTAGCGATGAAGAAGATCAAGGTCCCAAATATCTAAATACCCCCGAGACTCCAATCTATAAAAAGAGCCAAGTTTTATACGGCCTAGATGTAGCAAAGAAAGAGATTGCAAAGAAGCGCCAAGCCGTAATTGTTGAAGGCTATACAGATGTAATGGCTGCTCACTTAGCAGGAATCACAACAGCGGTTGCAACATGCGGTACGGCATTTGGGGCAGACCACATCCGAATATTGCGTAGATTGTTAATGGATGATGATGCATTTCGTGGCGAAGTAATCTTCACATTTGATGGAGATGCCGCAGGACAAAAGGCTGCACTACGGGCATTTAGTGATGATCAAAAGTTTGTGACTCAAACATTTGTGGCCGTCGAACCAGATGGGCTTGATCCTTGCGATCTTCGCCAAACTAAAGGTGATGCAGCGCTTCGCGATTTAATTGCACGACGTGTTCCACTCTTTGAGTTTGCGATTCGAGCCGAACTAGCAAAGTACAACCTCACTACACCCGAAGGTCGCATCAGCGCGCTCAATGCTGCAGCGCCACTTGTTGCTCAAATTCGCGACAAATCTTTGCGCCCAGAGTATTCACGCTCACTCGCAGGATGGCTCGGTGTTGAAGTCGAACAAGTTTCCGGCGCGGTTGCAACTGCCATGAAGAAGACACCACAAGTAAGTGTTGATCCGACGGCTCCCGAAGTTGTGCCACAACAGTGGCGCCCAGATCCGCAAGAGCCACGATTAATTCTTGAGCGCGAAGTTTTGAAGGCTCGCTTGCAAGCACCAACTCTGACACAGGATTTTGCTTCCCTTGAAGCAACTGCATTTACGCATCCGGCTTATCAAGAGTTACGTGCAGTCATTGATCAGATGGCGCCAGAAAATAGCGCACTGACAATAGATAAAATTACAAATGAAAACATGAAATCTTTATTCACTGAATTAAACGTCGAACCGATACGCGCCGATGGCGAAGTCACAGAGCACTATGTAGCCAGCATCATTGCGCGCTTGCGTGAAGTCTCTGTCTCGCGCGCAATTGCAGAACTTAAATCAAGTTTGCAACGACTCAATCCCGTTGAAAATGAAGCCGAATACAACGCCGCTTTCGCCCAACTTGTGGCCCTAGAAAGCACTCGCCGTACCTTGCATGATCTCGCCCTCGGCGGGCTTTAACTCCGCTTCGATTTAGACCACCCCTTCGCCGTGCGCTAGAGTGTGCGCTCGTTACTCTTAGAAAAGTAGCGAAATAGTCCCTGATAGCTCAATGGCAGAGCAGCCGGCTGTTAACCGGCAGGTTCTTGGTTCGAATCCAAGTCAGGGAGCAGGAATTTCTCAGGCATCTCTCAGGTTAAATCATTATCTTTAACCACCGCATATCGATTGGGACTTAACGAAATGAATCGCAGAGGCTTTTTTCGCTCCGCAGCAATTGCTGCCGGTGCACTAATTTTCGGACGTACGCAATCAGCGATTGCTTCTTCACCAAAGCGAATCGTCAGAGTCTCAAGGTTTCCAATCGGCTCTAATCAAAAATTCGTTGCAGCAAATGGATCACCTGCGTTCTTATTTCGCACAAAGACCGGTGTCTTTGCATACTCTGCGATTTGTACGCACCAAGGCTGCACGGTTGATTACTTTAAGGCAGGCAAGAAACTTGTTTGCCCTTGTCATGGTGCATCATTTGATCCTTTTAATGCAGGCAAAGTGGTTTCAGGTGAAGCAAATAATCCACTTGCAAGAATTAATGTTTCTATCAAAAACGGATGGGTTGTGCAGTCTTAAATGAAAAGAAATAGCATCAATGTAGTTATTGCCTTCGTACTCGGTGCCAGCCTTGCAGGTGGCGTTGCTGTTGCAGAAAATAACAACAGCGGTGGAGTCAAAGCGTGTGTTGATAACAGAACGAAAGCACTTTTCTTATCGGTAGATGGCAAGTGCGCAAAAGGACGTTCAGCACTTGAATTAACGACGAACGCATTTGACGTAAAAAACCTTGCGGCAACAGTTACTCCATCCGTAGTTTTTATTTCAGTAGAAGCAGGCTCACGTAGTGGATCTGGATCCGGTTGGGTCTACAGATCCAGCGCATCTTCTTCCTACATAATTACAAACAATCACGTAATTGAATCTGCTGCCACATCTGGAAAAATCACAGTCGAGTTTTCAAATGGCGATCAAATTGATGCAAAAATTATTGGTCGAGATAAGGCCTATGACTTAGCAGTCCTTCAAATTAATCGCGGAAACCTTGCAGCCCTTAACCTTGGCGACTCAACAAAGTTAGTTGTTGGCGAATCTGTGATGGCAGTTGGCTCTCCACTGGGGCTGACATCTACAGTAACAACAGGAATCATTTCAGCGATTAATCGTCCCGTATCTGCTGGAAGTGTTGGCGCAGAATCATTTGTTAATGCGATACAAACAGATGCGGCAATTAATCCTGGCAACTCCGGTGGCGCGCTAGTAAACGCACAAGGTCAAATTATTGGTGTTAATTCAGCAATCGCAACGCTCTCATCCGGTGGAACCAGTGGCAGCATCGGTCTTGGTTTTGCTATTCCAATTACAGAGGCAAGGCGTGTGATTGAAGAAATCATTACATCGCCAACAAATACATCTACACGACCAGTCCTCGGAGTCTTTTTTGATAACACCTTCCAAGGAAATGGCGCAAGAATTCTTCGACTATCAGCCGGTGAAGCTGCTGAAGTTGCAGGAATTCCTGTCGGATCAATCGTTAAATCAATTGGCGGACAACGAGTAACTGATCAAGTCAGTGCAATTGTTCGTATTCGTTCATTTGCACCAGGTGCCACTGTTTCTGTGACAGTTGAGTTACCAAACAACGGGGGAGTTAGAACATTCACCGTTAAATTGGGCAAAGCGCCATCAAATGGTTAATCTGTAGCCATGGCGCTATTTCGTTTATCAATTTCACTTCCTGATCAGCCAGGTTCCCTTGGCGCATTGGCATCTGCCATTGGTTTTGCAGGTGGAGATATTCGAGAGCTCACCGTGACTAAATCTGAAGCCGGAAAAGGTTATGACGACTTAACTGTCGCAATTCCAGGCAGTGATCCAACTGATTTACTTAACATTCTTGGATCAATCGGCGGCGTTGAAGTTATTGAAATCAAGCCAATTAACTAGCTTTAAAAGTATCTTCAACCATCTGATCTAGAGTCCGCACAGGTTTCCAATTAAGCAGCATCTCTGCTTTATCTATATTGGCAACAAGCACGGCAGGATCTCCTGAACGCCGTGGGGCATCAACTGTTGGCAGTGGCGTGTTTTTAACGCGAGAGACAGAAGAAACGACTTCTGCAACTGAATAACCGCTGCCAGAACCAATGTTAAACACATGGTGCTCGGATGGAGTTAAGTACTGAAGTGCTCTCATATGAGCATCAATTAAATCAATGATATGCACATAATCGCGCACACATGTTCCATCTTTTGTCTTCCAATCGCGTCCAAAAATGCGCAGTGGCGAATCTGAAGTCGCACGCAACGCATTAGGAATTAAGTGAGTTTCCGGATCGTGGCGCTCAGCCAACCAGCCACGCTCAGTCTGCAAAGCGCCAGCCACATTGAAATAACGCAGAGAAACAGCTGCCACCTTGTTCGTCAACGCAGCCGATGCCAGTTCGCGTTCGATTGCTAACTTTGTTTCCCCGTAAGGATTTGTCGGTTTGCATTTGGCGGTTTCTGACACAGGAGATGACTCTGGCTCACCATAAGTTGCAGCCGAGGAAGAAAAAACGATTTTCTTGATACCCAAAATATTCATCTGATCTAGCAAAAGCTTTGTGCCATCTACGTTTACTTTTCTGTACAAATCAGGTTTTTCGACAGATTCGCCAACTAAAGATTTACCAGCAAAGTGCATCACTGCTTCGCACCCTTTGAGCGCGCGGGCAACTATTTCGGAGTCGAGCATTGAGCCCTGCACAAATCGAACCGTTGGCGGTAAAGAATCCGCGTGACCAGTGCTGCAATCATCGAGCACTGTTATGTCGTGGCCGTTGTTCTTTAGGATTTCCACAGCATGAGAGCCAATGTAGCCGGCGCCCCCTGTGACCAAGATTTTCATTTACTTCAGCTTTACTTCTCGCAATTGTGCAGCTGATTGTTCAGGGCGTAAATCCATAATAAATGCACCCATAGAAGATTCAGAACCCGCTAAATATTTTAGTTTTCCTGGTGCGCGGCGCACACTTGTAATCTGCCAGTGCAAACGCAATAAGTCACGGCCTTCACGCACAGGCGCTTGATGCCACGCAGCGATGTATGCCATTGGAATATCAAAGACACCATCTAGACGCTGCAGAACTTCTTTAGCAATTGCAGGATAAGCATCAGCAACCTCAGGAGTTAGTTCACTCAAATCAGCAACAGAAACCTTTGGCGCAACATGAATTTCAAATGAGTACCGAGCAGCGTATGGAACAAAGGCAACCCAGTGTTTATTTTCGGCCACAATACGTTCTTCATCTTTGATTTCGCGAGCAACAATTTCGTCGAACAAAACTTTGCCAGTGCGCTCCTTATGCTTCTTTGCTACTTCAAGCATCCGAGAAACCTTTGGTGGAATGTATGAATATGCATAAATCTGACCGTGCGGATGCGCAAGGGTCACGCCAACTTCTTCACCACGATTTTCAAAGGGTGCGATGTGGTGGATGAATTTTTCCTTTGACAATTCTCGTGTGCGATCTATCCATGCTTCAAGCAGCACTCGAATTCGCTCGGTACTTAAATCTTTAAACGATTGCCCATGATCTGCAGTGAAACAAATAACTTCACATTTGCCTGCGGCGCTGCCGGTGTCTGTATCTGGTCCTGCGATATCTGGCAGTGCCCAATCACCAACTGGCGGGCGAAGGGATGGAGATTTGTTATCAAATACAACAACTTCAAAATCATCTTCAGGAACTTCTGTGAGATTTTCCCCAGTTGAAGGACAGAGTGGGCATAACTCTTTTGGCGGCAAAAAAACACGACCTTGACGGTGAGCAGCCATTGCCACCCACTCATTAACAAGCGGATCTAGGCGAAGTTCACCAATTCCCGGCTGTTCAGCCTTTTCGCGCTTATCGGCAGCCGCACGCACTTGATCTTTTGTGTCGTAATAACGAATTGTTCGGCCGTCAGAGAGTGGACGGTCGGTGCGCGTTACACCTGCGCCGAGTTGCGAGCTCATAGTGTGTCTACTCTATCCAATTAAGGGTTTTCTCGCGTTACGCTTAGCCTATGTTTACATCGCACTTAGGACCAGAGCAACGCGATGAAGCGCTTAAATCTCTAGCCACAGACACATTTGATGTTCTAGTTATCGGTGGTGGAGTCACCGGTGTCGGTGCAGCCCTTGATGCTGCATCACGCGGTTTAAAAGTTGCACTAGTTGATGCATCAGATCTTGCATCTGGAACTTCTAGTCGCTCAAGCAAACTTATTCATGGTGGACTTCGTTATCTAGAACAATATGATTTTAAATTAGTACGCGAAGCGCTACACGAACGCGAATTAATGGTTTCATCCCTTGCACCCCACTTAGTAAAACCACTTGCATTTTTATATCCACTTCACGAAAAAGTTCGCGAACGCACATACGTTGGCGCAGGTCTTGCACTCTATGACGCGCTTCGTGGCTTTCAACGCGCACTTCCTGGACACAAACACATCAGCCAAAAGAAGATTGCTGAAATCGCCCCATCTCTTCGTCCAGATATCGTTACTGGGGCAGTTAAATACTTTGATGCACAAGTTGACGATGCTCGTCACACAATGATGATCGCCCGAACTGCTGTTCGTCACGGGGCAGTAATTGCTACAAATGTCAGAGTTGAATCACTCGTTAAAGAAGGCAAGCGCGTTCTTGGTGTCAAAGCTCGTGATACTGAAACTGGAAAACTAATCACAATTAAAGCAACTGCCACAGTTATGTGTGCAGGTATTTGGAGTGATGAACTACACGAGTCATTTGGACTTAAAGCTGGCTATAACGTGACTATGAGTAAGGGCGTTCACATTGTTCTGCCAAAGAACGCAATTAAATCTAAAGAAGGAATTATCCTAAAGACCGCGGTTTCAGTTCTCTTCTTGATTCCATGGGCAGATAAGTGGATTGTAGGAACCACCGATACTCCATACACCGGTGATCGTCGTAAACCTCTTGCTGATCGCGCAGATGTTGAGTACATCATCAATGAAGCAAACAAAGTCTTAAAGCCAAAGTTAAAGATTGAAGACGTTATTGGCGTTTATGCGGGATTGCGTCCATTAGTTGCGAACAAAAAAGATTCGGAAACAACAAAGCTTTCACGAGAGCACACAGTTGATCGCAGTGCGCCCGGTTTTGTCAGTATCGCAGGCGGCAAATACACGACCTATCGAGTGATGGGTAAAGATGTTATTGATTTAGCAGGCGTTGAATTACGTCGAATAATTGCTGACAGTGTCACCGAGAAGCTTCCAATTGTTGGAGCTGATGGCTATTTTGCTTTATTGCAACAGGCCGAGCGCATCGCGGAACAAAGTGGGCTCAGCGTTGAAAGCGTAATTCATTTGCTCAATCGTTATGGCTCACTTATTAGTGAAGTTCTCGAAGTTATTCAAACCGATCCAAAGCTTGCAAAGCCCCTGACAAGGGATCTGCCATACCTAAAGGCTGAGATTTATTATGCAGCGAGCCACGAAGGTGCTCGAAGTGTTGACGATGTTATGTCACGCCGCACCCGTCTGGCTTTTGAAGCGTCAAATAGTGCGATGGATTTAGCTGGCGATGTTGCAACAATTATTGCGCCCGTACTTGGCTGGACCCCCAAGCAGAAGAAAGATTCCGTAAAGGCGTACTGCGAACTTGCAGAGCGCGAAATTGAATCTATCGAAGAAGCTCTGGCTAGCGCTTAGTTTTTAATCTGTCCGCGGCAACTATCAGTTGCAGGTTTCTTGATTGGCTTCTTTGTTGGCTTTGGAGTTGGTGTTGTCAGTGCTTGCTCGATACTTACAGTAATTGGTTGTGATGAAGTGGCATGCGTATCTGAATTATCGTAATAAACAATTGTTCCACTCCACACACCGGCAGGAATTCCTGAGACAGATAGCGTCCACGATCCGCTAGTCGATCGAACTACTCGTTGTTTGAGTGAAACATTCATGGGATTTGCAGGATCTTGAACAAACTTTACAGAACCCGTAACAACTGGTTCAAGTGTGGGTCGCATGACATCTACATCGATCACAAGGGGTCGATTCGTGTTACTAAATGTCACAGATTTCACGGTCATATAACTTGGTTCGCCGACAGGCATGAAATCTGCTGGCTCTGGCGTCCATGAACCTTTGCGCAATGAAGCAAATTCGTCATGAGATCCTCTAAACACATTGAGATCTAATCGAGTACCCGGCACTCCATATTTAGGTGCAATTCCACACGATGAGTATTGCCACATTGTCCACTGCGCTTTGCAATTAGCTGCAGTCCACGAGTGCACGAAGCAACCACTATTTTTCATTCCTGGATGATTTGTGGGTACAGCAGGATCTAATCCATATTGAGCAATCCAGAGCGGATATTGAGCTAATTCTTTGCTGCGTTTCATAGAGCTTTCAAGAAAACTCGAATACGAATACAGAATAGGTTTGCGACCAGTTTTTTCCCAGATTTCACGTAAAAAAGTTTCAGCCCAAATTGTCACGGTATTTCGAGACGCATATTTAGCACATCCGCTGCTTGCGCGGTACAGCACGCACTTATTTTCTATATCCAAAGCAACAGGCAAGTCCTTTTCAGTTAAGCCACCAATAGATGCGATGCGCCATATGACTTTTTGCGCCTGCACTTGAGCATCTTTAATTACAAGAGCTTTCGTAGGCACATTTGGCAGGACTGCATAGTGATACATGCCAGTGTAGATACCTGCAGCTTGCGCAGCTTCACGATCAATTTTGTACCACTTACGCGCAAGTGCATCTGCTTCATCTCGTGTATCTGATCCCTTGATCATCACAAAATTTATTCCAGCGGCGCGCTTTTTCTTGAAGTCAATCAATTTTCCATTGGGATGTTGCCATCTACTGATGTCAGTGCCATGAATTCGAGAACCTGGTCCCTTAAATTCAATTGGCGCTAATGGGCCAGCATCAGTGATGACTGGAACTTCAGCTGCATGGGTTGCCGTGAACCCTGAGGAGAATATTGAAAACAAGGTGATGGCAATGATCGTAAATTTGAATTTCATCGAAGCTCTTCAATCGACACTTTCACTCCGAGAATTTCATTGATTGCCAATGTCAATGACTCTTTGTGTTTTGGACGAACCTCTTCATATTCATGACTCGATGCAAACTTACGTGCATCAGAAAAATCTAATGTCAGAACGTTATTTTCAAAAGAAGCTAGGCGAGCATCGAAGAAGACTAGCCAGGCAATCCGGTCATTTGATTCGAGCAGGTCTAATACCTGATTCCATTGCTGACGTATGTTGGCTAAATCCACACAGGCACGATACCCGAGTCATTTATTTATCTTCTCCAGTATTTCCTGTGAAATAGGCAAGAGTTAGTAAAACTCGTAAATTGTGATCCGGACCGACGCAGAGATTCAGACTTTGGCAGATCCTTCCTACCATCTGCTCAACTGCCTTTTCACTGACGGAGTGTTTTTTGGAAATTTCTCGATTGCTAAAACCTTCAGATATAAGTTGCAGCGTGTGACGTTGAAGATGAGTGAGTAGAGGAAAGTCCGATGAGTAAAGGCTCATAAGTAACTGTAAGTCACTTATGACAATTCACACTCCTATTTTAAGATCTTTCTTAAACTCTCTGAAATTTTTGGAATCATCTGCTCAGCCGATATGGGGCTACCACCTGAGGCAAGAGTTGCAGAGAAGGAATGAATCAATGCTGCAGAGGCGGCAAGTGGTGCCAAGTAATCAGGATCATTTAATATTTCAATGAGATGTGTTGCAACCAATGCACCAAGTATTCCAGCAAGTACATCGCCTGTACCGGCTGTTGCAAGCCAAGGTGTTGCCACAGGAAGTTCAATCAAATTTGAATCGTTAGCGACATACGTTCGTGAACCCTTGAGAAGTACCGTCACGCCCAAAGTTTTTGCAGCAATTACAACCCACTTTTTTGGGTTACCTTCTATGGCCTCTGCAGTGACAGAAACTCCACGCGAATTAAGTAATCGCGCGAGCTCACCACTGTGCGGAGTAATAACAGTTGGTTGCTCAAGTTTTCCGGCCAATTTTAATGCACCAGCATCAAGAACAGTGGGCACACCTTGAATTTTTATTGATTTGAAATGGCGGTAACGAATCCAAGTAGTAAGCGAAGAGTATTTTCGTGCATCAATTCCTGAACCAACTATCCATGCAGATACATTTCCGGGATGACACACAACGGAAGGTGTTTCGTGAAGCACCAAATGATCGAGGCCACTTGAAGCATAAAACCGAATCATGCCGACACCGGTTGCAGCAGCGGCCGATGTAGTGAGCACTGAAGCACCTGGATATTGGGCAGAACCTGTTATTGCGCCGAGTACCCCGCGAGAGTATTTGTTATCGAGATCGCTTGGAACAGCGATGCAATTCTTTGCATCTTTAATGCTCCACTTTTTAAGAACTGTTGGCACGTCCGCTCCTCTATCGAAAGTATCAGATTACCGTGCGGTGGGCACTGCGAAGAATTGAAGTTGCTCTACCATTTTTGCAACGCTTAGTGATGTTTCTAGCGGAAGCACCCAACTCGGCTGACCTTGAAGTTTTTTTCCAAAGTTTTCAACCATAAGTCTGTATGGATCAACTCCCTCAAACTCTTCAACCTGCTCACCCAAACGTAGAGAACTCTTTGCGTGCCACGAAGTAAACGCTTCCTCGCCAAGTAATTCAACCGATTCTTTTTCGCCTCGCACAATCAAACTCTGGTTTTCTGGCATTTCAAAAGATGCCAATCCATGTGCTGCAACCGATCCGTTAAAGCGCATCTGCCATGTAGTTGTTAGATCAATTCCTGTTTGTCCAATATTTACTTCACGTTTTTCAATTTCAACTGGTGCGTTATCACCAACGAGTGCTGCCATAGCGTGAAGTGGATAGACGCCGATATCAAATAGTGCCCCACCACCCATTGCAGGTACAGCACGATAGCTTTCATCAATGGATGCGGGAAAGGTAAAT
>JACCEB011493117.1_pt1 | contig 14984 bp, 9 predicted proteins | sample 7454761 | NCBI WGS metagenome assembly JACCEB01 (sample SAMN15323454, study PRJNA562643) | freshwater metagenome | isolation source: river surface water | place: USA:Blue River Watershed | collected 2017-08-18 | reverse complement strand
GGTGCGCTTGAGCGATGGCGTCCAATGTTGCCTTTTTGGCGGCCACTTCTTTCTGGAGGGTTTCCAACTGTTGCTTGAGAGGCGCGATGACTTCCGGGGCGGCCTTGGCGGTCGTTTGGGCTTCCAACGCCTTTTGTGCGTCGGCCGCGGCTTTGGTCGCATCGTCGAACGCCTTCTTCGCGTCTCCCGTGCGCTTGGCCAGCGATCCAGAGGATTCGTCGAAGGCCTTTTGCTTTTCTGCGATTTGCGCGGTCAGTCCGTCACGCGTTTTCCGGGTTTCGGCGAGCTTCGGGTTCACCTCAGCCGTTTTGGCGTCGAGCGCCTTTTGTTTTTCTCGGAGGGTATTTGCCGCGGCCTCGACGATCTTTCGCGCGGTCTCTGTGCGCTGATCGAGTTGGGTGGTTCGTGCTTTTAGACTGGGAGCGGCTTTGGTGGCTTCGTCGAGCGACTGTTTTGCGGCTGCCAGCTTTGTTTCGGTTCCCGCGACGATTTCTTTGGCCGCTTTGACCTTCGCTTCCAGTTGTTCGGAGTTTGCGCGCGCTTCGTTGAATGCCTTCTCGGCGGCGGAGACCTTGCCGGGTGCTGCTGCGAGTGCTTTCTCGGCGTCGACGATGTCGCTGTCGGCCTGTTGGCTGCGGGCAGTGGCGCTGGCGATACTGGCGGTGAGTGAGGCGACTTTTGCCTTTGCATCGTCGGCCTTGGCCCGCGCTTTTTGTACGACGAGGAATGCCTCGCCCCGTTCCCAATGAGCGAGTTCGGCTTTGGCGGTTTTTGCCTCCGCTTGTGCTGCATCGATGGAGGGTTTGGCCTTCGCAAGCTCCGCCTCGAGCGGCGCTGCGTCTTGTCCAGCGGTTTTGGCAGCCTCAACTTTTTGGGTGAGTTGAGCGAGTTGCTCGCGTGCCGCCTGCGCTTTTGCCTCTGAGACCTTGAAGTGCTCGCGCGCCTTTGCGAGATGCTCAGCGATTGGACGCGGGTTGGCAGTGATTTCGGCGACCGGTTTTCCTCCGTCGGCGATGGGATAGACTTGTATTTTACCGTTCCAGTCTCCCGCGATGACCTTCCCGGCACTTAGGACAGAGCGGAGGGCAATCTCGGTCATGGGTTGGGAGGTCATGAGGACCTTTCCCATATTGTCCCAGACTTTGGTGAGTTTATCTCGTCCGCATGTGACGATTTGCCCTTCGGAGTTGAAGTCAACGAACTCGCAACCGCCTGCGTGGGCGTTCCACTTCCGGATCTCTTTTCCTTCGTTGGGGTCCCAAAGCACCACGGTGCCGTCTGCGCCTGCGGAGGCGAGCACGTTTGGGAGGAACGCGAGTGCGTTCACGGCAGATTTGTGGCCTGGCAAGGTGTTGAACTCTTTGCCGGTGGCGGTTTCCCACACGGTGATGCCTCCGGCGCGATCGGCGGATGCGAACAGTTTGCCGTCTGGAGAGAACACGACGGACGTGATCCAGTCGGTGTGTTTTTTGAGGGTGTGGAGGAGTTGGCCGTTCTGCGAGTTGTAAACTTTGACGAGGCGGAGCGGGCCGCCGAGAGCGACTTTGGTGTGATCGGGGCTGACGTCTGCTCCGAGAACGGAGTCGAACTCATTGCCGACGGTCCCGATTCGCTCCCCGTTTGCGATTTTCCAGAGGGCCACTTGGCCAGACTTTCCACCGAGGCCTCCGCCGGTGAGAAGTACTTGTCCATTCCGCGAGAAGCGGACGATGGCGGGGAATCCTTCATTGAAGGGGAGTACGCCGAGGGGGCGCAGGGATTCCGTGTTGTAGAGGATGATCTGACGTTGGCCGCCGACGGCGACGAGAGGTGCCCAGGGACTTGCGCCGAGGGCGACGAGTGCATTTTCGAGCTTTGTTTGGACGTAGGGTTCGAGGTTCAAGTCCCCTGGCATTGGGGGGGGACCGGCGGGGCGTTCGAGCGAGACCGCGGCGACTTCGACTTTGTTTGAGGCGGCGACGCCTTTGCTTGAGGCGCTTTCGAGGAGTCGGTCCTTGATCCATTTTTCCATGATGGCGAGTTCGCCATCATTGAGACGGTCGCCCTTGGGGGGCATCACGGGCTCTTCGGTGCCTTTGACGCAGGTGAAGAGGAGGCTTCCGGAGGCGTTGCCGCTGTGAACGACTTTCCCGTTGTCACTGCCTTGAAGGGTCGCTTGGTAGGTGGAGAGATCAAGGCCGGCCTTCTTTTTGTCGGGGTTATGACAGTTGAGGCACGCATTCCGGAAAATCGGAAGAACGTGATCATCGTAGGTCACTTTTTCTGGGAGTGCTGCGGATGCAGCGGTTCCGAGAAGGGAGATGACCGAGAGGGCGAGGAAGTTTCCGTGACGCATACGGTAGTGTTAATGATTGAACAGGAACTCTTTGGAGTTCATCAGGGCCCAGAACACGTCTTGGAGCACGAGTTTGGTTTCTGGCGCGGGCTTGTTCTCGGCGGTTGGCGCGGGGAGTTTTGCTTTGAGCTTGGCGACCTCCTCGTTGGTCGGCTTTCTGGAGAAGCAACGAACGAACAGTTCCACGATGATTTCGTCTGGGTTCTTGCCATCTTTCAGGAGTTTTTCAACGACTTGGCCTCCTGCGATTTTCCCTTCGATGGTATCCCCGTTGAGGAGGTGGAGGGCTTGCGAAAGGGTCGGAGCGACCTCTTCGCGGGAGCAGACGGCTTCTCGGGTGGAGCGACCGAAGGTCGTGAGGAAGTAGTTTGAGCTTTTCCCGTCGGCCATCTCGACGGAGCGCGCTCCGATCGGGAGACCTTTGTGTTTGGTCGGCGAGTCCGTGACTTGTGAGATGCAGTCGTACATGACCTCCGCTCTCATGCGACGGATGGTGCCGTGCGAGAAGTTTCGGGTGTCCAGTTCATTGGTTTCGTTTGGACGGGTACTCAGCTGGTAAGTGCGGGACGTGCAGACGTCGCGAACAATCTTCCGGAGGTCGAAGTTGTAGGAGACGAGTTTGTCGGCGAGCGCTTGGAGCAGTTCCGGGTTGGAAGCAGGGTTCGAGATGCGGACATCGTCGACGGGTTCGACAATGCCTCGACCGATGTATTGTGCCCACACGAGGTTGGCCATGTGTTTGGCGAACCAAGGGTTATCTTTCGAACGGACCCAATCAGCGAGGAGTTGGCGACGGTCGGCGTCTTTGCCTTGGGGCGCTTCACCTCCGAGGAATTTTGGGGGAACAACGACATCACCGACCGGGTGTTTGGCTTCGCCGGAGCGACTGTTGTAAACGACGCGTTCCCGCGGGTCTTCGCCGTTTTTGCGTCCAACTTGGGTGAAGAACGAGACGAAGCCGCGATAGTCTTCCATGGTCCACCGGTCGAACGGATGGTTGTGGCATTGGGCGCACTGGATTCGGATTCCGAAGAATGCTTGGGCAGTGTCTTCTGCGTGTTTGAGGGGGTCTGGCTCGGTGAGGAAGAAGTTGGCCGCTGGATACTCAAAGTTCGAGCCATTGGCGCTGAGAAGGCGCGCTGCGATTTCGTTGAGTGGAAGATTGTTGTCGAGCTGCTCTTTGATCCAAGAGTAGTAGGAGATGACGGATTTGTAGTACATCTGCCGCTGCTGATTGGTCGCGATCTGGAGGAGTTCACTCCATTTGAGGGCCCATACGTCAACGAACTCATGACGGGCGATGAGGCGGTCGACGAGTTTTTCGCGTTTGGCGGGATCTTTATCGTTCACGAACTCTTCCACCTGCTCACTGGTGGGGAGGACGCCGTTGATGTCGATGAAGGCGCGACGGGCGAAGGTGGGGTCATCGCAGAGACCGCTCGGGACGAGTCGGAGATCCTGAAGCTTTTTGTGGACGAGTGTGTCGACGTAGTTTTTCTCCTCCAGCTTTGGGAACTCATATTTCTGGCCTTTTGGAACGACGATGACCTGTGAGCCGACGGTGTACTTGCCGTATCGAGCCATGACGAAGGCTTCGCCGCGTTGGCCGGTGGATACGGTGCCATCTTCGCCCAGTTTTGCGGTTCCTTCGTTGTTTGAGAGGAAGAGGGCGATGTCGGTGACGTCGCGGTCGCTGCCATCGCTGTATTTGGCGCGGACCACCATTTTGAACTTGGATCCGTCGCTATCGAGAACGATGCGGTTCGGGAGGAGTTCGACTCCCGTGAGCGTGGGGAGATCGGCTGGATCGTTTGGAGCACCGGCTTGGAGCCAGTGGAGGATGGTGTTGTAGAGGGGGGAACCTTTCTCGAAGCGTTTGCCGCCGGTGTGCGGGGCGCTGCCGTCCGATTTGGTCAGCATGAGGGAGGCTTCGGGAACGGCGAGATTGATCCGGCGACCGGGTTGTTCGCGGGTGATGCGGAAGTGATCGCCCTCGGGGTCAAAGCCCCAAAGCGAGAGGCGGAACCCGTCCTGACCGCGGGCGGCGCCGTGGCATCGGTTACACTCGGCCTTCATGAAGACGGGCATCACGTCGTTTCGGAAGGAGATGGCTGGGACGGCGTCGGCTTTCTCCACCTTGATGGGAAGTTGGAGAGACTCGCCTTTCCATTCGACTTTGAGAGCGGTTTCACCATTAGCCAAGGGGGTGAGGGTGCGTCCGTCGACTTTGGCCTTTGCGGGGTCGACGACGGAGAGTTTCGCTTCTGCGGTGATGTCTCGCTGGACACCGTTGGCTTCGGTGGTTCGAACGACGAGGGTTTGCTTGTCGTTTTTGAAGGTGAGGTTGATTTGTTCGGGATAGACCTCGAACTTGGCTGCGAGAGCACCGGCCGGCGCGAGGGCGATGAGCGCGGGGAGGAGATGGCGTAGCGTTTTCATGGGAGTGGATTTGTTGAGAGGTTACTTGGCAGTGGTCGCTGCGGTCGCCGGTTTTGCGGGAGCGGCTTCCGAGGTGGCTGATTTTGCGGCGGGTGTTGGGGCTGATGCTTTGTCGACGCGGATGATACCACCGCTTGCGAACACGGTGTTGAACGGTTCACCGTCCTTGGTGAGGCTGAATTGGATTCCGACCTGCTTGTGGAGTCCTGCGGGTGAAGTGGCGCCGGCTTTGATTTTAAAGGTGATTTCCTTGTCCTCGGCGGTGATCTCTTTCTCCTCGCTGGTCACGTCGGGCGGGAGGCTAACGAGTTGGACTTTTGCCTTCCCTTCAAAGGGGGTTTTGACATCGAGCTTGGCCTTGGTTTCGGTTTCGCCCTTTTGTTCGAGCGATGCCCGATCGAGGGTGCCTTCGATGATGGGTTCGACGATTTCGAGGTCGATGAGTTGGGTGCTGAAGAAGGTGTTTCCTTTCCCGAAGTCGGCGTTGCCGACGACGCAGACCTTCCATTTTTGGAGTACAGCATTGCCGTTGGCGCTGATGGTGACGTTCCCTTCCGTGGCTTTTTCTTCGACCTTCTGGACTCCGGCCGTGCCGATGCCGTTCGGTGCGTAGATGAAGTTCAGGTCGAATGGTTTATCGAAGCCTTCTTTCCGGTTCACTTTCACCTTGAGCTGCATCTGGCCGTTCCGCATGAGCGGGACTTTGGGCTGAACGAGTTCGATGGATACGGGGAGCTCGTCGGTGACGGCTGCCGAGAGAGCGTCTTCAATGACGGTGTAGAATGCACGTTGGTTGCCGTTTTCCGCAACGTCCACCTTGTGCTCAACGCCGCTCAGGAAAGCCGGTGCCGCGGGGTCTTGCGGGGAGAACTTGAATCCGAATCGTGTGGCAGCGAGGGGGGCTTCGGGTGCCGCTTCGAACACCATGGCGATGGTGTCGGTGGATTTATCGATTGGACCGAACGAGGCCTTCACTCCGGGAGGCAGACCTTGTGGTTCGAGGGCGATGCCGCCGGCCCAGTCACTCCGCTTGATGCGGACCATGGAAGCGTAGCGATTTCCGCGCGGGACCGAAATGGCGCGGCGGTCTTGCGAGGAGTTGATGGTCATTTCGGGCAGGGCTGCCGTCACCTTCGGTTGCACTTTCGTGATTTCGGCACGGTAGCCGAAGGTCGGGCCACTGCGGCTTTGCTGGTCTCGCACGGAGAGGAAAAAGGTTCCGTCTGCAGGGGCGGTCCAGCGCAGGTAGCTGTCCGGGCCGTTCGCGTCGTCGTTATTTCCGAGGACGGCGCCCTTTTCGTTTAGGACCGAAATGATGGTGTCGGCACCGGAGCGGAGAGCGCGTGCAAACACACGGATGTCTAATGCCTCCCCTTTTTTGGCGGAGAATTTGAAGTGATCGACGTCTGTCCTGTCGTTGATGATGCCGTTGAATGCGGCGGGTAGGGCGACGGGTTCAGCGGAAACTTCGGCGATGGCGTTGTTGGGTTCTGTTTCGAGGACGTTCGGGATGTCGATGACGCGAACGTTGACAGGGGAGGGTGCGGGTTGGCCGTCTTCGTCGATGATGCCGTGCAGGGAATCATTTTTTGCGGGAAGTTTGATCACTTTCTCCCTTGGGCCGGAGGCATCGCCATTCAGTGCAAACTTCTGTTCTTTATCGGGTTGTCCGCCGAGTGGGAAGGAAGCGACTGGGCGAGGGAAGGTTCCGATGCTCATCAGGTAGTGGCATTCACCGACCCCGGAGTTTGTGGTTTCCTTGATGGTGATGCGGTATTTCCCTTCCTCTGGAGCGATTACGGAGGTTACGGGATTCGTGCGCGAGAAGGGGGTGTCATCGACTTGGGTGAGGATTTCGCCATCGGGACGACGGATAGTGACGTGTGGATCGTAGGGGTTTTGAGTTTGAAGCTGAAAACCAATCACTTCGACGCTGAGGCGCTGCCCTTTCTTGAGTTCCACCTCATAGTGGTCTTGGTCTTCATTCTGGGTGCGGCCGTACACGGTTGTTCCGAGAGAGACGGGCTGGGTCGCATTCACGCCTTTTGCGGTTTTTTCCTTGGCGGGCATTTCTTCCACGAGAGGGAAGGGGAGCACGTAAAGGGGGCGAAGGTCGGCGACTCCGCTGTCTGTGACGACGCGGTACAGGTGTTCCCCGATTCGAGCGTTGGCAGGAGCCTTGATTCTGGCGGTGAACTTGTTTGTTGCGGTTTCGACCCAAGTGACTTCGAAGCCGGGTTCGTTGAAGAGGACGGTTCGCGCGTCTTGAAGATTGCTGCCGTTGAAGTTGATCTCGATTTCCGATCCGCGAGTGATGCCCGAGGGGTAAGCGGAGCCGACTCGCGGAGTTCCGGCGTGGATGGATCCTGCGGTGAGGAGGGCCAGGGCGAGCGACGCGAGTGGTTTGCGGAGGGGGAATCGGGGATTCATACGAAGCGGTTTTGGGACGGGTGGAGGAAGGAGATGGGGGCGGGTCAGCCGGATAACAAAATGGGCGCGGGCACGTAGCAGTGCGGCCGCGCCCAAAGAGCGAAGTGAGCGGCGACTGGGCGCGAGGCCTGTGGCGCCGCTCGCGTTGGTTAGGAGATGAGTTCGTTGACCACCTGACCGTTTTTGACAATCGCGACTGGGCGATCGCCTGGAGCCATGAGGTTTTTGTCGTGCTGGATGCCGAGCTGATTGTAGACGGTGGCGGCCATGTTTTCGACCGTGAGAGCGTCTGTTTCTGGCTCTGCGGCCGTTGCGTTGGAGCTACCATGGACGTAGCCACGGCGGAAGCCGCCACCTGCGAAGGCAACTGAGAACACGCGTGGCCAGTGGTCACGGCCAGCGTCCTTGTTGATTTTCGGGGTGCGACCAAACTCGGAGCTGAGCATCACGATGGTGCGATCGAGCATCCCGCGGCGATCAAGGTCGGTGATCAATGCGGCATATGCTTTGTCGAAGTCAGGGAGCTGACGCTCCATGCCCTTTGCGATACCGGCGTGCATATCCCAGCCACCGAACGTGACTGACACCATGCGAACCCCGGCTTCCACGAGGCGGCGCGCCATGAGGAAGCGCTGGCCTGCTGCGTTCGAACCGTACTCGTTTCGGATGGATTCGGATTCTGCGTCGAGGTTGAACGCCTCGCGCGCTGCTTGGGAGCTGACCAGCGAGTAAGCTGACTGGTAGAAGCTGTCCATCGCTGCAAGCGCGTCGGATTTCTCGAGGGTGCGGAAGTGATTGTCCACCGTTTCCAGAATGCTGCGGCGCCGGTCGAAGCGAGCTTGGTCGACGCTCGCGTTCATGTTGAGATCACGCACCTTGAAGCCCTTTGTGGCTGGATCGCCGCCGAGGCTGAACGGGCCAAAGGCGTTCGAGAGGTAGCCCGTGCCAGCGAACTCGTTCGGCATGTTTGGCACGCAGACGTACGGGGGAAGGTTGTTGCGCGACCCGAACTCATGCGAGATGACGGAACCGAAAGCTGGGTACGCCACCGCTGGAGAGGGGCGATATCCCGTGAACATGTTGTGCGTACCGCGCTCGTGGGCAGCTTCGCCGTGCGTCATCGAGCGCACGACCGTGATTTTGTCAGCGATTTTCGCGCTGTCCTTCATGTACTGGGAGAACTTCACTCCGGGGAGGTTTGTGTCCACCGTGCCGAGAGGTCCGCGGTATTCAATCGGAGCAAAGGGTTTGGGATCCCACATTTCCTGATGGGCAGCGCCGCCGGGGAGGTAGATGTGGATGATGGAGTCAGCTTTCGCAACCAGTTGCTGCTTCGCGGCTTCTGCGCGGAGCTGCATGAAGTTTCCGAGGGAGAGGCCGAGGCCGCCAGCGAGCCCTGCGAAGACGAACTCGCGTCGCGAGGCGGTTCGGAAGTGAGCTGGGTCGTCCATCCAAGTGACTGCTTTTTGCTCGTTCGTGTTGTTCATGGTTTTGGTTTGGTTTTGGAAAGTTTCAGGTGGTTTCGTGCTTATCGGGGTTAATCCGGCTCGAGGCCGGACTTTCAGTTCTTTTTCACCAAAGGCAGAATAGGGCTATTTTTGAGTTGAAAAGTGAAGTTTTGAGGGCCGTTTGGCTGATCAAGGTGGATTGCAGGACCCGTGCCAACCCGCGATTTGACGGATTCTTCGGTGTGGTGTTCCGTGTGTCGGCCGAGCGGGTTTCTCATCTGCGAGAGGTGACGGTTGCTCGATGGGTTGCGATTTCGCGGGGGTTGCGTGATGAGCGGGTTTGGCGGAAGGTTCTTGAATGCGGAATCTGTTTTTGATGCTCGCTGGTTGGTTGACTCTTCTTGGTGGGTGTTTTGGGGAGGTGGGGGGGTCCGAGGGAGTTCGGGGGGCGGTGGGGGCGGAGTACTTGATTTTATCTGGGGGTGTTTCTTTGAAGGAGTGGGAGTGGTCTAAACCGCAGCCTCATGACGTGTGGTGGATGAACTTTGTTCGGGCGGCTCGAATCCGGATTCAGCAGATCCGAGAGACGGACCCTGAGGCGGAAATCACGTGGATGGTGTATCGAGGGGCGTACGAGCGAAGGGCGAGGCAGGAGGGAAAGGCGTTGGTTCCCTTGATTGAGTCGGTTCGCGATAAATACCGAGTCAATCTTGTCTATTTCTCTCGTACGGAGGAGTTTGTGCGGCATTTCAATCAGGGGCGCCCTCGGGATCGCGTGAAAATCGTGGATTTGGAGTATTTTGGGCATTCGAACAAGGCGTGTTGGATGTTCGATTATTCGAATGAGATCGATGGGTGTTCGAAGGTGTGGTTTCACGAGACGGAGATTGCGGCGTTGGACCGTGACGCTCTGGCGGCCGGGGCTCATGTGAAGAGTTGGGGGTGTTATTCGGGGGAGAGCATGAGCGGGGTTTGGAGTCGCCATTTCGGGGTGCCGATGTGGGGCGCGGTCGGGAAGACGCAGTACCGGACGGAAGAGTTGCCGGCACTCGCCGCACGGTTTGGTCGTTGGAAGCGGTGATCCTGTTCGACGTTTTGTCTCCACACGGTGGGAGACATGTCGCAGATTGCGGGGATGAAATTTGCGCAGCTGAAAGAGATTTACGACACGCCGTTTTTCGACCTGATTTCGCGGGCGCGCTCGGTGTATCTGGAGAACTGGAAGGGCAATGAGGTGCAGCTGTGCACGTTGTTATCGATCAAAACGGGGGGGTGCTCGGAGGATTGCGGTTACTGCGCGCAAAGTGCTCGGTATTCGACGGGGGTGAAGGCGGAGAAGTTGATGGGGGTTGAGGAGGTGATGGCGATTGCGCAGCGGGCGAGGGAGAGCGGATCGACGCGATTTTGCATGGGTGCGGCGTGGAAAGGAGTGCGGGATGGCGATGCCCGTTTTGAGCAAGTGTTGGAGACCATTCGTCAGGTGAACACGTTGGGTATGGAGGTGTGCGTGACGCTTGGACACCTTTCAGACGCGGAGGCGGCGAAGCTCAAGGAAGCTGGGGTGAAGGCTTACAATCACAACATCGACACTTCGCCCGAGCATTATCCTAACGTGGTGACGACACACACGTTCGAAGACCGTTTGAGCACGATTCGCGCGGTGCAACGGGCTGGGATGGACGTTTGCTGTGGCGGCATTTTGGGGTTGGGGGAAGGGGTGGATGACCGGCTGCGCATGCTTGAGGTGTTGTGCGGCTTCGACCCTGCGCCGGAGAGTGTGCCGATCAACGCGTTGATGCCGATGGAGGGGACCCCGATGGAGGGGAATACGCAGGTGGATGTGTTTGATCTCGTGCGGATGATTGCCACGGCTCGAATCGCGCTTCCTCGGACCAAAATCCGTCTTTCAGCAGGACGGACGCGTCTCTCGAGGGAAGGGCAGGCGTGGTGTTTCTTCGCGGGGGCCAACTCCATTTTCTACGGCGATAAGCTGCTGACTGCGGGGAATCCCGGCACATCAGCGGATCGAGCTTTGTTCGAGGAGTTGGATTTGACGGCACAGGAGCCGTTTACGTGCTCTGCGTGTTGACCGGTTGAGTTGGGCAGGGCGTGAGCCAGCGGCCAACGAGGAAGCCAGCTTCTTGAAGTATAGCCTGACCTTGGGACGCCGAATGGGTGGATCTCATTCGGCGGTTTGCCTTTCCTATTTGCCTGTTCTGAGAAGCAGGGGCTCAGATGAACTTTGTCAGCACCCGATGGGTGAGGTAGGCCAGACCGGCGGTGGCGGGGATGGTCAATACCCAAGCCCAAAGAATCCGGTGTACGACGCTGAAGTTGAGTGCATTGAGGCGCTTGGCGCAGCCGACACCCATGATGCTGGTGGTGATTGCGTGGGTGGTAGAGACCGGCATGCCGAGGGTCGCCGAGACACTTAAGACGGTGGCTGCGGTGGTTTCAGCAGCGAAGCCGTGCACGGGTTGCAGTTTTACCATTTTATGCCCCATGGTTTGGATGATTTTCCAACCACCTGCTGCGGTTCCTGCCGCCATCACGATGGCGCAGGTGACCTTGATCCAGACAGGGACCACGTTGCCCGAGTCGGGCCCGATTTTAAGGAATGAGAGGAATGAGGGGGCGTTCTCTAAGGTGCCGGCCTGGGTGGCAGCAGCCAGAGCTAGTGTGATGATTCCCATGGTTTTCTGTGCGTCATTGCTACCGTGGCTCCACCCCATGTATGCGGCGCTGAGGACTTGCCCTTTCCCGAAAATCGTGCTGATGGTTCGGGGGCGGACTTTCGCGAGGACGAGGTAGAACAGGCTCATCATCAGGAATCCGATGAGGAATCCGAGAATGGGAGAGGTGATCATCGGAATGACGACTTTGTAGAGAATTCCTGAATGTTTGTACCAAGGAGCACCTGCGGTGACTTTTGCCCAGATGAGCGCGCCCCAGTTGTTGTGACTGGAGGAGAGCGTTGCGCCGACGAGTCCACCGACGAGGGCATGGGATGAACTGGAGGGCAGACCGAACCACCAAGTCACGAGGTTCCAAATCACTCCACCGAGGAGCGCGGCGATGATGGTTTCCGTGGTGACGAACTTTGCTTCTACCAGGCCTGAGGTGATTGTCTTAGCGACAGCGGTGCCGACCATGGCGCCGCCGAGGTTGGTGATGGTCGCGAGCAGGATTGCTTGGCGCGGGTGGAGGACCCGCGTCGAGACGACTGTGGCGATGGAGTTGGCGGTATCGTGGAAGCCGTTGATGTACTCGAAGATGAGGGCGACCAGGATGACCGTGAGCAGGATGGTCATGGTCCTTAGGAGTTCTTGAGGACGGTCTGGAAAAGGGAGGCAGCAGCATCGCGGCAACGATCGATGCCCTTTTCAAGGAGCTCGTAGATGTCCTTGAGGAACACGACTTCCCGAGCATCGGCTTGGCCGTGGTAGAGGTCATTCAGCAGCTTGTTCATGACACGATCTGCATCGCCCTCAATCGCTTGAACGCGTTCGTAGTTGTCGCGGATGGCTTCCCCATGCGACTTCGCTCGGAGCTCGCCGACCATTTTTGTGAGTACGGAGACGCCTTGTTCGAGCAGATTGACTTGATCGTTGACGGTTTCGATGTGGGCGCCGGGGGGGCAAAGGAGCACGCGCTCGCCGATTTTTTCAACGGTTTTGGAGATGCGGTAAAGGGCGCCGGAGAGCGCTTCGATGTCCCCGCGTTCGAGTGGGGTGATGAAGTTTGTGCAAAGCGCTTCCGTGATTTCTTGAGTGATACGCTTGTGCTTGCGTCGACTCTGGTTGAGATCGCCGAGAGCGTTCTGTACATCCTGCGTGTTGGACATGGTTTTGCGAACCACTTCGCGCAGAAACTGGACAGATTGCTCCGATTGGGAGGCGCTGTTTTCGAGGAAGCGGTAGAAGGTGTCGTCGCGGCCGAGCAGGGAGTGGATGACAGACATAATGTGGTCAGTCTGGTTAACGGTTGTGAAAAGTTTCGCAAGCGTCATCTGTTCGTCGCGGGGATGTCATCATCCTGTGAGTGCCGACTCCTCCCTGCCTTTCCTTGGCAAGGGGATGCTTCGGGACTACTTTTTCGGGTCCGATGAATGCGACACCTGCACTGACGATCTACGACACGACCCTCCGCGATGGAACGCAGGGCACGGGGATTTCCTTCAGTGTGGGAGATAAGATTCGGGTGGCGGAGCGGCTGGATGAGTTTGGTGTGCACTACATCGAGGGGGGGTGGCCGGGCTCGAATCCCAAGGATGCGACGTTTTTTGAAGAGGCTGCCAAGCGGTCTTGGAAAAATGCGCGGATTTCGGCGTTCGGGATGACCCGGAAGGGGCGGACGCGTGTGGAGGAGGATGCACAGGTGGCTAAGCTGTTGGCCGCAGAGACGCCAGCGATCACGATTGTGGGGAAGACATGGCCGCTCCATGTGCTGGAGGTTTTTCAAGTCAGCTTGGATGAGAATCTTGCGATGATCCGCGACACGGTCGCCTATCTGAAGTCGCATGGGCGCGAGGTGTTGTATGATGCGGAGCACTTCTTCGATAGTTTCCGCGAAGACCCCGAGTACAGTCTTGCAACGATTCGGGCGGCGGTAGAGGCAGGTGCCTCATTGGCTGTTCTTTGCGACACGAATGGGGGCTCGCTTCCGGAGTGGGTCCGAGAGGTAACCGCAAGGGCCATCGCCGCAGTTGGGCCCGTGGGAATTCACACTCACAACGATTCTGGCCTTGCGGTTGCGAATGCGCTAGCCGCTGTTGCGGTGGGTGCTTGCCAGGTGCAGGGGACGATCAACGGTTACGGGGAACGCGTGGGGAACTGTGATCTAGTGACCATGATGCCGAACTTGCAGATCAAGTTGGGTGTCCCCTTGGGCCTTGACCTGACGAAATTGCGTGAGCTGTCGCACTTTGTGGACGGATTGGCGAATGTTCCTCACAACATCCGTGCGCCGTACGTTGGTTCGGCGGCATTTACTCACAAAGGAGGGTTGCATGTTCATGCGGTGCAAAAGCTGGCTCGGACGTATGAGCACGTGGATCCGGCGTTGGTCGGCAACGAGCGAAACATCACCATTTCCGATATGTCGGGGCAGAGCAATGTCCTGGCTCGGGCTGTTGGACTGGGATTCGATTTTGAGAAGGGCTCGTCTGAGGTGGGTGTTGTGTTGTCCGAGGTGAAGCGATTGGAGAGCGAGGGGTATGAGTTCGAGGCGGCGGAAGCTTCCTTCGCGTTGCTGATTTCTGGAATTTTGGGTTCTCGGCGGCCTTTGTTTGAGTTGGACGAGTATCATTGCTCATATCGGACGAGCGGGGACGGGGTTTGGGACAAGTGCGAGGCGACGGTGAAGATTCGGATTGCGGGAAGGGTGGAGTACACGGTGGCGGAAGGGGACGGACCGGTGAACGCGTTGGATGCCGCCTTGAGAAAGGCGTTGCGGGGGGCTTACCCAGAAATCGACGCAGTGCTTCTCAGGGATTACAAAGTACGAATCATCAATGGTCAGGCGGGTACGGCGGCTCGGACTCGGGTGTTGATTGAATCGGCGGATGCGACGGGCGAGTGGGGCACGGTCGGGGTGAGCGACAACATCATCGCAGCGAGTTGGCGCGCGTTGGTGGACAGTCTGGAGTACGGGGTGGGTAGAGCTCGCCGCGTGGCAGCCATTGGATAGGGGGCTGGACGGTTTGATTTGAGGGTGTTGCGATGTTCAATGTCGTTCTTGTCGAGCCTGAGATCCCGCCCAACACGGGCAACATTGGGCGACTTTGTCTAGCAACCGGGTCCACGCTTCATCTGGTTGAGCCGTTGGGGTTCAGTCTGGATGAAAAGGCGTTGCGGCGAGCGGGATTGGACTATTGGGATCGGGTCAATGTGGTGCGTTGGCGTGATTGGGCCACTTTTGACGCGGCACGGGATCGTTCTGCGGGGATGTGGTATTTGACGACCAAGTCGAGGAAAGCGTACTGGGAGTGTTCATTTCGGAAGGGGGATTATCTGGTCTTTGGAAGGGAGACCCGTGGGTTGCCGGAGAGTTTACTGAGCGCGAACCCCGAGCGGTGCTTGACCATTCCGATGCAGCCGGAAACGCGCAGTCTGAATCTGGCGACGTCGGTCGGGATCGTGTTGTACGAGGCGGTGCGGCAGTGCTCGCAGGCGGATTGACTTCTGGCGGGGAGGGTGTCGGTTTGAGGCATGCGCACGGCATTTTCGTTGGTGAGGCGAATCGAGTTCAGCGAGACGGACATGGCTGGGATTGTCCATTTCTCGAACTTTTTCCGGATGATGGAGATGGCGGAGCACGCGTTTTTGAGGGAG
>JACCEB011197693.1_pt1 | contig 14989 bp, 13 predicted proteins | sample 7454761 | NCBI WGS metagenome assembly JACCEB01 (sample SAMN15323454, study PRJNA562643) | freshwater metagenome | isolation source: river surface water | place: USA:Blue River Watershed | collected 2017-08-18 | reverse complement strand
GCCCATTTTCTCGCTCAAAGAGGCTACTTGAACCTCAGCCAGGATTATCCCGTGCAAGCGCCGAGCACTTAGCCGCCTTTGCACAAGCGCCTTGTATGCCTGCGGGTCCATCTCCTTGGGTCGGCGGTGTCGCAATTGGTTGCAGTAGCGGCAGGCAGCGACAATGTTCTCTGGAGCGTTGCTGCCACCATCTTTTTGAGCATGCAAATGCTCAGCAGTGCATTCCAGTTTTCTGTATTGCGATTCTTTGAGATTGAATCGACGAGTGAAGTCGTCAAGATTTCCGAGCCACATTGGCTGGTTGCAGTAATAACAACGAGAATCTTGCTGAATGTATGCGGCTTTGCGGGCATTTCGAGGGGATCTGCGTGCTCTGTTCATTGTGCCTCCTGATGGAATTTGATTGGATCCCACCGAACCGGCATAGCCGAACTCGATGGAACCAGTCGACACAATCGAACTGGCAAAAACTGCGCTCCTTAGGAGACGCAGCCGAAACAAACTTACACGTTACTCTCAAATGTCGCAATGTCCGGAACAGCGACGCAGTTCGCAGATTGTCAGTTGGAAGAGCCCTGGGATGCCTCGCCACAGCAATTCTTGAGAGGGCGACAGGTCACTGATGGGATATTCTCCAATCGATACAGAGCCGGTCAGAGTGCGCGGGCGGCTATTTCCGGTAAATAGCCTTACCGGCAATTACACATCGCACGCATGATTTGCTGTGATCTCAAGTCACGAAGAGTGAATCACTCAAGTTCCTGGGCCTTAGCTCCAACAGCACGTAAGAGTTCCGCTTTGGTTTCCTCCTTGCTCGCCGTAATCATGGCAACCAAGTCTGCCTCGAACTCTTCCCTATTGAAGTACTCATCCAAGCCAACAAAAATGGCATCCACACCTAGCCATATGGCCGCTCCGGTCAGCACTCCACCCGCAATGGCGCCTACCGGCCCGAGTGCTGCGCCTGCAGTAGCACCCGCCGCCGCACCACCCAACACACTTGTTCCTGCCTTGGCTGCGAGCTTTGCGGTCGCCTTGGCCGCGAGTGCACCAAGGAAGTTGGCCGAAACCTTCTTTGCGGCGACTTGAGAACCCACCACGCCTGCCGCTAGCGCCGAGACGGGGGAAGACGCAGCAACGCGCTCGAAAGTATCTTGAATAATGGCTTCAGTGACATCGCTAAGGTTCGATCGAGTCACGCCTTCTGGCAACTCTTCGTCTACCTTCGAATCAAATATTCTTGCCACCTCGGCATGAAATCTAGCGTCAATGTCACTGGTGAGCCCCGTCATTCTTTGGTCGAATCCTGCGAAAAGCCTCTCTTCAATTTCCCGAACAGGATCACCGACGGCACCTGCAATTAATTCCGTGTAACTACCAATTACAGAGTAGTGATAATCCGCATATGCACTCACCGCCGCGTAGACTGGTTCGTAGACTATATCCACTCCGGATTCGATGAAGTTACTGCCTGTTGTCGCCAGCGCCGCTTCAGCAATCGAACTTGAGAGAAATTCTCTCAAGACACTGGATTGAATTTCGTATTGGCGAGGAGTAGCTACTGATGTGCTTCCGCTGGACGACGAGAAGTCACGTGAACTTGAGAGCAGGGAAAGTAAAAGTGTGATACCCAGGATCGTGAATATGGTTACCCAAAATGAGCGCGAGAAAGACTTTCTTGGGGTGTCGCTCAAAGTAACTTTCCCATCGTTTTCTCTAGTCATCGAGCTGCCTCCACCGTTCGTCTAGCTTCGAGTATCTGCCATACAGCGCAGACCACTGATGTTATTACTCGTACTTGAAAGTACCCAAACAATGCGCTGTAAACCAGGCCAAGTACGAGCACGAATGGTGATGATTCAAAATTCTCGATCACCCATAATTTAATGATGTCAATTGCGTTTGAAATTTCCACGAATTCCGCAACGAGCCCTTGGCCTTGGGGTAATTTGTTCATCGAGTTGAGGATGGCCTCTTGAATCGAAGAGCCAATAGGTACCTCTTGAGGATCTCCAAGGGCCCATAGCGAGAACAAATAAATCAGGAAGAATGCAGACCCCAAGATAGCAGTCGTTGCTTGAGATGCCGCCGTAAGCAAGTACGAATGATTTACATGAGGCTCGAGTCTTTGAATCATCTTGGGGAAAGCGTAGCCGGTGGCAAGGATAGCTGAGATTGCCAATACTATTTCCCATCCATCAGCGACAACGCCCTTGTATGCCACCAAGAACATGGCGCCCACGCCAACAATCAGTGCATGTACCATTGATATGGTTTTGCCAGTGAGGATTTTTCGAAACGGTGTCGATTCGGTCAATAGGACGCCTAACGTTGCCTGACGCCAAAGCAGCAATGTTTTGTAACTTCCGAAAACAGTCAAGGCGACCAAAGGTAGAAGGAAAACGATGCTCACACTCCCGAGGGGGTAAGCCAACCGCCACATTAGAGTAGTAACCACTATCCCAGCCAATGTGCCTAATGCTATTTTGGAATTTCTATCCTCAAACAGCCTCATGCTCTATTTCCCTTCCCTAAAATAGCCGGCTATAAGACTGGCCGGACTGGCATCAAAGCTATTCCTTAGTTGGCTCGGTATCTGACTCAAGCCAGGCATCACCGGCAAGGTAACAACCCCCTTCATAAATTCCGATACCCGCCGCCACCGCTGCCGCTGGAACAATAACGAAGGGAGACATCAGGACTGCTCCTACCGTTCCCAAAAGCCCTGCTGTGCCCGCAATAATGCCCGTAGTTCCTGCCGCCGATGCACCCGCCGCAGTCGAGCCTAACATGACAGCCCCCGAAGTCGCGTGAGTAATCGTGTAGACCCCTGCGGCCTTCAATCCCACTCCTGTGGCAGCAGCTGCCCCCGTCGTAACGCCAGTGGCTACAGAAGCATTTCCGCCAATCAAACTGCTTGGCCTGTAGTCGCACACTTCTGCAACTGACACCTGCGCGAGTAAATAGAGGCCAATCACCAGAGTCGCCTTGAATTTGTTCATGTTCTACCTCTTTTGCCTAGGACCGAAGCACTAAGGAAGTCTTAGCACAATCAAGAGCTTATCCTAAGAATATCTTAGCCACCAATTTTTTTGAGGGCTTCAGATGACCGTCTTCGCTCATCGACTTAAGGAGGCTAGACGTGCAGCTGGATTGTCCCAGGAACGGCTGGGAGTGTTGGCGGGGATCGACGAAGCATCTGCTAGCGCACGCATGAATCAGTACGAGCGGGGCAAGCACCATCCAGACTTTTCTATGGTGGAACGACTGGCAACAGCCCTGAACGTTCCGGAGGGGTACTTCTATACGAAGGACGATGCACTTGCTGATTTCTTGATCAGTTTTCACAGAGCGACGGACGCGGATAGGAGAGCAATACTGGAGCTCCTTAGAGGACACACGTCGCTAACTTCTCAGGCTCGCAGCTGAAATGCAGATGGCGACTTAGAACAGCATATCTGTACTTGGCTAAAGGTGCTTTCGGGCGGTCTAAGCAACTGTGCTAGGCGAATTTGCCCCAATTGCGATTGGCGATCGCCATAAGTTTCGCTGGTGACTCATTCTGCATTGAGCCCCAAGTCTCATCTACGAGTGGGATCAGCTAAGTGTCAAAATGCATCAATGGCGCGCCCGCCATTTACCGATCATACTCACTCTTTGAAGCTTCCTTTACTAAAAATGTGTCAAAGTGACATTTTCATTTACCAGTATGGTTTTCACATTTACCAGTCTAATGATATTTTATATCTATACTAATCAATGGTTTATTGGTATTAAAACAGCGAATTCTCCTATCGCCCTATCTAGATAGAAAAAGCTAGTCATGTTCAAATTGCGATTATCTTGCAATTAGGAGACGAGCATGGACTCAGCAATAAGCGTCATCACAGCACTAAAAGAGTTAGACCCCCTGGAAGTAGTAGCCCTTATAAGCATCGTAGCACTTCTCGTAGCAGCCTATTGCGTGCGCCAAGTGTGCCAGGCGATATCGAAAAAGGGAGACAAGTGAATGGCAGCATGGGGCGCGCTTCATACTTGGTGGATCCGAGAGAAGGGACTTTCCTGCTTCCAAGGCGGAAGAGACACAGGCAAATCAATTGCCGCAATAAAGGTATTGTTAGCCCTTTCTCTCCGAGCGAATTTTTATACTCACGAAGCAAGAGTAAGCATCTCTGAATTGGAGAACCTTACTGGACTCTCGCGACCTATGGTGGTGACTGGAACTGACACGCTGGAAGCCAAGGCCTTCATAGAAGTTGACCGAGAGGCGCACGTCAACCTCTACAGGCTGCTGGTACCTTCAGGCGACAAGAAATTTGGGAAGCTTCCAGCCAGACTTTTAATCTCAAACCTCAAGGACATCACCAATCGCGGCGCGGCGCACCTTGCTGCTCTGAAGGTCTATCTACTTCTGATTGCGAACAGACCCAACAGCTCAAATGCCATTTCATATAGCCATGAAAGGATTCGCGAAGAAACTGGCATTCAAACCCGTCATGTTAGGCAAGCAATAGACGTCCTTATTAACCACTCCCTGTTGCACGTGAACCTGAGTACAGCTGCGGCGGATGGCACAACTCCTACTCGCCATAACGTGTATACCTTGCAGGGAATAAGTGCTGGATAGAACTACCAAGAATGCGTCATCCGCACCCTATAGCTCCGCTACGCAAGCACCGAACTCGAAGCGCACCCAACACGCTCGGAAAAAGTTCGGAGTTCGGTGTAAGAAAATTCCTACAAATTCTTCAATTTGGCAGGTTCGGTCGGACATAACCCGTGCGGGAGGTTCGGAAATTGGTCGGTTTCGGTGCAGACAACTGCATTGAAAAGAAGGATCTTGTTAGGTATCTTCGCCTTACTGCATCGATCTTCGTCGATTTTTCTTGACTCATAATCCGTTGGTCCCTGGTTCAAGTCCAGGTGGGCCCACCACTTTTTCTCAGAAAATCCTCGGAAAACTCTTCGGATTCAAGCGCTTGGCGGGCGGTCAACGGACTTTTGGCCGGTTGGAGTGACGGACTATGCATCCGTTACTGGGGGGGGCGCTCTAGTGCTTCTAAGCCCACAAAGTATCTACGCTCTTTTCAAACTTTTGCTTTTCCGCTTAGCTAAGCCGCGCACACAGTACTTACACCGCCGATCCGGATGAGCGAGCTACTTACTATAGGAATGGACCGTTTAAGGCGAGACTGGATTCAAGGACGGATCAGGAATGTCTCCCTTCAGAACCCTGTCCACAAGGCGACTGAAGAGATTCGTGTCCAAGAAGTAGTTCGGATAAGCGCGTTTCAGAGCATTGATGTTGTCGACCGAAACCAGAACAATTTGGTTCGGAGAGCTATCTGGCAACTTACTTTCTAGCTCCGTATAGAGCTTGTTCGCCTCTTCCGACTGCTTCGCCTTGTATCGCCTAACCGTGATCTTCAGAGCCTCCGGATCAACCTCGACTATGAAATACTTTTCGTCCTTCGCAGAGCCAAGCGTTGTGATTGTGGCATTGTAGACTTGCAGCATCTCTTTGACGTGCAGCTTATGAGCAAGCGCGACAATCTCTGCGATCAAAGCATTCTTCGCCGTAGGCGTACCAGGAACTGGCGTGGTCTTCTCGATTGCTGCGATGGCCGCCCCCATCAACGCGAAGAATCGCAGCCAGTCTTCGTCCCCCTGGTTCGACTTCAGGGCTTGCTTCGTGAAGATGCCGACTGCTTCAACTGCGGTTGCCCACGCGTGCTGAAATTGCGTTCTAATCTGCACCTCAACCCGTAGGCCAGTGTAGGCGGACGTTTCAACTGTTCCACAATATTCGTAGACCAAGTGATAGCAGCGGTACCCGTCCGCCTTGGGTTGGTTGATATAGTCCTTCTCGCTACGGAATTTGTGGTCAAATTTGCTTGCCTTGTAGCCTTGAACTAGCCGATAGACACTAGTCAGACGAGAAAAAACTGCACGGCAACCAGCGATATCCTGCATCTGTGTCATGCGCATCGTCGGCTTAGCAACGAGCTTCTTATGGATTGATTCCAACCGCTTCGATCGCTGTGCCACGATTACGTCGCGCTCAACTTTTCGCGCCTTGTTACGAAGTGTGATCTGGAATGTGTTCAGCGGGTAGGCATGCGCAGACCTCCAGTTGTTGAGGACCGCGAGGGCATGGAAACCTTCAGGAGTCACGACGGGGAACTCCATTTTCTGGAGCGCCTTACCCGCTGCATTTACTTCTTCAGGCTTATATTCAGGCACGGCCCACGCCATATTCTCCCCCCGATTTAATCGGCATGAGCTTACAACACTTCTGCCAGAGTTGGCACGCCAGATGCGGTAAAGACTTCTAAAAGGGCACGAGAGACCGAAGCGAAAACAGCTTGCCGAAGACACCTCGTGATCGCGTTAAATTAGCGCTATCGCGAATCTAAAATATCGGGCGCTTGCCACCCCAATGACCAAATTTCAAGTAATGGCGATATTGGCCAAAAGGCTAGCTAACTCCCTCCTTTGCTTAGACGCAATTGCAAGGCTGAGTTTAAGCTGGTTACATAGACCTACTAGCTTTTCTACTTGAGCAACGATTCTATGTTGCTCATCTGTAGGTGGAAGAGCCGCCGAAGTAACAACTATTTTTTCACGTGAAATATTAGGCTGTGCACCGCCCGCACCTTGCTCAATAAATTTGAATTTCATAGCCCTTAAAAGTACCAATAAGTACTCGTTGTACACCCCCGTACTCGGTGTACATGCACATACAGCTTGGTTGGTGGTTGCGGCAACTTTTAGAATTGCAGATTTACCAATTGTTGCACCATACATTGCCAGTAATACATCACCCGGCTGATTCAATCGCAGGGAACATTCTTTCAATGCAAGCTCAGTAACCGTCTCTTCAGAAGTATCAATGTAATCTGCCGAAAGCTCTCCTGACTTGAACCAAGGAATGCTGCCACCAAAATAACAGGAATTACTACGCAATGGAGTAGCACCAGCTCCCCAATCACCTAGCTCACCAAGCCTCACCCAGGCCCATCCTTGTGGCAATTCAAACTCTTTTTCTTGATCAGTAACCACCGGAAGGACCTTTCGCTCTCGTATCAATCCGGCAGCTTTCAACTTACGGTTCTCAATTTGAATATGCTTAACCAATTCACTCGCAGGTTCATCCTCCGGATCTTGCGGTACCAGCTTACCCATGACAGCCAATTGCAGCAGAGTTTGCTTGAGATCATCAATGCTGGCTTCCGTAGTGAACATCGTGTCGAAATGCTCGGCGATGCGTTGCCAGTTGTCGCTGAAGTCTTCTGCGCTCTGAGACTCAGTGAGCGTCCCCAGCAGATGACTGACGAGTTTCTCGTGGGCTTCGGCGGCGTTGTTGTGTTGAGCTTCCAGCTGATCACACAGGGCCATCAATTCATCGACTTTGGCGACGATGCGACGCTGGACTGCCACAGGAGGAAAGGGCACTGAAAGTTCGGAAACCAGACCCATATTTAACCCACGTCGCTGATTCTGCCCTGTGATGTCTCTGATCTCGTAGTAACGATACTGAAGTGCTATGAGGAGAAATTCAGCCACAAGGTACGTCGGATCAAATGGGATCATTCCGACGAGTGATTGATTGCAAGCCGCTTCAACATTTAGTAGCGCTACTGTACCTCGCGTTTTCCCTTGGCCATTCAAGGCGATAAGCACAGTTTTTGGTGGAAGAATCTTACAATTGCTTGAAGAAAGACCTAACTCGGTAATCCTTCCAGCACAGTCTTCAATGACACCTTGATTGATATCGCCGGAACTCAACCAACGAATATTGCCTCCATAGTATTCTTGCTTTTGAGTGCTCGGTGTTGCCCCTGTCTGGAGGTCACACAAATCCGAAACGCGCGCCCATACCCAGTTCTCAGGAATCGTGAACTCGTTGATTACACTTGGCCCAGCTCTGTATTCCTTGAGCTTTCTTCCCGTCGCCGCTGCGTATTTTTTCCGAATTGAGGACAATATTTCATGCACAGGCCTATCAAACTCGCCTCGAATATCACAAAGTGCTCCCGACAGTCCAAGTCCCAAAATCAACTCGCGTAGCTTCTTGATGCCATAGACACTCGCGGCATTGCCCGAACTACGGCCACGACCTGATTTCTTTTCTGTATCGGCGGCGGTCCAAATGTCGATGTGATCGGTCAGCAGCTTATGGATCGCGCTCATGGCTTCTCTCCGCGCCCCAGCGCCTCACACAGAATGTCCTTGAGCTGCCCCCTCAGTGCGGCTATCTCTGCCTGCATAGCGGCGTATTGAGCCAGTAGCACTTCCGGGTCATGAACCTCCTGCTCACCCACATGCGGATTCTTGCAATCAAGGTTGTAGTTGCGAGCCTTTATCTCATCAAGGGTCACTTTCCATGCCTGCGATGTTTCCACGCGGTCTTTGTATCCATCCGACTCCTTACCCCACCACGCAGCCTCTGTGTCGAATTCTTCGATCCTCATCGGCTTCGTCTTGTTGTAGCTCTTCACGCCCTCGGGATACGGGTGTTCGTAGAACCAGACGTCTTTTGTGGGCGTGCCTTTGGTGAAGAACAGCAGGTTGGTCTTGATGCCGGTGTAAGGAGCAAATACGCCATTGGGCAGACGCACTACTGTGTGCAGGTTGCACTCCTCCAGCAGCTTTTCCTTGATGCGGGTCTTGATGCCTTCACCGAACAGGAAGCCGTCCGGCAATACCAGTGCGGCGCGACCTCCCGGTTTCAGTAGCTGCATGATGAGCACCAGGAACAGGTCTGCGGTTTCACGGGTGCGGAATGAGGCAGGGAAGTTGGTTTCAATGCCGTCTTCTTCCATGCCACCGAAGGGCGGGTTGGTGACCACCACATCCACGCGATCTTTGGGGCCCCAGCTTATGAGTGGCCGGGCCAAGGTATTGTCGTGTCGAATGTTGCTGGGCACATCGATACCGTGAAGGATCATGTTGGTGGTGCACAGCAAGTGCGGCAGTGGCTTTTTCTCGATGCCGTGAATGCTGACCTGCAACTGCGCCTCATCCTCGACCGTTTTGACGTCCTGCTTACGGATGTGCTCGATGGAGCAGGACAGGAATCCTCCTGTACCACATGCGGGATCCATGACCTTCTCGCCCAGGCGCGGATTGACCATGCGCACCATGAATTCGGTGACGGCGCGAGGCGTGTAGAACTCACCTGCATTGCCCGCCGCCTGCAAGTCACGCAAGAGCTGTTCGTACATGTCGCCGAAGAGGTGCCTTTCCTGGGCCTTGTTGAAATCCACCCCTTCCTGAATCTTGTTGATAACCTGCCGAATCAACTGTCCGGACTTCATGTAGTTATAGGCATCTTCAAACACGGACCGGATGACATAGGTACGCTGATCGCCGCCCTTGGCTTCCAACTGCTGCAACCCCGGAAACAGATCGTTGTCGAGAAATTGCTTCAGCTCTTCGCCGGTGATTCCTTCTGCATTGGCGGCCCAGTTGCGCCAGCGATACTTCTCGGGAAGAGGCGACTTGTAGTTGTCCTGCAACAGCTCCCACTCGCTCTCGCGGTCGTCAAAGATTTTCAGGAACAGCATCCACACCAATTGGCTGAGTCGCTGCGCATCGCCATCGACGCCAACGTCTTTGCGCATGATGTCTTGGATAGATTTGATCGTAGAGGTAATGCTCATAGCGGGGTACTTGCTTCCAAACAGGTGAATCAGGAGTAAAGGTGATGTTCGAGTTCAAGCAGGGCGGCCATGTAAGCAGGTTTACCACCGAAGGCTGAAACCAACTCACTCGCAGTGCCCATATCCTTGAAGGGATCGAGGGTGAGAATCTTTATGTCTTCAATGTTTTCAATACCGGTGTCCGCATACTTTTCCAGCAAGCTTTCCAACACCTTGCGGGCTTGCTCGCCGTACTTGGTGAAGTAGTTGCGCTTCTTCACTTGCTCCGCGCGCTCACGTCGGGTCAATGGGGGTTGATCGAAGGCGACGTGGCAAATCAGATCGAACGGATCGAAGTCCTTGCCCACCTCTTCGGAGAGTGCAGCAATCAGTACGCCGTGCTCCTCCAATTCACGCAGGATGGCGGCTTTACGATCGGCCTTGCTCCAGCGACGCAGGAACTCATCCAGCGAGGAATAGTCTTTGCGAACGGCCTTGCGCGTGTAGTCCTTCAATGATTCGGTAATCAATTTTCCGTCGGGGCCGTAGTACTGGACGCGCTCGGAAAGCACGTGAACAGCAACATCGCCCACCAAGTACTTCACGCGGCCCTCGCCTGGGCCACCGCCCTCGCCGGGACCGGCAGTCGTAATCCCAGACTCTTCACCATTTTGTGGTATTGGGTTGCCTTCTCCATCGAATACCGTTGGCGGATTTTCATCGGGCGGAACCGGAGAATCGTCGAACTTTGGCTCATAGATCATGATCGGCGGACCATCGAAGTCCTCATCGGCGAACAGCTCTGTCGCCTTCTTGAAGTCGATGATGGTGAACCAGAACTTGTTGTAGTCCTCGTTGATGCGAGTGCCACGTCCAATGATCTGCTTGAATTCAGTCATGGACTTGATGTGTTGATCCAGCACGATCAGCTTGCAGGTTTGCGCGTCCACGCCCGTGGTCATCAATTTGGACGTGGTGGCAATCACCGGATAACGCTCTTCGGGATTGATGAAGTTATCCAGTTCGGCCTTGCCTTCCTGCTCATCACCCGTGATGCGCATGATGTATTTGCGGTTTTCCTTGATCCGCTCCGGATTCAAATTCACCAAGGCTTGACGCATACGTTCGGCGTGATCGATGTCATCGCAGAACACGATGGTTTTTGCGTAGGGGTCACTTGCCTCCAGAAACTCGGTGATCTTCTCGGCTACCAGTTCAGTGCGTTTCTCCAGCACCAGCGTGCGATCCATATCCGTGAGATTGAAAATGCGATCTTCAATCAGCTCGCCGCGTTTATCGACCTGCCCTTTAGTCGGACGCCAGCCCTGAACGTCTTTGTCGATATCAATACGCACCACTTTGTACGGCGCCAGAAAGCCATCCTCGATCCCTTCCTTCAGGGTATAGCTATAGATCGGGTCGCCGAAGTAGTGAATGCTGGAAACATCCTTCGTTTCCTTGGGCGTGGCGGTCAGGCCCACGTGTGTTGCGGACGAGAAGTACTCCAGGATTTCCCGCCAAGCCGAATCCTCGGCCGCGCTGCCGCGATGGCATTCGTCAATCACAATCAAATCAAAGAAATCGGGAGTGAATTGCTTGTAAACATTCTGCGCCTCGTCCGAGCCAGTGACGGCTTGATAAAGCGACAGGTAAATCTCATAGCTCTTGTCGATCTGGCGCTTGCTGATCTTGGTCATGGCCGCGCCGAACGGCTTGAAGTCATTGTTCTTGGTTTGATCCACCAGAATGTTGCGGTCGGCCAGGAAAAGAATGCGCTTCTTGGCACCTGACTTCCAAAGCCGCCAGATGATCTGGAAGGCGGTATAAGTCTTGCCAGTACCAGTGGCCATCACCAGCAGGATGCGCTGCTGCCCCTTCGCCACCGCCTCCACCGTGTTGTTGATTGCGCTGGCTTGGTAGTAGCGAGGTGCACGGCCCGTACCATCGTCGTAGTAAGGCATTTCCACAGTGCTTCGAGCACTCGGAGCCTCAAGCCCCTTCCATTGGCAATAACGCTCCCAGAGCTGCACAGGCGAAGGAAAGGCATTCAGCGCCAACTCTTCTTCCATATTGTCGGACAGGCCGGTGCGGTCGTGAAACAGGAAGGCATCTCCATTCGAGCTGAACACGAAGGGCACCCCAAGCGTTTCAGCATAGTTGAGCGCCTGCTGCATTCCATCGCCAACACTGTGGGAGTTGTCCTTGGCTTCGATCACTGCCAGCGGGATATTGGATTTATAGTAGAGAATGTAATCCGCGCGCTTGAGCTCACCCCGAGTATGCAACTTGCCGCGAACGATGATGCGACCCTTAGTGAAGCTGACTTCTTCGCGAATTTGGGTGTGCAGGTCCCACCCCGCCGCTGTGATGGCGGGGGTGATGTATTTGGTGCAGATGTCGCGTTCGGAAAGACTTTTTTTGCTTGTCATTTTGGTCAGTTCTGCGTAATCAACCTTAATTTGCAGCAGACAAATTCAGCAATTTAACAGGCCATCGCTTGAACAAATTCGATGCACCATCGGAATTTTCTACGATCAGCAGAATTAGTAGAAAATTAAGATTAATCACCCCCCGACACGCAACAAAGAAATTGTATGCTTCCAGCGACTCCTTCCATACTGCCATTGAAAGGTCATCCTTGCTTTGCCACTTTGACATTAAAGATAAAATCTTGTCGGCGCGGATTGAACTCCTGCCGTATGGATGCCATGAATCATGCTCTTGTCGATAATTGACGGCGTTTCTAAATTTCGACAAAAAGTTTCCTTTACTTAGCCGCCCCCTATCCGTTAAGTAGTTTTTGAGATCATCAATATTCGACGAAATCATCTGCTTGCTTGCACTTAATCCCGAAACCTGCAAAACATCTCTACTTACACTTTCTAAGCAATCAACAAGCGCATGCCAAGTGTCCTCATGAGTATTCTTCATTCTCTTAAGGGAGAGCCGCCTAGAAACGCTATCGTATCGCCCTGAGAAGTAGGCTGATTCCAGCTTTAGAGCGCCATTCAAACCAACAGCTTGACCATAGTCATTAATCTGCATGACGTGCCCTTTCTCCAATTGACTGCAAATGTAGCCAAAGCATCGCAAAATGGAGTGAGCAGAGAAAAAAGCGGCATAATACGATTTTATTGCAATCCATCCGAATGACTTTGGAAGATTGTTGGCTGATTTAATGTGATGCATTGTTTCAAATGAGGCCGATGACATCCTGCAAATGTCGTACGCCAACATGCTATAAAAAGAGCGCTCATTGTTTACCTCTAACTCAATATTCGATAACGAGTTAATATTTCTAACTATAAAGTTTCCTGATGCAATCCAGCTCTTAAATTGCCCTATCTCATCATAATTTTCTTGTCGGAAAATCCCCGGCAAAATGAGCGGACGTAGCAAATGAAGATTCTTCATTATAAAGTGAACTCTGACTTTATATTAGTTTCCAAGTAGTCAACGATAGCTTTATAAGATGTTCCCGGGTTATTGAACTTAGCTGGCTTTATTCTTGAAAACATGCCCTCCATCGCCGCATAGAAATTATCCACGGTATAGTCGGCGCCATACCTATCCTTTAGCTTGGATGCAGAAATCGGGAAGAAACTTGAAACAGCCCTAAAAACGACAGAACCAAGCAATGTATCTTCACAACCAATACTTTCTAGCCCCGCTCTAAATGCCAAAAAGTAACTGTTTAATATTGAGTAAATTTCTTCAGCATCTTTTCCCCGAAAAACACTAAGCAATGGTTTTATTGCACCATTGAAAGTCACTCTTGTAACTTTATTCTTCGCTCTGGCTGCGGCTGAAAATTTATTGTAAAACGCACTATCTAATTCGCTATTGAAAAGATCGAAAACCTCTCTAAGCAAATTCTCTTCGTCATTCTCGTACTCGGCTAATTGTTTAATATCAAGGAGCAGCTCGTTCGGCACACCTCGCTGCTTTGAGTTGATATCTATAAACAATCTCGATTCATCTCGGCGACTCAGGTCATTGTAAATAACAACTGGAATTCTTAGGCTCGACTCAGCAATAGAGAATCCATATACGCGATGCTGTCCGTCAAGTATTAGGAAAGCCTTCGGGGTCTCATTAAATTCAATAGTCTTTCCTTTACCGATGATTCTTAATTCAGCTTGCTCTTGCGCTGAAAGTATTATCGCGCTAGGAATTGTCCCAAGCCCAGAGTCGATATATTTTGCAATTTCAAGTGCTCTTCCCTTATCTAATACTCGCTGGAATCCCGCGACAGGGTCATCATCCCGAGTTGTCACGAAGCAGCACCTACCGAGCACATCGCTGGGAATAGTGCAGGTATAAAATTTATGTCGGCCTTGGGTTACCTGACTAATTGAAAATCTGTGCTTCTTTTGCATCGTCCTTTCTCTCGCTTGTATGTAGAGCTCTTCGACTGATTACGTGAAACTTGCTGTTCGACCGGCTTTTCTTGGGGAGAGAGATTCTTGGTGATTTAGAGACGGATTACTCTTATACCCACCTTGCGGGAATTTCCCCATCTTATATGAATCAGCAACACGCTCCCCCGATTCATAACCCGCCATTTCCCCCGGAGTATGTCATGAGCACAAAGACCGACAAAGCGAAAAAATCCCCCTCTGTTTCCTCGGTGAAACCCTCCCCCAAGCCTGCCAGCCCCAAGACTTCCACGGCCGTGGGGATACCCCCGAAGGCCACTCCCAGGAAGGTCATCCCCGCCAAGTTCCCCGAGCCCTCCCCCGATATCCCCGTCAAGGTCCTCCAGAAGGGCTCCTGCACCAGCCTGTCCGACACCGGAGTCCTGGACTACGAAGTCGGCAGTGACGACGCCGGAGAGACATACTTCCGCGTCGTGGCCAACAACGCCGGGGGGGTCTTCTCTCAGGAGTGGGTGGCTTGGAGCAAGGTATTCGCCGCCTGCAACGCCTCGGAGCGGTTCACCTCGATCACGCTGCGGGGTCTGTTCCGGGGCAAGAGCGTCAATACTGCGGGGTTCCTGCTGGCGGCCCTGATGCACCAAGGGCTGGTTCGCAGGATGGAGGGCAAGACGCGCCACTATGTCCTGACGGAGAAGGCCCGCAAGGTTGCATCGCCGGGCTGACATGGAGGGCTTGCTCGGATCTTCTGGACAGTGCTGAATCCAGGCAGGCAGCTCAAACTTTCCGAGACTGTATGCCTAAGCCGCCACCTGATCCTCAATGACAAGTCGATGCCCCAACACTGACAAGGCCGCCACAACGCGATCCAGCCGCGAAAGATGATCGGGGTTGACCAGCCGCCGCACGGCGCTTTCCGACAGCCCCAGTTGCTCAGCCAGCCGCACATTCGATACGCCTTGCTCCTGC
>JACCEB010651187.1_pt1 | contig 14990 bp, 18 predicted proteins | sample 7454761 | NCBI WGS metagenome assembly JACCEB01 (sample SAMN15323454, study PRJNA562643) | freshwater metagenome | isolation source: river surface water | place: USA:Blue River Watershed | collected 2017-08-18 | reverse complement strand
GAGGAAGTCCTCCTTGGATTCATGTCGATTTAAGTGAACCTCTACAAGAGTACAAAGTTCATACGACTCCAATGGCTGCTCCGCACAAGGATTAAAGCCCATAACACGATAGTCTTTTCCATCTGCAGGATCTGCTAGACGACCATAGTTACGAGCAACATCAAGCCAAATAAATCCTGGCTCTCCATTGTTAACAATCAGATCGGTATACTTTTCATAGTCCATTCCGACTGTTGCAGAAATTGAGTTATTTGACATCCATGCCCATCCTGGGTTTTCTGGATCGAATGAGTTTCTTTCTGGGAATACTTCAGAATTCTTAAGATTAATAAAGTCTTCATCTCCTGCTGCACCTAACGCAAGTGTTGCAGAACGACGAACATTTCCTGATACCACACAGGTACCAATAAGATTGATGATATCTGTAATAGCACGGCTGTCAAGGGTTTCTCCTGCTCTACCGCCGATTACCTTATCGATCTGTGTATGTAGTTGGATAAGTGGTGCTGGACCGCTTGCGACCCCTCCAAAGCCCTTAATTGGTGCTCCTAGAGGACGGATAAGATCATAGTTGAACTTCTGGATTGGCTGATTCTGACGAAGGTAAGAGTTTAGCAAAAGTCTGACCGACTCAACCCATCCTTCACGAGTGTCTGGAATATCATAAATCACTGCTGGTTCTGTAGGAACATAGATAGTAAAACCCTTTTCCTGTCCTACTGTGTCAAAGCCAACACCAATTCCAAGCATCAAGGCATCCATAACCCAAGCAAATAGGGCTCCTGGATCATTCTTATCAAGGTCCTTTGTTGAAACCATTGCACAGTTTTGGAGTGCTGCAGAGTTACGCTTCTCCATTGTCATAGGTGTTCCAAAAGTCCACATACCACGACCAGGTGGAGTCCACTTAAGTTCAAACATTCTCTGGAACGCTTCCTGTGCTGACTTCTGAGCCTTATAATCATTCCATGGTAGGCGATTTTCCTTAGCATGATTCTTCTGTACTGAGTACATACCCTCAATTACACGACGACAAACTTCATGCCAACGCTCTTTAGTTCCATCCTCCTTGACACGAGAATAAGTACGAATGAATGTAATTTCTCCAAGTGAGTTTTCTGCTGCATCCTTAAAACCAAATGGACTTTCTTGGTTTTTGTACTTTTCTACAAAGTCTTCTGGTAATCTAAAACTAAAAAAATCTGACATGTGTATCGTCCTTTCAAAAACGGAATAGAGTTAAGTATAGCAGAGTTTTTGAAAAAGCAAAACTCTACCTAAAGTTGTTGTTTATAGTTTTATTCTTTAATACCCTGAGCACCACAACGTGTGCATGTTTGATATGTTTTCATTGTATATGGACACTTTGATTCTTCTATTTTGTGTCCTTTGATCATACAAAATACTTTATTCATTATCTATAACTTCAAACGATATAGCACGGTTTGGGCAGTGTGTTCTAGCCTCTGTTACTTTATCTAGTAAAGAATCTTCGACTGTATACTTCCAAGTCTTTCTTTCGCTTTCAAACAAATCAAAGACTTCTGGAGCATCAAAAACACACTGTCCCCATGCCTGGCAATCTCTATTAATTTTTATCTCAATCATCTGCCTTCTCCGTATGAATCTATCTGCTTTAGTGCAGCAATAAGTTCTTCTTTTATATTATCAAAATTACTAAAATCTGTATCTTGAATATCTGCTTGTAAAAGTTTGATCTTATCTTTAAGATTGATATAGGCAGCAGAACTTTCCTGAAGTCTTTGACTCTTGTGGTGCTCTCGCTCCTTGTCAATTAACTTCATTAAGTTCCAGTTATTTTTTCTAAAAGTATCACGGTCTACCTTTAAAGACTTTATAGTTTGGCTTGTATCTATAACATACTTATAGAACACAAGGGCAAATATAAGAATAAATACCAGTAGAAAGATTGCAAAGTAGGTCAAGATTACTCCTGGCTTTGTTCTGGATTTTCAGTAACTTTTACCTTGTCTGGAAACTCGCTAACTAAAAAATTAGCAAGTTCTTCAGCAACAGTAAAACTGTGAGTTCCTGATATGGTGATATGCATGTCCATGTTTTCCTCCTTATACCAATGGAATCCAGTGCTGTTCCCATTCCCTTGGAATGAGTCTTAAAGGAATTACATCATAAGCGATTGTAATTCTTGGTCCATCCCAGTCCCAATCGCCCATTGCGTGTGGATGTCCTGTTTCGGATAAGATAGCACGATTATTCTTATTATGATTTTCTATCTCTTTTTCGAAGACTCTATAGTGAGTTATAGATGGCTCTGCCTTGACACAATAGTATCCGTGGAAGTGTGGTGCACCTTCTCCACCATGCTCGTGCCAGTCCAACTTTCCAATATGGTTATAGTTAACGTTAAACCATCCCTGAACCATAAACTGCTCTTTATTAAAATCTAACTCGTAATACTTGCAAGCATCTAGAGTCATGTCTTTAATTGCTCTAAATAGTGTGTGGATGTTAGGATCATAGAACTGAAAAACGTTATACTTGTTCCAGTTAATAGTGGTAGCGCTACCTGATGAGTCCCATGGAGTATTCTTATTTTGGTTTCCCTTAATAACCTCACCATTCTTAATACGTTCATACTGAAACAAAAGAAGGCTTTCTAGTTCCTCTAGGTTATTCATATCAATCTGTCTTTCAAAGAACTTGTGCTCCTTGTTTGACTTGCTTATGCTTGGCTGTGTAGAATCGCCATACTCATATTGCTTTTCCATTTTATTTTCCTATCTGTATTTTTTTCTTATCCATCGATGCTTTTTATAAAAGCCGTAAATATAATTTCTTTTTCTTTCTAAGTCCCATAGTCCTTCATTCTGTAGGTTGTGGTCCTCTTCTGCTTGCCAATTTGCTCTTTTAATTGGAATGATAGACATAATTGGGGTCCCCTTTGGAATTACACCCTCAAAGTCTTTTCTTAAAAAGAACGTAACAACATTTCCTGTAAACCATCTATCTGCATCCTGAATTGCTGTCATGGTAAAAAATGGCAAGTCATATCTATCAAGTGGGTGAGTTATCATTGCAGACCAACCCTTTGGAGTATGTGTTCCCCATCTCATATCCCAAACAAAGTGTATAGGATAGCATCCAGATGGAACTGGAATTTCTAAATGACCTCTCATCTCAATTGGTCTTGGAGCATCCTCATCCCACCAAATATCTGGTCTATCTGGATCTTCTGTTTTTGCCACATGAACGTCTGTTGGCAATAAGTAGTGATATCCAGCAGTAATGGCATCAAAGAATGGCATGCAGTGTTTAATACTAATTGCTGCAGCATCTGCTCCACGATTATTCATGATAGCAAGTTCGTCAATTCTATCGTTTACCTGGTAGATAGGTCTGTCTTTCCACCAGTCTGGCAAATTGTTAATTGCTGGAACAGGTCCAGGAGTTGTATGAATATAAGCATTAGAAGTAAAAAACTTTACAGTTAAATCTTCTAGTGGCTCAGTGTCCTTATACTTATCTTCAAACTTATCCATTAGTTAAAAACCTTCTTTTCCCACATTAGTTTCTTGTATGATCCGCCAAACTTATGTCTTAACTTTGGAGGTATTCTACCTAGAGCCTTAAGGTCTGGTTGCTCCAAAATGTTTGCTTCCCACTCTTCTCTTCTATAAGGTATGCACTGAACCAGTGGTGTTCCTGCCTCAATAACACCCTTAAAGCCTCTCTTGACTCTCATAGAAAATGGTCCATCAGAAATGTACATATCTGTATCAATTATAGCAGGAACAATCTCAAAAGGCAAGTTTGTATGGAAAGATGGCTGAACAAATAAAGTACTTATGCCCTTGCCTGTTCCAATTACCCACATCGGATGAATTCTAAAAATATCTTCCATCCATTCTGACTTATCAAAGTCCCAACCCTCAACCTGCTCTTGAGCATGCATAGTTACAGATTCTTTGTGAACGTCATGGACCTGGTATTCTAATTTTGCACCTGTGGCATCAACATATATATCGCAAGGTGTTTTTAAAAGATATCCAGTAGACAACAGATCTAAGATGCCTGGACACTTTTTAACTGTCTCATTGTACTGTCCTCTAGTTACTATCTTTTCTCCACCAACATATGGGTGAACTTTTCTCCACCAGGCTGGAAGGTTTTTAACCATTGGTTCTGGCTTTGATGCATAGTCAATAACAAACTCATTTTTTGGTATAAACGTTATAATATTTTTTTTATTCTTCATAGAAGTCTACTTTCATGTATAGAACTGTTGTGTCGTGCTTAATATAGTGAATTGCTTTCTTTATACCCTTCTTGAATAAGACTGGTATGTCAATTACACCCTCTTCTGTTGAAACATCTTTTGTATCTATTACAACCTCGTCTGTTTTCCAGTATAGCATATCTTCGTTAGTAAAGAAAGTCATTCTTGCATTTTTTTGAGGTACCCATCGAAGTTTCCAAACATAAATTCTGCTTACCCACTCTGGATTTAGATCTTTTTCATCAACAACCATATCAGTAGAGTCTATGTACTTATATAGGGTTCTCGTAATAAACTTATACTCGCTATCATTAATAATAGTTCCACTGTCATACTGATGTGAAAAAGGTATCAATAGAGGGTAGGCATCTGCAGAAATATTAATCTTATAAAGATTATCTTTAATATGTATTGGAGGTGTTGCTACCTCATGAGTCCATCGATTTTGTGGCACGAAAAGATGCTTTTCTTCTCGATACTCTTTTTGCCAGTCTACCTCATACTTTTGAAAACCAAGGGACTCATAATTTACACCACTCTGAACCTTCTCGCTATACTTTCTTGTAAAGTTAGCAATTTGTGGACTAATGCTATATGGAGTAGCCTTGTTTTCACGCTTACTGTTTAGTGCAATAAACTTATCTGGAATTACAAATGGTTCTTTAGACCATTCATCAGAGTAGTAGTTGTTGTTTGGCAGTCTTGTCATTTATTATGACTGTTCTACTTTGTCATAAACCAACATTGAGTTAGTAAAGAACATATCATGAGGCTCACAGTTGATAGTGTAAATTCTATCAATGTAGGCGATAGTTGAAACAGAGGTTACATCTGTCCAATCTAGTGTTTGATAGTTATATACCTCATATGTAGTGTCTATGTCTACAGACTTAACAAACTTAACTATACCGTCTTTTCTTGATAGGATCCAGTGGCTAATAGAGTAGATATCTCCATTAACTGTAACAACCTGATCAACAACACGGCTAGTAATTGAAACAATCTCTGTTTCTGTAACGCCATTTCCAGATAGAGCCTGGGCTGTCCAAGTAAGTGGATTAAAGTTTGCCATATCAATTTCAGATATATCTAGTGATAATAACTTATCTCCAACCTTTAAGTTTTCTGCAGTTACTGGACCTGTTGGGGTTAGAATACCAGTTTGTGATCCGATAGAGTATCCTCCTCCGAAACCAGCAAATCCACCGTATCCATGACCGAACCCACCATATCCGTGACCGAATCCATGATAGAACCCACCGTATCCGTGACCGAATCCACCGTATCCGTGTGAGAAGCCATGGTAGAAACCATTATAGTGGGAGAAACTTCCATAGTGTCCAAATGAAGAATAGTGTGCAAATGATCCATAGTGTGAGAATGATGCGTAGTGTGTAAATCCACCATAGTGTGCAAATGAACCATAGTGTGCAAATGAACCATAGTGTGCAAAACCTGCATAGTGTCCAAATCCATGATAGAAGCCATGGTAGAAACCACCATAATGGCTAAAACCAGGATAGACATATACATAGTAATTGATACCGATTGTTGTTCCAAAAGGAACCACAGTACCAGGAGTAATATTCTGAGAATTCCACTTCTGATCTAGACCGCTATCGCTTGTGTTAACTGAAGACTCAGAGTAGTACATACCTATGCTTGCAAGATATGACTGATAAGAAGATCTTGTATATGAGGTGTCAAATGTTGGCACCTGGGCCTTTCTAATTGTTCTACCTTTACTTCTTTGTAATGCCATTTACATTATCTCCTTATAGTTTTATTTTTAATACTTATTACGCTGACAAGTCGCCCATTACCACAAAGGTATTTGCTGCTCGCTTTAAAATTGTAGCAGATGACCACTGTGCACGTAACTTTAATCCAGGAGTTGCATTTACTGTTACCCCTGAACCTCCTGCAATAGTTACCTGTGATGAACCAGTCTGAATAACATCAACAACTGCTCCTACTGGCCAGAATGAGTTATCTGCAGGAATTGAAAGTGTTCCTCCACCGCTCATTTCACGTATGTTATTTACGTCTGCTGTTGCAATTGTATGTGAGCCAGACATTGTATTAATAACCGAGTTATTGTCTGCCTTTGTTGCTAATGTTGCTGAAAGTGCTGTTCCATCAAGAGTTACAGAAGATGCTGCTGGTAGAGCAACTGTTCCTGTAAATGTTGGGTTTGCCTTTGGAGCCTTAAGTGCTAATTCAGATGTAACTGTTGCTGCGTATGATGAATCATCATTGATTGCAGCAGCAAGTTCATTGAGTGTATCAAGTGCTGCTGGTGCTGCACCAATTACTGACTCAATTGCATCTTGCACGAATGCTGTTGTTGCTATCTGTGTTGTATCTGTTCCTGCTGTTGCTGTAGGCGCAGTTGGTGTTCCAGTAAGTGCTGGAGAATCAATGTTTGCCTTTAGAGCAATTGCTGTTGCAGATGTTGAGATTGCATCTGTCTTAGCATTATCTGCATATGACTTTGTTGCAAGGTCAGCAGTGTTTGCAATTCCGTGAACATTTAGAGAAGCAGCAATGTGATCATCGCTATTTCCTGTTTGTGTCTCAAGTGCAACGATATCTGCCTCTGCAGTTGTCACTCTAGTGCTTAGTGCATCTAGATCTGTCTCTAGTGATGCTGTTCCTGACTGAAGAGTTGTTATAGAAGTCTCTGCATTATCTAGTCTAGTATCCAAGGCACCTGTTGATGTTGTTAGAGTTGCAATATCTGACTCTGTTGCGTCAACTCTTGCAGATAGGGATGTATCTAATCCATCAACCTGTGTTTCAAGGGCTGAAACTGCTGAATTTGTTGCAGATGTGACAGAGGTTAGAGTTGAAACGTCTGATTCAAGTGCTGATATATCTGACTCAGTTGCTGATACTCTAGAATCTAAAGTTCCCAATGATGACTCTGCAGATGTAATAGATGTATCTATGCCATCAAGTCGTCCTTCAATGGTAACAGTAACCATTGTATTGAGTGTTTCTACATTTGTATTTGTTTCTGATATTGCTGCCTCTAGAAGAGTCTTTGCTGCTCCTACCTTCTCAGTTACGTGAGAAGTAGATGCTGCTCTAGCAGAAACATCTGATACTGGTTCTTGTGGAACGACTACTGCTCCTGTAAAGGTTGGATTTTCTTTTGGAGCCTTTAAGTTTAATGCTGCAGTGATGTTGTCTGCATAGTCTGGATCATTGTTAAATGCTGCAGCAATCTCATTAAGAGTATTAAGCGTATCTGGTGCTGCGCCAACGATCTCTGCTAATTCTACGTTGATCTTTGTTGTTAAATAAGCGTCTGGCAGTTGTGATGGTGGAATAAATCCTTCTGAGTTAAGAGAAGCAACTCCATTAGCAACTCCAACCTTTGCATCTGTAACAAAACCATCGCCATCGATGTCTAGTGCATCTAGGTTAAGGAAGTACTTGAGGAGAGACCAAGTGTTTGTACCGTCACCAATTTTAAACTTTCCTGTGTCAGTTTCAAAACCGATTTCACCTGCTGCTAACACTGGGTTTGCAGTTGTCCATTGAGAGGCTGTTCCTCTACGTTGTTGCATTCTTGTTGCCATTTATTACTCTCCTTATGGGTTCTGCCCATGAATTTATATCTTATTATAACATCAATTTTTTAGTTGAAGTTATCTACTGCTGTACCGCCATCAAATGAGAATTCCCAAGTAGTTTGGCTTGGAGAACCTCCATCAAGGCCTGAGCCCTGTGGACTATTGAAACTTCCACCCTCACGGAATGTTGTGACAATAAATCCTGTTCCATCGATTGCTGTATCGTGGATGTGCTGAGGAATATTAAGTGTGTCATCGATTGCTGCCAATGTGATCCACACTGAATCTTTGTATACATTAACTCTATTTGTCAATGTATCAAACCATAATTGTCCATCTGTTGGTGAAGAAGGAGCAGTGCTGCCTACTGGCATTCCACCTGTTAGGGAGTCGACATACTCTTTAGTTGCTGCATGTGAAGCAAGAGTTGGTGCTCCTACTGTTACTGCATCTCCGAATGTACCGCCGTTATTTACGACCAGACCATTCTTTACCCTAAAGTCCTTATCTACTGTTGCCATTTACTGCTCCTTCTTCCAACTATTTTTATTTTTTATTACGCAAGCAATGTTCCAACAACTGTAAGTGTTGAACTGTTATTAACAGTAGTTGCTTGAAGTTGTACGTCGTTACCTGATACTACTGCTGAAACTGATGATGCTGAACCATTTGTTCCAACGATTCCGTATTCTGTAATCGCAACGTTATCAGAAGTATCTAGGGTAACAAGTACCTTTGAGATTTCTGTATGTGTTCCGTAAGCAACCTTTACAAGGAACTCTGCTGAACGATAGTCAGCCTTAGCCCATGAGTATGCTGTTGCAATTCCTGCTACTGGAACTACTGTTGTTGCTGCAACCTGCTTAGCAACTGAGTTTAAATCAACTGCTTCAAAGTTTGGAACAACTGCTTCAAGAGCATCCACTGCTCTCTGATCTGTGAAGTATAGGTGTGTTGAGCCCTCTGCAAGATCATCAGTATCAGAATCTGCTACACCGTTTTCTGCTGTGATAGTAAGACCACCATTAGCATTTGATGCAATCTGAATGTTTGATAGTTCAGTTGCTGGACCTGTAAGCAAACTTACTGCTTCTGCTCTAGCACGAGCATTTGTGTAGTAAAGATTGTCTTCGCCTTCTGCAACATCATCTGTATTAAGAGTTACGCTACCACCAAGAGCAGTTGCAGAACCATTAATTGTGATTGAGTTATTTACAAGTGATGAGTTAGCAATATTTGAAATTGTGTTGCTTGAACCATCAATTGTCTTATTTGTAAGAGTCTGCTGATCAGTTGTACCAACAACTGCACCAGAAACACCGTGAACATCGGTTGCACCTACGTGGCCATCAAGGCTGTCCTGAACATCTTGTGCTGAACCTGAAGCATCGTACCATGTATCTACTGTTGTACGATCAATTTCAACAGTGCTTGGAGTTACAGAAATACCACTACCGATAGATGTTGGTACATAAATTAGATTATTATCTATTACAATACCATTACCTGCTTCAAGATTATCTTGCTTTGCTGAATCAAGACCTGAGATCTCTGTATCAACATAAAGTTTGTTTGTTGCATCTCCGTTAGATGTTGGTGCTGCAAGGCTTGTTACCTTGTTTGTTCCACCAAAATCAAGGTTGCCAGACATGCTGTCTCCAGCCTTGGCCACCTTCTCACCAATTGATGTTGTTACTGTTCCAACAAAGTCTGCATCATCACCAATTGCTGCTGCTAACTCGTTTAATGTATCAAGTAGAGCAGGTGCTGCACCAACAAGATCTGCTACCGCTGTATCAACGTATGACTTTGTTGCTGCATCCTGGTTTGCTGAAGGTTGTGCAAGACCAGATACCTTATATCCACCAGCAGCAAGGTCGCTACCAAGTGTCTTATTAGAAATTGTTTGTGAATCTGTTGTACCAACAACATCACCAGTTACACCATGAACACCTGATGTTGCAATTGTGTGTGCATCAAGATCATCTTGAACACCAGAGGTTGCATTGTTAATATCATTTGTTACTGTTGTGTAAAGGTTTGAGTCTGCATTTGTTGCAAAATCTTCTGCTGCCTGTTGTGCAACGCTGATTTCTGTACCTGTCTTATATGCTGACCAAACCTCTGTTGTTAGGTTTGATGCATCATCAATGAGACTATCTGCATATGACTTTGCATTATTTTCTGCTGTAGTTGCAGATCCAGATGCATCATACCAAGTATCTACTGTTGTACGGTTAATCTCAATCTGATTATTTACATCAGTTGTAAGACCAGTTCCAAGTTGAACATCAAATGCACCATCTATGTATTCAATACCAGTTCCAAGTGCTGCAGATACTGCATCCTTTGCACGAGTATCAGTGAAGTACTGGTTTGATCCTTCTGTAAGATCTGTTGTTGAGTGGTTAGCAATGCTTGATACTGTACCGTCAACATCACCAATAAGGTCTCCAACAAATTGTGACTCTGCTGTAATTGTACCTGCAGCAAAATCTCCACTTCCATCACGCTTTACAACTGTGTTTGGTGTATTCGCTGAATCTGAAGAACCACCAATAAGACCAATAATGTAATCTTGGTCACCTTGCTTCTTTGTAAGAATGTCGTAGTTGTTGATTTTACCGTTTGTACCTTCAACGATCAGACCACTCTTAATCTTAAAGTCTTTATTTACTGTTGCCATTTTTTATATCTCCTTTTATTTATGCCTTAAGTCCAATTCGTGCGTAACGAACTGTGACTGGCTTGATCGCAGGATCTGGAGTGACTGTTAAAGCCACGGTATTTCCAGTGCGAGAGACATTAATGGTGCCAATATTCCCATCATTGTCGATTGTTCCATATTCGCTGACGTTTACGTCTGTACCGTCAACAAGAATTGTTAATTCAGTAGCGTAGAATTTGTTATCTCCTGCAGATGTCTTTGCAATAGAAACTAAATACTTAACCATACGCCATTCTGTGGCATCAAAGTTATCAATAACCGTGATGTTTTCTATACCAGAAATTGTATTTTCATTGTTACCAGTTGAGCCCAGGTCATTTCCTGCACCTGCAAGGGTATCAATTAAATCCTCGTAATCTTCCTGGGTAGGACGATCACCAGTTCTAAATTTTGCTTTTACGGCTGGGATTGATATTTTTGCCATGGCTATATTATAACCTCCATTTTTGTATTATTAAAGAATATAGTTGCTAAAACCAATAACTGCTATACCAATACCAGCAGGGTTTGTTGCACTATATCCTTCAATTCCGATGTTTGTGAATTTTACCCTGAAAGGCAAGACATCGTTTACTTTTACAGTTCTAGTATCACTAGCAACATTTATAATTGCATAAGATACTGCATTTATTGCTTTTAGTTTTTTATTATTTTTTGGAAGTATTTTTGCTTGTGCCATTAATCAGTTACATCTTCAAGGATCTTCATGCTGCCCTGGGCAACTGTCCAAACATATGCGTCATTGGACAACTGAATATCAAAGATATCTCCTGTTTCAAGTATTTGTGACTCTGAAGAAAGTAGGGATACAGTGAATTCTCCTGGTTGATCGTCTGCGTCTGCAAATGGTGTAAGAGATAAGACTACTGTTGCATTGTCTGTAATTATTCCTCTATCAGATAAATTATTTGGACGCTTGATCTTCATGTCTATAGTCCAGTCTGCAATTGTAAGAGGTTGCTTCTCATCATCTGTTACGTACACTCTAAATGATGCTGTGTCTCCACGAACTACCGTCCAATTAATGGTGGGAGGTTTGTTACCTACATCGTAAGAAGAAGCGGATCCACGTAAAGTTGCCATAATAGTAAATTATACCATGCCTAAGACAGGCCATCCTTAAGGGCTTGCCATGTTCCGTTGCCCTTTGCCTGAACAATTAAAATTCCATTAGTACCTGTTGCTGCTACAACTCCAACTGCAGTTGCATTTCCTGTTGCAGGTCTAGTTCCAGTAAGTCCACCAGATACACCAACATAAACTGGATTACCATTTACAAAACCACCAGAACTCAAATTAATATCTTCCATCACTCCAGCAACAACAACTATTCCTTCAGCATTATTTGCTAGAGACTGCTTGAGTAATCCTAATATTGGTCCAACAGTTTCTTGTGTTGCATATGATATTTCTGGCTTTGTAGAATAACCAGTTATATAAACTGGATCTCCAGCATTAAGCGACTGTCCACTTTTATTAATTACACCTATTTGAAATGCAGATAGTCCAAGCGGTGGCAGAACAATTTTTAGCCTGTCAGCCAATGCCTCAATATCTCCATGTACATTTACTGGATCTTCTGCTACTGGAAACGGTAGATTAAATACACCGTCATTTGTGTTACCTGATGCCATAATGATTAATTATACCACTTTTAAATTTGCTAATCCCGCCTGATTTGACTTATTTTTGAAAATTATGCTATACTTAGTAGTAACAACCCTGAAAAGGGTTTTTCGTTTCTAAGGAGGAAACAGATGAACGTATTACAAGATAAACAAAAACTCATCGGGATACTCACGATTATAGTAATGGCAGCACAAGGCTTGAACTCTGCTAATGCTAGTGAACGCAATAATTTAAGTACTGAAACAGTAGTTACTGAAGAACAGACCTCGAAAGAGGTTTTTTTGGTTTCTAAAGAAGAAAAATTAAAGAAGTTTGAAAATAAGGGTTCTCTAACCGATGGTGAACTCAAGGAACTTTTACACCTCGTTGGCTTCAAGGGCAACGATCTGAAGGAGGCTTGGGCAGTAGCCAAAAAGGAATCTAATGGTCAGCCAATTAGATTTAATGGGAATACCAAAACAGGAGATAGTTCCTATGGACTATTTCAGATTAATATGATTGGGATGCTTGGTCCAGAGCGTCGTGAGAAGTTTGAACTTGTCACAAACTCTGATCTTCTAAACCCTGTAATTAATGCACAGATAGCCTTTCACATGTCAAATGGTGGTAAGGATTGGTCTGCTTGGCATGGCCTAACTCCACGAACAAAAGAGTGGATGGCTAAATTTCCTAGTTAAGTTTATGGATGAAGACTTGTAGACTTACTCTACAATCTGATTGGACAGGGGATATCCCATGGGGTATCCCTTCTCCATTTACTACCGCTTTATTAAAAAATGGAGTTACTGAATTCCACAGACCCGTTTCTTGATTTTGCCAATGAAAAATACCACCGTGGTTATACTCCCAATCTTTATTTAAATAAACTGTAACAGCCTTACTATAATTTGCGTCTGCATGAGATGTAATAAAAGATCCACGTCCCCAAATATTTACTGCTGCCCCTGTCTCCGTAATCCTTTTATCTTTGCTCAAATCCAAAATACCAATTTTAATTAAGTAGTCTTCTATTTTTTGCTCAAGTTCAACCGTTGGTCTAATACATAAAACAAGGCTACTTCCGTCTGTTAATGATGAGTGCCAGTTTAGATTTGTCCACATACCTCTAGGTATTCTTGTTCCACGCACAACATCCATTCCATAGGAGTATAACTCTTCTGCAAGTTCTATTGGCAAAAAATCTGTATATTCTTCTATCATTACCATTTCCCCAAAGGACATGTTGCCTTTTCTAACTTTGTTTTTGCAACCATAAAGCATCCACACTTTTTACACTGCTTTGTTAAATTAATTAACTCAGGGCACTGTATGCATATTGAATATCTATCTTGTGCAACCTCATTAGTCACAGTGGGTACGCTTGGATCAAACATGTCCCACACACGTGTATCCCCAAGATTTTTCTTATATCTTTGCCAAGGTGTTAAATTATCAGACATTTCTATCTTCATAACTTATAATAGGATTGCTCTTTAGTGCAGCAATAAGCATATTTGTTTCCTCAGTTCCTAAAAGTACCCAATAAAAAGAGTGAACATTATCAACTACAAATGAAAAAGCAGCGTGGACACCCTCAACCGTTGGTTTTACCCCAGAAGATAAGACATCTTGATTATAAAAATTTTGTCCATCCCAAACATCTCCAACCGAAGGCATATAAGATAGTTCAGATATATCTATAACAGAAGGATACAAGGAAAGTGTATTAAACATGTTTGATAAAAGTTGATCTTGTGTTAAACCAGTATCTTGATCAAAAAGAACAGATGTAAGTAAAACTTTATCGCCATCTATATTTAAATAAAAATCTCTAGAAACAGTATTAGTCATTATATTATTATAGCATGATCAAATATTAACCGCAGCCAAACTGCTCTGCCAAAATTGTTCTAGTATTTCCACAATTGCTTACCTGTGTTGCACACCAGTCAATTCCACAACATACATATCCAGTAGTTGACCAACTGGTATCTGAGCAAGGACCTGGTGTAGGTGTTGGTGTAGGACCTGGGTCTGGTGTTGGAGTTGGTGTTGGAGTCGGTGTTGGTGTTGGTGTAGGACCTGGGTCTGGTGTTGGAGTTGGTGTAGGTGTTGGGGTTGGTGCACTATAAGAGCAGCACTGATAACTTTCATAAGTAGTTCCATCAGAATATTCAATAGTGACTAATCTTTCTCCACCTTCTGGACACATTGCGTATGCACTACATGGACCATATGTAGTATTCACAATAGTAGGAGTTGGGATAGGTCCTGGTGTAGGTCCTGGTGTAGGTCCTGGGTTTGGATTAGGTGTAGGTGTAGGGTTTGATCCGCTTCCACCACAAGAAGTCGAGTTAGCCTGATTTAGTGTTCCCCAACTAGAGAAAACTGGTTCAGTACATATAATAAATGATCCATCAGAACAAACTTTTCTTGTTCCAGTGTATACAGCATTGTATGAGTCTTCTCCATTACATGTTGGAATAGTTACAGAGTAACTCTGACATGGCAAGTCTGCACATGGAGTAGGTGTAGGACCTGGGTTTGGATTTGGGTTTGGGGTAGGACCTGGATCTGGGTTTGGGTTTGGGGTAGGTCCTGGAGTAGGTCCTGGTGTAGGTTCTGGAGTAGAAACATATGAATAATATTCAAAATCTAAAACAGACTCATATTCAAGAAGTGAATCTGTATCTACTCTTCCTTTAGCCTTACCATTATTTGAAGAATTGGCACCTTCGCTATTTCCTCTAGATGTTTCATTGCCTAAATTAAAACCAGCATTTGTAATTGCTGTTCTGGCTTCATTGAGAGATAG
>JACCEB010594739.1_pt1 | contig 14990 bp, 14 predicted proteins | sample 7454761 | NCBI WGS metagenome assembly JACCEB01 (sample SAMN15323454, study PRJNA562643) | freshwater metagenome | isolation source: river surface water | place: USA:Blue River Watershed | collected 2017-08-18 | reverse complement strand
TTTGCTACGAGCGCGGAAGGAGCGGGGGTGATGCGGCGGGTGCGATTGTGGGTTGGGCGGAACCGGGTGCTTGTGGGGGCGGCAGCGCTGTTTGTGGCGATGGGGAGTGGGTTTACGGCGAAGGTGATTGTGGAGGGGCGGAAGGCGAGTCGGGCGATGAAGCGGCTGTCGACCAGTGCGCCGGTGTTTGCGGCGCGCGCGGAGGAACTCCTTCGGAATGGTGATTTTCAGGGGGCGATTGAGGCAGCGGATAACGCGGTCGATCTCGATGCGAGTGTCGCGGAACACCACGTGGTGAGGGGGAATGCGTTGCAGGTTTTGATGCGGCTGGATGACGCCAAGCGGGCTTATGGGCGGGCATTGGAGATGGGCAAAGATGAGCGGGCTGCGGCTGGGCTGAAGCTCACGGAGGAGGTGCTTGCCACGGCTGCCAAGGGTGGAGAGGCGAAAGGGAAGGTGGCGTTGTATGAGGGGTTGAAAGGCCAAGGAAGGCATCGGGAGGCATTGGCACTGGCCAGCGATATGGACTACTCGCGCGAAAAACGCCGAGACCTCGACGCCATCGATACTTTGACTGCAGCCATTGAGGAGAAGTTATTGAGCGTACCGAACACGGGAATCCTCTTAAGCAAAACGGAGGTTACAGTGGGGGAGTGGAAGCTCTACCTGAAGTCCGAGGGCATGAATGACTGGGTTCAACCCGCAGCGGATCGCTTCCTTCAAACCGATAGTCACCCCGTTGTAGGGGTCACATGGGAGGCGGCTTCCGACTTCTGTATCAAACTTTCCGAGGCTTCGGGAAAATCTTGGAGGTTACCGAAACCCGCAGAGTGGTTGGCTGCTTGCGGAGGGTATCCGTATCCGTATGGAGACAACTTTCCACCCGTGGCGGAAGACGGGAACTACGCCGTCCTTGCTGACGGCTCAGAAGATTCTTCATTGGTCGGGGTAGATGGCACCCTCGGCACCTCCCCTGTCGGAACATATAAGGCCAATCCGCTAGGCTTTTATGATTTGGGAGGAAACGTGTGGGAGTGGATGCTCGAGGGTTGGAGGGGCGCTGGTAAGCGGGAAATCGGGTATGCGCGAGGAGGTGGCTGGAATGCTGGCAAGGGCCTGGAGAGTTCCCGCATCCTCTACCCGCACCCCAACGACAAAACCTTGAAGCTCGCTCTCGGGTTTCGTGTGTGTCGGATGAGGTAGGCAAATCTGAAACCCTTGGCAGGCGTGCTGGATGAATGCGTTTTGCCGAGGGTGGCAGATTCCTCGGGGTTAGCTGTTTGCCGGATTAAATCGAACGGATACAGTGATGGTGTGAACTGGCACGAAGTCATCGATGAGCGAAACTTCGAAATGGATCACGTCATTGCGGACACCCTGAGGGCGACGCCTGAAAAACTACTGCTCGCTCAGGCCTGGGTTGAACGTAAGTTGGCTGATCCAAAGTATTCCGATCAGAACAAGGAATCCCTACGGGAATGGCTCGATATCATTGAAACTGGTGGCGTCGATGGCGTGCTTGCGGTGCTGATGAGCCGCAGTGACGAGGCTGAGCGCCTCCGGCAAAGCGCGCCGTTTCCGATGCTGATGCCCGACCATCAGCGCCGCGCGATTTTGGAAAAGTATGAACCGTTCCGAACTCGAACACCTGCTTCGCGCCTCTAGAGGGCACACCGGTGCTCGGAAAACATCCTGATGCGCCGCGCGAACTGCGTCAGTCCATGGAGTCGAGTGAGATTCGTGGCCAAGAGACTCACGCGAAGATACGAAGACGCTGAGGGGTGGGCGGCGAAGACGGGGGGGCTTTAGGGTGTTTTGCGGGAGGTGAGGTGGGATTTGACGAGCATCATGACGCCGATGTCGTCGAGCAGGCCAATCGCGATGAGGTGGTCGGCGATGAGGTCGAACGGGTTTAGGAAGTAGGTGAGTGCGCCGAGAACGAGGACGCGTCCCGAACGGGAGGCTTTCTTTAATAAAGGCCTGAGTTCGGAGACTAGCTGGGTCAGGAGTGTCGGAATGACGAGGTCCGCCGAGATTTTGGTGATTCGGCTCCAGAGCGTCTCGGGGGCGGACTCGTTGCGGCCACAGGTGGAGAGGTGGCGGAGAGCGTTCGCGCGTGTTCCCCCCAAACCTGAAATGACGAGGGCTACTGGGTCGGGAACACCTTCTTGGGCAGGGGGATTGGATTCAGGGTCGGAAAGCGGTTCGAGGTGCGGCCGATATTTTTGCGGAATGGGTTCGCTGTCCGGAAGTCGCAGGAGTCGCCGCCATGTCATGTTGGAGACGGCAACGTGGTTGCTGAGTCGTTCACAAGACCATCCAGGGTCGGCGAGTAAGTGTCTGAGTTGTCCAAGGGTTTGCATGGCCGGGTGTTGGGGGGATAGTCGGGGGGGGATGAGTGGGCCTAAAGTCTGGCGAAAATACGGAGCGGCTTTAGGGCGTGGAGTGGTCAGCGAACGGTGGGGCGGATGAGGGGTTGGACGGGTTTCCCGGAGTTCTCTTTTGAACTGGGCTTGAGCATCACTTCGACGCGGCGGTTCGGAGCCTGTTCTTCGACGGAGCGTTCGGCGTCGACCACGAGGTCTTCCATGCCGCGGCCGCGGGATTCGACGCGGACGGAGGCGATTTTGGCGTTACGAACGAGCCATTCGCGGACGGCGTCAGCGCGCCTTTGACTGAGGCGGAGGTTGTAGTCAGCGGTGCCGGTGGCATCGGTGTAGCCGGTGATGACGAGGGTGTAGTCGGGAAACTTTTGAGCGAGCAGCGCGATTTGGCGGAGGATGGGGAGTGAATCGGGGCCGAGGTCGGAGGAATCGTGTTTGAACAGGGCGCCACCTGGGATGCCGATGGGACGTTCTTCCGAAGGGGCGGCATTACCGGACAGGGCTTGCTCGAGGGTTTGGCGTCCGGGGATGGAGGCCATTTTGTTGGTGGGGCTGTTGGATGCGACGGCGGCTTCTGCGGCGGCGGTGGCTTGGGCGAGGGCGTTTTTGAGGCCGAGGGAGGGTTGGTTCACGGAGACGGGGCCGCTTTTGACGAGGGACCCTGCGATTTCTGCGAGTTCGGAATCGACCTTGGATTGCATGGATTTCTGCATTTTCTCCATGGCTTCGCCAATTTCGGCGGGGGCGGCCGGTTTTTCAGTTGGGATTTTGTTGCTGAGGTCGATGGGTTTGGGTTCGACCTTCATTTCGCCTGCCTGCGGTTTTTCGGCGGTGAATGCGACGGCGAGGGGTACTTTTGGGGCGAGTTCCGGCATTTTGGCGGGTGCGGAATCGGCGAGCGTTTTAGGGTCGATTTTTGCCTGGCGCATCACGACTTTTGGCGGGGCGAGCTGGAGTTTTTCGCCTGTGGAAAAGCCTTCGAGCACGGTGGAGCGCATCCAGACGATGGCGGAGCCGTGGATGAGCAGCGAGATGGCGAGGCCGATCCACATCCAAGTGGCGAGGTGACGCGAGTGGGCGCTGGGATGGTTTTCGGAGAGAGTCGCCATGTCGAAATGATGGCAGGTTTACTCCGCAGGGACAAGCGAGGGGGGGGCGGAGCTTTCTTTTGCCCTCGCTGAGGTTAAAGTATGGCGAAACGTTAACTGTTGTGTCGCATTCCCTACCAGAAAGGCCGTTGGAGCCCTTGAACTTACCGGAGACGGCTGGGTTCCGGGTGGCTGTTGTCGCGAGTCTGTACAATCCGCAGTGGGTGGATGCGTTGGTGCGCCACTTTTTGGAGGAGATGGCGGCGATTGTGCCTGGGGTTGTGCCGGAGGTGTTTCGGGTGCCGGGTTCGTACGAAATCCCTATTGCCGTGCAGTCGGTTTTGGAGCGTCGGAAGCCGCATGTGGTGGCGACGTTTGGGGTGATTCTCGCGGGGGAGACATCGCATGCGGATTTGATTTCGACGGCGGTGACTCGTGCGTTGATGGATTTATCGCTGGAGCATCGTGTGCCGGTGTTGCACGAGGTGTTATGCGTTGAAAATGAGCGACAAGCGGAGGAGCGGTGTTTGCATCCGGAGTTGAACCGCGGCGTCGAGGCGGCACGTGCGGCTTGCCGGGTGGTGTCTGTCATGCGAGAAATCGCGGGTTGAACCAGCGGCGGCCCGTGAGGGGTTGCGGCGGAGTTCTGATGATCTTTATGGCATTGCAGAAACAAGCGGGTAAAGCGGGTGGCGACAAGAAGCGTGGTCCGAGGCGCGGGGTACGCGGGCCTCGGCGTTTGGCGCGGGAGGCTGCTTTGCAGTACCTTTACCAGCGTGATTCAGGGAATCCTCCGGAAGAGTTCGGATTTTTTTGGGCGGACTGGTCTGCTTACCATTCTGGGGGCAAGGATGGGAGTAAGGCGGTGGAACCTGGGGATGAGGATTTTGTGGGGCGTGCGGTGCCGGGTCTCGATTTGGAGGAGGCGCGCGAGTATGCGCGGCAGCTGGTTCGGGGGGTGGAGGATAACATGGCTTCGATTGACTCCATCATTGCGCGGTTTTCGGAGAACTTTGACTTAGTTCGCATCATGCGGACGGATCGGAACATTATTCGGGTGGGGTTGTATGAGATTGTTTTCGGGGGGGTGCCGATCACGGTGGCGATTAACGAGGCGGTGGAGATTGCGAAGATGTACGGAGACTCCAACTCGCGCCGGTTTGTGAACGGGTTGTTGGATCGCGCGGGGAAGTTGGGCAACGACGCGCTGATGGCGGGGGTGATGTCTGGCAGCGCTTTGGATACGGGGGTGTTTCGTGGTTCGTCGGGGACGATGATTGTGTTGCCTCGGAAGGATGGGCGTGAGGCTTCGCGCGAGGCGCGCGGTACGGGCGAGTGACCGAAGTTTTCTAGGACATCATGGCTTTTGGATTTTTGAAACGGTTGGTGGAGCGGTTCACGGGGAAGCCTGTGGATTGGGATGATGTGGAGGAGGCGTTGATTCGTTCGGACATTGGCGTGCAGATGACGGGGCGGATCCTTGCGGCCTTGCGCGAGGGGGGGAAGGGATTGACGGAGGAGACGGTGATGACGGTCGCGCGGGAGGAGGTGCTCAAGATTTTGCCACGAGATCAGGCGATGCTGCGTCCGTTTCCTTCGAAGCCGAAGGTGGTGATGATGGTGGGGGTGAATGGGACGGGGAAGACGACGACGACGGCGAAGTTGGCGGGGTTACTGAAGCGGAAGGGGCATTCGGTGATGATTGCGGCGGCTGACACGTTCCGTGCGGCGGCGGTGGAGCAGGTGGAGATTTGGGCGGAGCGGTTGGGTTGCGATTTGATTAAGGGGCCTTACAACGCGGACCCTGCTGCGGTGTGTCATGACGCGTATCAGGCGGCGGCGGCGCGCGGCGTGGAGTTTTTGATTTGCGATACGGCGGGTCGTTTGCATACGAAGGTGAACTTGATGAGTGAGTTGGCGAAGGTGAAGCGTTCGCTGGCGAAGGTGGATGCGGAGTCACCGCACGAGACGTTGTTGGTGGTGGACGCGACGACGGGGGTGAACGCGTTGGTGCAGGCGCGAGAGTTTGCTGCCGCGACGGGGTTGACGGGTGTGGTGGTGACGAAGTTGGACGGGAGCGGGAAGGGCGGGTGTGTGGTGGCGATTCAGCAGGAGTTGGGGATTCCGACGCGGTTTATTGGAACGGGTGAGCGGTTGGAGGACATTGCATTTTTCGAGGCGCGTCCGTTTGTGGACCAGATGATGTGAGAGTGGGGGGCGGCGGCCTCGCTGAGGGGTTGCGGGTGGGTTCAGGTGATTTTGGGTGGTGAGCGGCGTGTTTTTTCTCAAAGGAAAAACAGGATTCGGGATTGAAGGCGCGGTTTGTCGGGTGGAAGGTTTTCTCATGCGGACTGTGACGGCTGCGGTGGTGTCACGGTTTCGCTGGAATCCCCTCTAGAGACATACGTGAGCACGAACCAAGATTTCATTCTCGAGATATTGCAGGAGACGAGTTTGGTGACGCCTGATCAGGTGGCGATGGCGCGGGAGAGCGCGGCGGACGGGTTGGTGGTGGAGGAGTTGATTCGGCAGGGGGTGTTGACGGAGGAGGACGAGATGCGGGCTTTGGCGGCGCATGCGCAGATGGAGTTCGTTGATTTGGGGGAGTTTTCCGTGCCGCAAATGGCGGTGGATGCGGTGCCTCGGGAGTTGGTGGAGCGGTTTAAGGTGATTCCGGTGGCGTTGGCGGGGAATGCGTTGACGTTGGCGGTGGGGAACCCGATTGATTTCGATACGTTTGATTCGCTGGGGCACATGTTGACTCAGCACGAGTTGTCGTTTGTGTGCGCGACACCTGCGGCGATTCGCGAGGCGCAGAAGCGTTACTATCGGATTGGGTTGGAGGGGGAGAGTTCCGCGCTGGATGGGATGCAGTCGTTGGCTGACGAGGAAGGCGACGCGCCGATTATCAAGATGGTTTCGAACCTGTTGCTCGAGGCTCACAACCTGAGGGCGAGTGATATCCACCTCGAGCCATTGGAGACGCGCTTTCGGGTGCGGTTCCGAGTGGATGGCATTTTGCAGGAGATGCCGAGTCCGCCGAAGAAACTGGCGTCGGCGATTGTTTCGCGGCTGAAGATCATGTCGGGGTCGATGTCCATTGCGGAGAAGCGGTTGCCGCAGGATGGGCGCATTCAGGTGCAGGTGGGGGCGAAGCAGGTGGATCTTCGTGTTTCGACGATTCCGACGACGCACGGGGAGAGCGTGGTCATGCGTATTTTGGACAAGTCGTCGCTGCAACTGGGGTTGCCGCAGCTGGGGTTTCTTTCGGACGACCAGGCGGTCTTCGAGCGGATGCTGGGGTTGCCGGACGGAATCCTGTTGGTGACGGGTCCGACGGGGTCGGGGAAGACGACGACGCTGTATGCGTGTTTGAACTACATCAATCGGTCTGACCGCAAGTTGATTACGGTGGAGGATCCGGTGGAGTATCAGATGTCGGGGATCAATCAGGTGCAGGTAAACACGGACATTGGGATGACGTTTCCGGCGGCGTTGCGGTCGATTCTGCGTCAGGCCCCGAACATCATCATGATCGGGGAAATCCGGGATCCTGAGACGGCGAACATTGCGATTAATGCTTCGCTGACGGGGCACTTGGTGTTTTCGACCTTGCACACGAATGATGCACCGAGTGCGGTGGCGCGGTTGGTGGACATTGGGGTGCAACCGTTTTTGGTTTCGTCGGCGGTGCGGGCGATGATGGCGCAGCGGTTGGTGCGTCGGTTGTGTCCGAAGTGCAAGATGCCGGCGGAGCTGAAGTTGTCGGAAATGCGTTCGTTGGGGTTGGATGCGAGTCAGATGGCGGGTGCCTCGGTTTCGCAGGGGAAGGGGTGCGATAACTGTCGTTACAATGGGTATCGTGGGCGGGTGGGGTTGTTTGAGATTTTCCAGGTGGATGACGAAGTGCGGCACATGATCAACTCGCGATCGACGACGGTGGTATTGCGGAAGCGAGCGCGGGAGATGGGGATGCGGACGCTTCGGGAGGATGGGATTCGGAAGGTGCTGGCGGGGATGACGACGGCGGACGAGGTGATTTCGGTAACGATGGGGGACAAGGACTGATCCACATAGATCGATTGATATGAACCATTTCCAAGTTCTCGAGTTGTTGGCGGAGCATCAGGTGATTTCACAGGATGCGGTGGAGGATCTGGTGAACCACGTGACGGCGACGGGGTTGCCGATTGGCGCTGCGTTGGAGCAAATCGGGGTGATGTCGAAGGTGGATTTCTACCATGCGCTCGCTCAAATTGTGGGGACGGAGTCGCTTGATTTGACGGGGTTTGAGCCTGCGATTCCGGTTTTACGTTCGGTGCCGGCGGGGTTGGCGCAGTTGCACCGAGTTTTCCCGGTGGGGCTGGACGGGCACACGATTCAGTTAGTGGTGGCGGATCCTTTGAACCATCAGATGCTGGAGGATTTGCGGTTTGGGTTGGGCCGAGACATTCAGGTGTTTTTGGCGCCGGAGGACGACATCGATCAGTTGATTAAGCGGTATTACAGCCGAGGGGCGGAGGAGTTGGAGGGGGCGTTGAGAGATTTGGGGGCGGTGAGTGTGGAGGATGAGGATGAGGCCACGGCTGCGCCGATTATCAAGTACGTGGATCTTGTTTTGCAGCAGGCGATTGCGGACCGTGCTTCGGATATTCACTTCGAACCGTTTGAGCACGAGTTCAAGATTCGGTATCGCGTGGATGGTGCCTTGTACGAGATGGCGCCTCCGCCTCGGCATTTGGCGAGTCCGGTGATTTCGCGGGTGAAGGTGATGTCCAATCTGAACATTGCGGAGCGGCGGTTGCCGCAGGATGGACGGATTCAGAAGCAGATTGCGGGGAAACAGGTGGACCTTCGTGTGTCGACGTTGCCGACGCAGTTTGGTGAGAGTGTGGTGTTGCGGGTGTTGGACCGATCGGCGGTGAGTTTGGATTTGGAGACGCTGGGGATGCCGAAACGGATTTACGATTACCTGTTGCGGGTGATTGAGTTGCCGAACGGGATTTTCATTGTGACGGGTCCGACGGGGTCAGGGAAGACGACGACGCTTTACGCCTGTTTGAACAAGATTAACACGATTGATGCGAAGGTGCTGACGGCGGAGGATCCGGTGGAGTATGACATTGATGGGATTATTCAGGTGCCTGTGAGTGAGGGCATTGGCTTGACGTTTGCGCGCGTTTTGCGGGCGTTTTTGCGTCAGGATCCGGATCGCATCATGGTGGGGGAAACGCGCGATGTGGAAACGGCACAGATTGCGATTCAGGCGTCACTGACAGGGCATCTGGTGTTGACGACGTTGCATACGAATGATGCGCCGGGGGCGGTGACGCGGTTGATTGATATGGGTGTGGAGCCGTTTTTGATTTCGGCGTCTTTGGAGGGGGTGTTGGGGCAGCGCCTGATTCGTCGCGTGTGCAAGCAGTGCCGGACGCCGTACGAACCGACGGAGGCGGTGTTGTCGCAGTTGGGTCTGTCTCCGCACGAGATTGGAGACAAGAGTTTCTATTACGGTCAGGGCTGTCAGGTGTGTAACAGCACGGGGTACAAGGGGCGGAAAGGGATTTACGAGTTGTTGGACATGTCGGAGCCGATTCGGGAGTTGATCAATCAGCGGGCTCCTGGGGTGGTGATGAAGCAGAAAGCGATTGAGTTGGGGATGACGACGTTGCGTGAGGACGGGTTGCGGTCGATTTTTGATGGGGACACGACGATTGAGGAGGTCCTGAAGTACACCTGATGGTTTGATGAAAGCCTGCACGGGCGTGATTTTCGCTTTCCGAGAGGGCGCGAAGTTGTCGGTGCAGCGGTCGAAAGAATCTTTAACCCCCAAAGACTATGGCGAAGTACGATTATGTGGCCTTGGATGCGAACGGCCAGGGGAGTCGCGGCACGATGGACGCGGCCTCGCAGAACGATGTCGTGTTGCAGTTGCGTCAGGCTGGATTGTTTCCGACGTCTGTGGCGGAGGCGAAGGCGGGAGCGAAGCCTGCGAAGGCGGGTGGTTCGAAAAAGAAGGCGGGCGGTGGTGGGGGGATGTTTCAGCGGAAGACGGTGAGTTCGAAGGTGCTGATGATTTTCACGCGTCAGTTGGCAACACTGATTGATGCGGGGTTGCCGTTGTTGCGGGGTCTGGATGTGTTGGGCAAGCAGGAGAAGGATCCGGTGTTGAAGAAGATTATCATGGGGATTGCGGAAGCGGTGCAGGGCGGTAGCACCTTTTCGGAGTCGATGTCTCAGTATCCGAAAGTGTTCAGTCGGTTGTACGTGAATATGGTGAAGGCGGGGGAGTTGGGCGGGGTTCTTGAGATTGTGCTGAACCGTCTCGCAGAGTTTCAGGAGAAGGCTGAGAAGTTGCGTAACAAGGTGAAGTCAGCGATGACCTACCCAGTGGTGGTGTTGTCGATTGCGGTGTTGATCATGGTTTTCCTGCTGACGTTTATCGTTCCGCGTTTCCAGACGGTGTTTAACGACATGTTGAATGGGAAGCCGTTGCCTGCGTTGACGTTGTTTGTCATGAACCTGAGTAAGAATGCTCAGGAGTACTGGTATTTGCTGGGGGGCGGTATTTTCGGAATTTTCCTGCTGGCGAAGACCTTTATGGCGTCGACGAAGGGACGTGCCGCGTTTGACAAGGTGGCGTTGCGGTCGCCCATTTTTGGGGACATTTTGCGGAAGAGTTCGATTTCCCGGTTTACGCGAACGCTGGGAACGTTGGTGACGAGCGGGGTGCCGATTCTTCAGGCGTTGATGATCACGCGTGAGACGGCGGGAAACTCGGTGGTGGCGGATGCGGTGATGAAAGTTCACGACGCGGTGAAGGAGGGGGAATCGGTGGTGACGCCGTTGGAGTCGTGCGGCGTGTTTCCGCCGATGGTGATTTCGATGGTGGACGTTGGTGAGGAGACGGGTCAGTTGCCGGACATGTTGATGAAGATTGCCGAGGTGTATGACGATGAGGTGGACAACTCGGTGGAGGGGCTGACGTCGTTGTTGGAACCGCTCATGATTGTGTTTCTTGCGGTGATTGTGGGGACAATCGTGATTGCGTTGTTCTTGCCGATGATCGACCTCATCAAGGGGATGAGTGACGTGAAGACGTAGTCTGAATGTTGAATGGCGAACCCCTCATGACGATGAAGATGCAGACGAATGTGCGTGGCGGACGGAGTGGATTTTCACTCGTGGAACTGTTGGTGGTGATTGCGATTTTGGCCGTGCTGACAGGGCTGGTTTCGCAGATTGGCGGTTCGGTGTTCGGGAAGGCCTCGCGTTCGAAGGCGCAGTCTGAGATGGCTGCGATGCGGACGGGTCTGGAGAACTATCGCGCGGACAACTCTTCGTTTCCGCGTGGGCAAATGTCGGACGCGCTGGATCCGCGTGCGAGTCAGGATCCCCGCACGGCGGCCTATATTGGGGCTGCGGCTGAGTTGTATGCGGCGTTGTCGGGACGTTCGCAATCGGGCAGCGCGGCGCAGGACACGAAGGCGTACATGGCTTTCAAAGCTGACCAGACGGGGCGCGCTGGGGGGTTAACGTATCTGCGTGATCCTTGGGGAAATGCGTATGGGTATTCGACAGCGCGTGCGCAGTGGATGCAGACGGAGTTGAGCGCGGGGCGTCGTCCGGTGGAGAGTGATGCGTCGCCGGGGTACGGTGCGGATTATGATTTGTGGTCGACGGCCAAGGGGACGACGGGAGCTGATGTGGCGAAGTGGGTGAAGACGTGGTGAGCGCGGGCTGAGGGGGCGTTTGTGGTTGGGTCGGCTGAGTTGCGGGGCGCCTACGGCCATTGGCGGGGGGATTCTCGAAAGGGAGCACGAGGGCTGCTTTAAGGGCGGGAGAGTTTTTTTATGAAAAGCCGAATCGTGCTGGTTGTTGCGTCCTGCGTGCTGAGTGTGTTGTTGGGACTGGCGGTGTCGAAGGGCGGTGCTGGTGGGGAGCGCGTGCGGGGGAAGCAGGGCGGGGCGCCGAGGATAGGATTGTCGTTGGACACGTTGAAGGAGGAGCGGTGGCAGCGGGATCGCGACACGTTCGTTGCGCGGGCGCGCGAACTGGGGGCTGAGGTGGTGGTGTTGTCGGCGAATAGTGACGATGCGCAACAGATTCGGGATTGTGAGTCGTTGCTGGGGCAGGGCATTGATGTGTTGGTGGTGGCGCCGCACAACGGCGAGGCGATGTCCAAGGCGGTGGAATCGGCGCATGCCGGAGGGGTGCCGGTGCTTGCGTACGACCGATTGATTCGCGGGTGCGACCTCGACTTGTATGTGACCTTCGACAACGTGAAGGTGGGTCGGGTTCAAGCGGAGTATCTGATGGAGAGGTGGTTCGGCGGCGAGGGGGCAGCGGGTGGGAAGCGGCGGATTGCGCGGATCTATGGAGCGCCGACGGACAACAATGCGCGGTTGTTCAAGCAGGGGCAGGACGAGGTTTTGAAACCGCATGTGGATGCGGGCCGGCTGGAGGTGGTGTTTGAGGATTGGGCGGAGGACTGGCGTCCGGCGAATGCGAAGCGGATTGTGCAGGCGGCGATTTCAAAGACGGGAGTGGCGAATCCTCCGGACGGTGTGCTTGCGAGCAATGACGGAACAGCGGGCGGAGCGATTCAGGCGCTGCTGGAAGAGGGGTTGGCGGGCAAGGTGGCGGTTACCGGACAGGACGCCGATTTGGATGCGTGCAAACGGATTATCGCGGGCAATCAGGTGATGACGGTTTACAAGCCGTTGAAGCGGTTGGCGGGAAGGGCGGCAGAGTTGGCGGTGGAACTGGCGCGGCGTCGTCCGGTGGTGGCGCGTGGTGGTGTGGACAACGGATTCAAGGTTGTGCCGACGGTGGAGGAGGATGTCGTTGCGGTGGATGCGAAGAACTTGCGCGACACCGTGATTCGGGATGGTTTCCATTCGCCTGAGTCGTTGCCGGTTGGAGGCCAATAACGTGGCAATGGAGGGTGCATGAAGGATCGAGTTCCGGCATTGGCGCTAGAGGGCATTGGGAAGCGGTTTGGCAGCTTTGCGGCTCTCCACGGGGTGTCGTTGACGGTGATGCCTGGGGAGATTCACGCGTTATGCGGCGAGAATGGCGCGGGCAAGTCGACCTTGATCAAGGTGGTGGGTGGAATCTATCCGGCGGGTAGTTACGAAGGAGTGCTGCGGGTGAATGGGGAAGCCTGTGCGTTCGCGGGGCCTGCCGATGCTGCGGCGCGGGGCGTCGCTGTGATTCATCAGGAACTGGCGTTGGTGGAGGAGTTCACGGTGATGGAGAATCTGTTTCTCGGGGTGGAACTGGGGCGGCCGCTGTTGTGTCATGACGAGATGGAGATGGAGGCGAGGAGGCTGTTGGACGGGCTGGGGTTTGATTTACCGCTGCATGAACGCGCCGGTGAGTTGGGTGGTGGACAGCGGCAACTACTGGAGATTGCGAGGGCACTTTCGCGCCGTGCGCGGGTCTTGATTTTGGATGAACCGACGGCTGCGTTGGCGGCGGTGGAGGCGGAGCGTTTGCGCGAGATTCTGGTTGGATTGCGGGAGCGGGGTGTGGCGATGGTTTATATTTCGCACCGCTTGGAGGAGGTATTTGCGCTGGCAGACCGCATTTCGGTTCTACGGGATGGAGCGTTGGTTGGGACGGATACGCGTACGGAGTGGGATGAGGCGCGTTTGATTCGGGCGATGGTCGGGCGCGATGTGAGCGAGGTGTACCCGGCTCGTGGAGAGTGTGTGGGAGAGGAGCTTTTGCGGGTAGAAGATGTTGCGGTTTGCGACGATGCGGCTCGCACTGTGGTGAGGGGTGTGTCGTTTGGAGTGCGGAGTGGCGAGGTGTTTGGGATTGGAGGCTTGATGGGGAGTGGGCGGACGGAGTTGTTGTCGCATTTGGCGGGCGCGTGGGGCGGGCGGGTGACGGGCGAGGTGTGGTTAGGGGATGTTCGGTATCGGCCGGATTCGGTGGGTGCCGCGATGGAGTTGGGAGTGGGGTTTGTGACGGAAGATCGCCGCCGGTTGGGCCTGATTTTGGAGGAGGGAATCGGGTTTAATCTTACGCTGTCGTCGTTGGGCTTGGTTTCGCGCTTCGGCGCGATTGATGCGGAGCGGGAGGCGGTGAGTGTGGATGCCGCGCGGCGTCGGTATGCGGTGCGGGCGGGTGATGACGGGGTTGCGGTCGGTCGTTTGTCGGGCGGCAACCAGCAGAAAGTGGTGTTGGGGAGGGTGATGGGGTTTACGCCACGGGTGTTGTTATTGGACGAACCGACGCGGGGGATTGATGTCGGGGCGAAGCGTGAGGTTTACGATCAGATTCGCCGTTTTACTGCGGCGGGCGGAGCGGTGGTGATGGTTTCGAGTGACTTGCCGGAGCTGATGGGAATGTCGGACCGTGTGGCGATGATGCGAGGCGGTGTGATGCAGCGCATTCATCCGCGCGGGGTTGCGGCGGAGGTGTTAATGCGGGATGCGGTGGGAACGAGTCGAACGTGAGACGAACGATTTTATGGAACTGAACAAGGTAGTGATTCCGAGGGAGGTGACGTTGCTGGGCGCGTTGGTGGTGTTGGCGGGATGTCTGGCTGCTGCGACGGGCGGGGCTTTGCTTGATCCGCGCAATGTGTCTCAGCTTTTGGTGGAGGTGCCTGTGAATGCAATTCTTGCGGTGGGAATGTTGTTGGTGATTTTAACAGGGCACATTGATTTGGCTGCGGGAAGTGGGGTGGGGTTGACGGGGGGAATCATGGCGGTTTTGGCAACGCGGCATGGAGTTGCTCCGGGGATTGCTGCGTGCTGTGCGGTGGTGGTTGCGATTGTCCTGTGGTGGGGAATGGGGTGGTTGGTGGTTCGGCAGCGTGTTCCTGCGTTCATTGTGACGCTGGGCGGGTTGCAGGCGTTGAAGGGTTTGTTTTGGGTCGTGATTGAGAATCGGACGGTGCCTGTTGCGCCGGGCGGTGTGCAGAATGTGGTGTCGGGGCTAACGACTTCGTATTTGGGTGCGGCGACGGGTTGGGCGGTGTGGGGCTTGGTGGTGGGGCTGAGTGCGGTGGCGGTGTGGCGTCGGCGCGCGCGGCGGGCGGGGCTTGGGTTGGTGAATGAGGAGGCTGAGCCGGTGTTTCTGCGTTGGTTTCTTGGGGTGCAGGCTTCGGCGTTGGTGGTGGTGGTGTGCAATGGGTACCGCGGCATTCCGTTGCCGATGGTGATTTTGTGCGGATTGGCGTGGTTGGTTCACGTGCTGTTGAGGCACACGGTGTTGGGGCGTTACATGGTCGCGGTTGGAGGCAACGAATCGGCGGCGCGGCTGAGCGGGGTGCCGGTGGGTGCGGTCACGCTGTTTGCGTTTGCGGCCGCGGGCGCGGTTGTGGGACTGACGGGTCTGAGGCAGACGGCGTATGCGGGGTATTCGACAGCGGACATCGGGACGCTGATGGAGTTGGACGCTGTCGCGGCGTGTGTGATGGGTGGAGTGTCGTTGCGGGGGGGGTCGGGAACGGTGACGGGCGTTTTGCTTGGGGCGGCGATTATGGGGGGGCTTGCGAAAG
>JACCEB010205260.1_pt1 | contig 14996 bp, 12 predicted proteins | sample 7454761 | NCBI WGS metagenome assembly JACCEB01 (sample SAMN15323454, study PRJNA562643) | freshwater metagenome | isolation source: river surface water | place: USA:Blue River Watershed | collected 2017-08-18 | reverse complement strand
GGCGTGTGTTCGTAAACGGCCACGCCCATGTCGTTCAACATGCTGATCACCACTTCGAGTGTTTCAGCATCCACCAGCTTGTCAGGCAAGTGGTCAGAGATTTCACCGTGCGTCAGGTAACCGCGTGTCTTGCCGAGTTTGATCAGGGTCTTGAGACGTTGACGACGTTTTTGCATGTCTTCTTCAGACAGCACGGTTTCGTCCAAACCGAATTCTTTCATCAAGGCACGTTCTTTGGCCTTGCTGATCTTCATGCGCAAAGGTTTGGCTTTTTCGGCGCCGACTTCAACGACCGGTTCGCCTTCAAGGTCGGCCTCGATGTCGGCGAGGTCGTCGTCATCACCAATGGCTTTTTTGCCCTTGGCTTTGGTGGCTTTCTTGGTCGGCGCTTTTTTAGCAGCCGCCTTGGGCGCATGGGCTTCGACGGCCGATGCTTTTTTCTTGGTGTCCTCAGTCTTGGCTTTGGTGGGTGTTTTCGTTGCGGGTTTGGCCGCTGATTTGGTCACAGACTTGGTGGCTGGCTTAGCAGCTGTTTTTGTTTTCGATGCGGGCACTGACTTGGCTTTCGTGGCTGGCTTGGCTACCGATTTGGCAGCGGTTTTTGCAGCGGGCTTCGCGGTGGGCTTGGTAACTGCTTTGGCCGTGGCTTTGACGGCAGGCTTGGCTGCGGCTTTGGGCGCAGCGGGGGCTGGCTTTTTGCTCACAGGTTTGGCAACAACCTTCTTGGCCACAGGCTTGGCAGGCTTCTTGGACTTGCGGTCAACAGGCATGAAAACTCCTAGACATCAAAGAAACAAATACACAGCGCCGTAAAACCCGGCGCGGGAACAGGAACAGGGGGGTGAAGTGTGAACCTCTAGAAGCAAGCGGATTGGGCGAACATTTGGAATGCAGTCCTTGCGGTAAGGTGGCGAGTCGTGCGCTTGTGTCACGGTTGGCCGGGCCCGGAGGTGCTGCTGTCGCACTTGCTGGTTTGGATTATACCTGTTAGTCCTGGCTCTCGACCAGTTTCTGCGGAATTTGGCCCAATTGTTTGCGTCGCTCAAAGAGGGCTTTGTAGCGCTGCATGGCCGTGGGGTCGGCGGCAGCTTCGGCAATCGCCTCTTTCATTTGCGCATCCAGGCTTTCGAACAAAATTTTGTTCAAGATGCCGCGTAATTCCAGACCCGCTTCTTTGCGCTGTTGTTCGGGTGTTTGAGTTTCTGGCTTGGGTTGGCCGTCGTCGTCGAGTAAGGGGGTAAAGGCAGTGGCCATGACGCGCAGGGCCAAATCTTCAGATTCGTTGCCACGCAGACCTTCACGCAAGGCTCCCCAAGCTTGGTTGCCGTGCTCGTGGTGTTGGTGATCGAACCACACAAACAGCGGGCCGTGGGGTGGGGCCAGTTCACACAACAAGTTGTGGTCTTCGGTGGAGAGTTCTTCCCACAAGTCCATGTGTGACAGCAGTACCCGGGCCGCGTGGTCTGCACGACCTTGCGGAATCAGACGTGTGCCGCGTTTGTAGGTTTTGGGTGCGTAGGACTCGCGGGGCTTGAATTTGGAGGACTTTTTGAATTCCCCCGCACGTGCTGGCGATGCCGTTGGGGCAGCAGGCATCCAGAGGTCTTGCAGCTCGTGGTTGCCGAGGTCAGCCAGCTCGGCAATTTCGCTCAACAGTTGGCGCTTAAGCGCACCGTCGGGCAGAGCCATCCACATGGGTTTGGCATTGCTGGCCATGTGGGCGCGGCCCTCGGCAGTGTGCAGGTCGCAGCCTTCGCGGGCAACTTCGATGAGGAATCGGCTCAGTGGCATGGCCTCGGTCACGCAATGCGCAAACGCTTCTTTGCCAAATTCGCGGATATAGCTATCGGGGTCGTGCTCAGCCGGTAAGAACAAAAACTTCACACTGCGTACATCGGTGGCGTAGGGCAGCGCACCATCGAGGGCCTTGCGCGCGGCGCGACGGCCGGCGCTGTCTCCGTCAAAGCTGAACACCACGCTGTCAGTGAAACGAAACAGCTTTTGCACATGGTCGGTTGTGCAGGCCGTGCCCAGTGTGGCCACTGCGTTGGGAAAGCCCAGCTGCGCCAGGGCCACCACGTCCATGTAGCCCTCAGTCACCAACACATAGCCCGCGTCGCGCAAGGCGTTGCGGGCTTCAAACAAACCATACAGCTCGCGACCTTTGCTGAAGACGGGTGTTTCGGGTGAATTGAGGTATTTGGGCGTGCCTTCGCCCAGCACGCGTCCACCAAAGCCAATGCATTCGCCCTTGACGTTACGAATGGGAAACATCACGCGATCACGGAAACGGTCGTAGCGTTTTTCTTCCTCGCCATCCTCTTGGCTGACGATGACCAAGCCGCTTTCTGCGAGCAGGGCGTCTTGGTAGTCGGGGAATACGCTGGCCAAACTTCGCCAACCTTCGGGCGCATAGCCCAAGCCAAATTGTTTGGCAATTTCGCCGCTCAGTCCACGGCCTTTGAAATACGCAATCGCTTTGGGTGAGTTGCGTAGATGCTTGCGATAGGCTTCACCTGCTTTTTCCAGCACGTCAGTGAGCGTGGCTTGCTTTTGACGTTGCTCAGCAGCGCGCGCGCGGTCTTGCGGCGAGATGTCTTCTTCGGGTACTTGCATGCCGACGTTTTGCGCCAAGTCCTTGACCGCTTCGACAAACGTCATGCCCGCGTGCTCCATCAAGAAGCCAATCGCGTTGCCATTTTTGCCGCAACCAAAACAATGAAAAAACTGTTTGGCGGGACTGACCGAGAACGACGGCGATTTTTCACCGTGGAACGGGCACAGCCCCATGAAGTTGGCACCTCCCTTTTTGAGTTGCACATAGCGACCCACCACCTCGACCACATCAACGCGGGCGAGGAGTTCTTGGATGAAGTGTTGGGGGATGGCCATCGGTCAAAAAAGTGAACTCTGATTTTAGGCTTCGCTGTTTCTGGCGCGGGCTTGGTGTAACTTTTTGTAGCTGTTGATGAGGCGGTGGTGCCTCTCCAAGCCCTCGAGTTGCATGCTGGTGGGGGTGAGTCCGTAAAAGCGCACGCTGCCGTCGACCGATCCGATGGCAGCGTTCATTCGCGCATCGCCAAACATTCGGCGGAAATTGGCCTCATAGTCTTGCAGTGCGAGATCTGGGTCGAGGGTGACTTCCAGCACCACTTTCAAGGCCTGGTAAAACAAGCCACGTTCAACCGTGTTGTCGTTGTATTGCAAGAAGGCGCTGACCTGCTCTTGGGCTTGTTCCCATTGTTTCAACGCCAGATGAATCAAGAGTTTCAACTCCATCACGGTGAGTTGTCCCCACGCGGTGTTTTCATCAAACTCGATGCCAATCAGTGTGGCAATGTCTGAGTACTCATCGAGTTCATTGTTTTCCAAACGGTCCAACAGCGCTGACAAGCGGTCATCGTCCAAGCGATGCAAGTTGAGGATGTCTTCGCGAAACAGCAATGCTTTGTTGGTGTTGTCCCAAATCAAATCTTCGATGGGATACACCTCTGAATAGCCGGGCACTAGGATGCGGCAGGCGATAGCGCCCAACTGGTCGTACACCGCGGTATAGACCTCTTTACCCATGTCTTTGAGAATGCCCAGCAAGGTGGCGGCTTCTTCCGCGGTGGCGTTCTCGCCATTGCCAGAAAAGTCCCAAGCCACAAAGTCGTAGTCCGCCTTGGCGCTGAAAAAACGCCACGACACGATGCCACTGGAGTCGATGAAGTGTTCGACAAAGTTGTTGGGCTCCGTCACCGCGTTGCTCTCGAAGGTGGGGGGCGGCAAATCATTGAGGCCTTCAAAGCTGCGGCCTTGAAGCAGCTCCGTCAAGCTGCGCTCGAGGGCGACTTCCAAGTTGGGGTGGGCGCCGAAGGAGGCAAAGACGCCGCCTGTGCGCGGGTTCATCAGGGTCACGCACATCACGGGGTAGGTACCGCCTAAGGAGGCATCTTTCACCAGCACGGGAAAGCCTTGTTCTTCCAAACCTTGAATGCCTGCCAAGATGCTTGGGTATTGGGCCAGCACGTCGGAGGGAACATCTGGCAAGCAGATTTCACCTTCAATAATTTCGCGCTTGACAGCGCGCTCGAAAATTTCAGACAAGCACTGCACTTGTGCTTCTGCCAAGGTGTTGCCGGCACTCATGCCGTTGCTGACGAACAGGTTTTCAATCAGGTTAGATGGGAAATACACCACCTCGCCATCGGAGTGCCGCACATAAGGGAGCGCGCAAATGCCACGTTGAACATGGCCCGAGTTGGTGTCGATCAGGTGTGATGCGCGTAACTCACCGTCTGGGTTGTAAATGGCCAAGCAGTGCTCATCCAAGAGGCCTGCAGGAAGCGCATCTTTTTTGCCAGGTTTGAACCAGCGCTCATTGGGGTAATGCACAAACGCGGCGTTGGCCAAGTCTTCACCCCAATACGCCCCCGCATAAAAATGGTTGTTGCTGAGGCGTTCGATGTACTCGCCCAAGGCCGAGGCCAAAGCACTTTCTTTGGTTGCGCCTTTGCCGTTGGTGAAGCACATGGGTGAGTGGGCATCGCGAATGTGCAGAGACCAGACATTGGGAATGATGTTGCGCCATGACGCGATTTCAATCTTGATGCCCAAGTCCGCCAAGAGTCCCGACATATTGGCGATGGTTTGCTCCAGCGGCAAGTCCTTGCCTGTGATGTAGGTGCGGCTGTCGGAGGTGGGCTTGAGTGTCAGCAACGACTGCGCATCTGCATCCAAGTTCGCCACTTCTTCGATGACAAACTCAGGGCCAGCTTGCACCACTTTTTTGACGGTGCACCGCTCGATGGCGTTCAAGATGCCACGTCGATCGACTTCTTGAATGTCAGCGGGCAGTTCCACTTGGATTTTGAAAATCTGCTGGTAACGGTTCTCTGGGTCAACAATGTTGTTTTGTGAAAGGCGAATATGCTCGGTGGGGATATTTCGTGTGACGCAATACAACTTCACAAAATAGGCCGCACACAAGGCCGATGACGCGAGAAAGTAGTCAAAGGGGCCGGGCGCCGAGCCATCGCCTTTGTAGCGGATGGGCTGGTCAGCCACAACCGTGAAGTCATCGAACTTGGCTTCTAGGCGAAGCTTGTCGAGAAAATTGACCTTAATTTCCATGGGCGATATTTAAAAAACAGGACACAAAACAAAGTGGTCGCCATGATGGCGACCACGTGAGCACCCAGTATATAAAGCCCTTTTCAGCTTATTTCGGTGCCAATCGAATCGCCCCATCCAAACGAATGACTTCGCCATTGAGCAAATCGTTTTCAAAGATATGCAGGGCCAGTTTGGCGTAGTCCTGGGGGGTGCCCAAGCGTGAAGGGAAGGGCACGCCGGCGGCAAGCGCGTCTTGCACTTCTTGGGGCATACCAAACAGCATGGGCGTGCCCATGATGCCGGGGGCGATGGTCATGTTACGAATGCCATTGCGGGCCAAGTCGCGCGCGATGGGCAAGGTCATGCCGACGATGCCGCCTTTGGAGGCGCTGTAAGCGGCTTGACCAATTTGGCCGTCATACGCTGCCACAGAGGCGGTGGAAATCAAGACGCCGCGTTCGCCTGTGGCTTCGGGTTCGTTGTGGCACATGGCTTCAGAGGCCAAGCGAATCATGTTGAAGCTGCCCACCAAGTTGATGGTGATGGTGCGGGTGAAACTGCTCAATGCATGTGCGCCGTTTTTGCCCACGGTCTTTTCAGCAGGCGCGACGCCCGCGCAGTTGACCAAACCCATGAGCTTGCCCAGCGAGACCGCTTGGGCCACCACGGCTTGGGCCTGGCTCTCGTTGCTCACATCGCATTTCACAAAGGCGCCACCTATCTCTTTGGCCACGGCCTCGCCTTTGTCCGCTTGCATGTCGGCAATCACCACGATGCCGCCCTTGGCCGCCAGTGCGCGGGCGGTGCCTTCGCCCAAGCCAGATGCGCCGCCGGTGACGATGAATACTTTGCCTTTGATGTCCATGAGGGTCTCCAGAGTGTTGAGTCTTGATTGACGTTTACGTAAACGTCAATTATGCGGGATCTTCGCCTTCAGGTCGTGCTATCTAGGACAATCCCTAGCATTGAAGCTCAACCTTGAAAGTTACTGGCATGGGTCCCCGTTCATTCTTTGTCACCACCGCTTGGCGTCGTGGCTTCTACGTTTTAGCCGCATGGGTCTTGCTGGGGTGCGGCAGCCGTGGCCCCCTGGCGCCAGTCGACACAGGCGTGCAACCTGTGCCCCCCGAGGTGGTGAGCAAGCGCCCGCCCAAATTGGGTTTGGCTTTGGGGGGCGGTGCTGCCCGTGGTTTTGCCCATGTGGGCGTGATTCAGGTGCTGGAAGAAGCAGGCATCAAGCCCGATTTGGTGGTGGGAACATCTGCGGGCAGTGTGGTCGCTGCTTTTTATGCCAGTGGCAAAACAGGGGCGCAGCTGCAAAAAGTCTCTGAGAGCATGGAAGAGGCCACCATCACCGATTGGACCGTGCCTTTGCTTGGTCGCGGCATGATGCGCGGGGATGCCCTGGCTCGCTATGTGAATGCTCAAACAGGCCAGCACCGTATCGAAGATTTCAAAATGCCCTTGGGCATTGTTGCGACGGATTTGCGCACAGGCGATGGCGTGTTGTTCCAACGCGGCGATGTCGGCACCGCCGTGCGTGCTTCCAGTTCTGTGCCCTCGGTGTTTGAACCCGTGCGGATTGGCAGTCGAGAGTTTGTGGACGGGGGCTTGGTGTCTCCAGTCCCCGTGCGCTATGCCCGCCAAATGGGTGCCGAGTATGTACTGGCCGTGGATATTTCCAGCCCGCCCGAGTCAGGTAAAACTGGCGACATGTTTCAAATCCTGATGCAGACCTTCACCATCATGGGCAAGAGCATCAATAACTTTGAATTGCGAGAGGCCGATCTGGTGGTGCGCCCAGCGTTGAACAATGTGGGCAGCGCTGACTTTGGCGCACGTCGCCGCTCGATCGAAGCAGGTCGCGCTGCCATGCTGCAAGCGCTGCCCAAGCTCAAGGCTGCGCTTTCCGCGCAATAAGGACAGGTAAAAAAAAGGGGCCCACCTTGCGGCGGGCCCTTGAAGGGATTCCTGCACCCGAGGGTGGCGAAGAATCCGAGGAGACAATCGTGACGAATTAACGCTTCTTGGCAACGCTCTTCGAAGCTTTCACAGCGGTTTCAGTCGCTGTTTGGATGTGTGACTCGGCCAAGTCAGTGGCTTGCTTGACAGCTTTTTGCACAGATTCCATCGCGGTGTTGCTGGCTGTCACAGCTTGTTTGAAGAAAGCCACGGCTTGCTCAGAGCCCGCTGGTGCATTTTTCAAAGCTGATTCGATGTAAGCCTGAACCGCTTGCTGGCCTTCAGCTGCTTTGCCTTCGAAACCTTTGGTCAATTCAGCGCCTGTGCCTTGTGCGATGTCATACACGTGACGGCTGTAAGCCGCAGACTTCTCAGCCAAGGGTTGGATGAAGCTGGTTTGCAAAGCGACCAATTCTTGCGCGTCTTTGACGGCCAAAACAGCTTGTGCGTGTGCAGCAGACTCAGCCAAGGCAGCGCGGCCAGCGGTGAGGTTGAGTTCGACGATTTTTTCGATGCCTGCAAAGGCTTTGTTGGACAGGCCAAACAGGTTGTCCAAGTTGGTTTTGTTGGCGGCGGTGATTTGTTCGACGTTGATCATGTGAATACTCCAGAAGTTAAGTGAGTTTGGAAAAAATGTTGCGTTGCAGCATTGGAATGAAGTTTAGGGTTATCCCGAGTGTTTGCAAGCGGGTTGGGTGCTTTCGACGCTTGTTTAGAGGTGGCGGTCTAAACCAAAGGGTTTTTGTAGATTGGTCACAATAAGGCCTTGTTTGATGCGGTTTTCAAGGGCTATGCGCGCTTTTTATTCGGACCAGTTTGTATTGCCCTTGCCCCCAGGTCACCGTTTCCCTATGGCGAAGTACCGCTTGTTGCGCGAACGCTTGTTGACCGAATTGCCACAAGTAGAACTGGCAGCAGCCCCTCCCGTGAGTGATGGCGAGCTGGCGCTGGTACACACACCGGCCTACATCCAATCGGTAGTGCAAGGCAGCCTGACACCTGCTCAGCAAAAAGAAATTGGTTTCCCTTGGACGCCTGCGATGGTGGAGCGCTCTCGCCGTTCGGCAGGCGCGACGGTGATGGCAGCACGCGAAGCGCTATTTGGGGGGCAGGGCATGTCTGCTAATTTGGCCGGTGGCACGCACCATGCCTATGCCGACAAAGGCAGCGGCTTTTGTGTGTTTAACGATGCGGCAGTGGCCACGCGGCTCATGCAGGCTGAATGGGGGCGCACGCACAAGCAGCCATTGCAAGTTGCCATCATTGATTTGGATGTGCACCAAGGCAATGGCACGGCACGTATCTTTGAACGCGATCCAGATGTGTTCACCTTGTCCTTGCATGGGGCTCGAAATTTTCCATTTGCGAAAGAAATCAGCGATTTAGACATGGAACTGCCGGATGGTTGTGATGACGCTGCGTATTTGTCGGCTTTGGAACAAGCGCTGACCGAGTTGGAGGCGCGCTTTAACCCGGGTTTGGTGATATATCTGGCAGGGGCGGATCCACATGAGGGGGACCGATTAGGGCGGCTGAGTCTGAGCTTTGATGGCCTAGAGGCGCGTGATCGCCGCGTATTTGATTGGGCTTGGTCCAAACGTGTGCCGCTGGCCTTTTCGATGGCGGGAGGCTATGGGCGTGAAATGGCGGACACCGTTCAGGCACAAGTCAACACCTACCGTGTCGCCTATGCGTATTGGCGACGCTGGCAAAATCTGTCTCAATGAGTTCGAGTGCCACTTCCCGTCCCCAAGCTGAATCACGCAGCGCCTTCAAGGTGTTTCGTCGCATCGACACGCGTTGGATGGACAACGATGTGTATGGTCACGTCAACAATGTCGTCTACTACAGTTGGTTTGACACGGCCGTCAACGCCCATTTGATTGAACAAGGTGCGCTGGACATTCACCACGGTGACACGATTGGTTTGGTGATTGAAACCCAATGCAACTACTTTGCGCCCTTGGCGTTTCCCCAAGTCATCGAGGCGGGTATCCGTGTCGCCAAGATGGGCAGCTCGAGCGTGCGATACGAAATCGGCCTGTTTGCACAAGGCGAAGACTTGTGTGCAGCCCGAGGTCATTTCGTCCATGTGTATGTAGACAAAGACAACCGTCGGCCTGTGAAGGCTTTGCCCCAGAAATTAAAAACCGTATTGGAGACCCTGTCATGACCCAAGCTTCCAACGTGGCCGCTGTTGACCACGCCATCACCTCGCGCATGTCGGCGCGTGCGTTCACGCAGCAAGAAGTGTCGCGTGAGTTGATCACCGAAATTTTGCAAGTTGCGAGTCGCGCGCCTTCGGGCACCAACACCCAACCCTGGAAGGTCTATGTGTTGCAGGGGGCCACGCGCGACAGCTTGGTGGAAAAAGTGTGTGCGGCGCACGAAGCGATGCGCGCCAACCCCGAAGTGGCCAAGCAGTACACCGAGCAATACGACTATTACCCCGCCCAATGGGTCAGCCCCTACATCGACCGCCGTCGTGAAAACGGCTGGAGTCTGTATGGCTTGCTGGGCATCGGCAAGGGCGACAAAGACCGCATGCACGAACAACAGCAACGCAACTTCAAGTTCTTCGATGCGCCGGTGGGCTTGATGTTCACCATCGATCCTGTGATGGGCCGTGGCTCATTGTTTGATTACGGCATGTTTGTGCAAAACATCATGCTCGCAGCGCGCGCACGAGGTTTGCACACCTGCCCACAAGCGGCATGGAATGGCTTTCACAGCATCATCCTGCCGCACATCGGTGCGGGTGAGGGCGAGATGATGGTTTGCGGCATGTCGCTCGGCTACGCAGACGAGAGTGACAAGGTCAACACCCTGGTCACGCCTCGCGTGCCGGTGAATGAGTTCACCCACTGGGTCGACTGAGTTTTATTTGTTAGCACCCGATGATCATCACCAGCCTGCTCGACACCGACCTCTACAAGTTCACCATGATGCAGGCCGTGCTGCATCAGTTCCCGAGTGCGCAGGTCTCTTACAAGTTCAAGTGCCGCAATCCCGGGGTACAACTTGCCCCCTATGTGCAAGAAATACGTGACGAAATTCGCTCGCTCTGCAGTTTGCAGTTTCAAGATGCCGAGCTGACTTGGCTGCGCAGCTTGCGCTTCATTAAGAGCGACTTTGTCGACTTCTTAGGCTTGTTTCGCTTGAATGAAAAGTACATCGAGATCACGGCACTGCCCAACGGTGAAATCGACATCAACATCCACGGCCCTTGGCTGCACACCATCTTGTTTGAGATTCCGGTGTTGGCCATTGTCAACGAGGTCTATTTCCGTAACACCCAAAAAGTGCCCGACTTTTTGGAAGGCCGCAAGCGCCTGGATCACAAAATCGAGGCCTTGCACGCCGAGCGTTTGAGTGACTTGAAGATCGCCGATTACGGCACGCGCCGTCGCTTCTCTAAAGCGTGGCACGAAGAGTTGTTGCGTGTTTTAATTTCCCGCCTGGGTACTGGTACTTCTGGGCAATTTGCCGGCACCAGCAACGCCTTGTTTGCGATGAAGCTCGGCCTCACGCCTTTGGGCACCATGGCCCACGAATATTTGCAAGCGTGTCAAGCCTTGGGCCCACGCTTGCGCGACAGCCAAGTCTTTGGTTTCGAAACTTGGGCGCGCGAATACCGTGGTGACCTCGGCATCGCGCTGAGCGATGTGTATGGCATTGAGCCGTTCTTGCGTGATTTCGACATGTATTTTTGCAAGTTGTTTGATGGCGCGCGTCATGACAGTGGTGATCCGTTCACTTGGGGCGAGCGCATGATTGACCACTACCGCAAAAACCGCGTCGACCCCATGACCAAGACGCTGATTTTTTCGGATGGTTTGACGGTGGAGAAAACCATCGCGCTGTACCAGCAGTTCCGTGGGCGCTGTCAGCTCGCATTTGGCATTGGCACCAACCTGACCAACGACCTAGGCTATGAACCCTTGCAAATCGTCATCAAGATGACGCAGTGCAACGGACAACCCGTGGCCAAGTTGTCTGACACGCCATCCAAAAATATGTGTGAAGACGAAAAATATTTGGCTTATCTGCGTCAAGTGTTTGATATTGCACAACCTGTTTCATAGGGGTTTTTATGTTGACTGCATTGGTGGTTATTTTTGTGCTCGCCTACGCTGCCATTGCGTTTGAGCACCCACTGAAAATTAACAAGTCGGCTTCTGCTTTGGTGGGGGCGGGTTTGTTGTGGAGCATTTATGCCGTCAGCACGGGGGACGCGAATCTGGTGGGTGAACATTTGAATGAGTCGCTCATCAGTACGGCACAAATTGTCTTCTTCCTCATGGGAGCCATGGCGATTGTGGAAGTGGTAGATGCGCACAACGGCTTTGAAGTCATCACGTCACGCATCAAAACCACCCAGCTCTCCAGCTTGATGTGGCTGGTGGGGTTTGTGACCTTCTTCCTCAGTTCTATTTTGGACAACTTGACCACCACCATTGTGATGATCTCGTTGATGAAGAAATTGTTGGACAAACGAGATGACCGCTTGTTTTTTGCCGGCATCATCGTGATCGCGGCAAACGCTGGCGGTGCTTGGTCTCCTATTGGCGATGTGACGACCACCATGCTGTGGATAGGTGGACAAATCACAGCACTCGAAATCATCAAGGGTTTGTTTTTGCCTTCGCTGGTCAATTTGCTCGTTCCCTTGTTGGTGACGAGTTTTTTACTCAAAGGTCAATCGGTCGTACCTCCCGTGGTCTTGTCAAATGAACAGACAGTGCCTGTGACCACGGCGTTTGAGCGAAATCTGATGTTCTTCCTCGGGTTGGGTGTGTTGGTGGCTGTGCCGGCTTTTAAAACTTGGACCCACTTGCCGCCGTTCATGGGCGTGTTGTTTGGATTGGGTCTTTTATGGTTGGTCGGCGATTTGGTACATCGCGAAAAAACCGATGACGAGAAGCAGCAATTGTCATTGACCCATGCACTCACTCGCATTGATATGCCATCGATTGTTTTCTTTGTTGGAATTTTGTTGTCGGTGGCCACGCTCGAACACACGCATGTGTTGTCTGACTTGGCTGCTTGGCTGGACCAAGCGGTGGGCCGTCAAGATGTGATCGTGATGATCATTGGCGTGGTCAGTGCCATCGTTGACAACGTACCCCTGGTTGCTGCCGCGATGGGGATGTATAGCCTCACGCAATATCCCCCAGACAGCTTCCTTTGGGAGTTCTTGGCCTATTGCGCAGGAACAGGCGGCTCAATCTTGATCATTGGTTCGGCTGCGGGCGTGGCTGCCATGGGCTTGGAGCGCATTGACTTTATTTGGTACGTCAAAAAAATCAGCGGTTTGGCCTTGATCGGTTATTTCGCTGGGGCCATTGTCTACATCGTTGAATATGCACTCACACACTAACTGAAAGCAGCTCATGAAACCCAACATCATCGTCGCTCGTCCTATTTTTGAAGAAACCTTGGCACGTTTGCGTGCGCACTTCGACGTGACCGACAACCAGGCGGATGTGACCTGGACCAAAGCGTCATGGACGCTAGCCTTGTCACAGCATGCAGGGGCGCTGACCACGGGTTCTGATCCAGTGGATGCAGAGGTGTTGAAGGCTTGTTCTGGCTTGAAAGCCGTGGCCAATATGGCGGTGGGTTACAACAATTTTGATGTGCCCGCGATGACGGCACAAGGCATTCAGGCCAGCAACACCCCCGACGTGTTGACCGAGACCACGGCCGATTTTGGCTTTGCACTGTTGATGGCCACCGCTCGCCGCATCACCGAGAGCGAACACTATCTGCGCCGTGGTGAATGGACGCAATGGCGTTACGACATGTTTGCCGGGGCAGAAGTGCATGGCAGCACGATTGGTATTTTGGGCATGGGCCGCATTGGTCAAGGTATTGCACGTCGTGCCGCGCATGGGTTCGGCATGAAAGTCATTTATCACAACCGATCGCGCTTGGTGCCCGAGGCGGAAGCCGAATGCAACGCGACCTATGTGAGCAAAGAAGAGTTGCTGAAAACAGCCGACCATGTGATGTTGGTGGTGCCCTACAGTGCAGCATCGCACCACACCATTGGCGCGGCTGAATTGGCCCAGATGAAACCCACGGCCACGTTGATCAACATTGCGCGTGGCGGCATTGTGGATGACGCAGCCTTGGCCGTCGCGTTGCGCGAGCGCCGCATTGCTGCTGCTGGTTTGGATGTGTTTGAAGGGGAACCCAAAGTGCACCCCGATTTGCTGACCGTCCCCAACGTCGTGTTGACGCCTCACATCGCCAGTGCGTCTATCGCTACGCGCAAGGCCATGGCCAATTTGGCGGCTGACAACTTGATCAGTTATTTCACCCAAGGCAAATCGTTGACGCCTTTGAACTCGGTGAGTGCATGACCGAGCTTTGGATCGCGGTGGGGCTTGGCGCTGTCAATGCGCTGCTCTTGGTGCTGTTGCTGCGTCGTCCCAGTGGTCAAGACGATGCGGTGGCTTTGGCGTTGCAACAGAGTCTGCAAAGCCTGCATGAGAAGCTCGAACGCGTGGAGCGTGAGCTGCGCACCGAGATCGCCGAGTCCTCGCGTGGTGGCCGTCAAGAGTTGACGCAAAACCTCACCTTGTTTCAGCAAAGCCAAGTGCAGCAGCTCACGCTGATGCAAAAGTCGATCAGCGACACGCTCAACCAACAACTGCAGCAGCTGCAAAAAAGCAATGCCGACAAGTTAGACGAGATGCGCCGCACCGTCGATGAAAAACTGCAAACCACCCTCGAGAAGCGCTTGTCAGAGAGCTTCAAACAAGTGGCAGAACGCTTGGAACAGGTACACAACGGCTTGGGTCAAATGCAAAAACTGGCCGATGGTGTGGGCAGCTTGCAGCGCGTGCTGACCAATGTCAAAACACGCGGTATGTTTGGTGAGGTTCAACTCGAGGCCTTGTTGGAACAAGTGCTCACGATTGAGCAATATGCCAAGCAAGTCGAAACCAAGCCGCGCAGCAATCAACGCGTTGACTTTGCCATTCGCTTTCCGGGTCGCGGTGGGGCAGACGGTGAGCCGGTCTGGTTGCCCATCGATGCGAAATTTCCGCGTGAAGACTACGAGCGTCTGCTGGATGCCCAAGACCGCGCCGACGCTTTGGCAGCCGAGGTGGCGGCCAAAGCCTTGGAGTCACGCATTCGCACCGAGGCTAAAAGCATTGCTGAGAGTTATCTTGCGCCGCCACACACCACCGACTTTGCGATTTTGTTTTTGCCCACCGAGGGCTTGTATGCCGAGGTGCTGCGTCGTCCTGGCTTGATGGACAGCCTGCAGCGTGACTACCGTGTCACTTTGGCCGGGCCTACCACCTTGCTGGCCATGCTCAACAGCTTGCACATGGGTTTTCGCACGCTGGCCTTGGAGCAGCAAGCCTCTGAGGTTTGGAAGGTGTTGGGCGCGGTCAAAACCGAGTTCGAGCGCTATGGCGACTGGGTGGAAAAAGTTCGCGAGCAAGTACAAAAAGCGGCCGACACGTTGGACCGCGCCGACACGCGCAGTCGTCAAATGCGGCGCGCGTTGAAGAATGTTGAAGCCTTGCCTGAAGGTGAGGCACAGGCCTTGTTGCCCAAGTTAGACGAGCCCATCGATGACGCCGATCGCCTGCTGTGAAGCGTGAATTAATCAAGATCATCATTGGGCAGGTTTTTTTGCATGCGTGCATGGCGGGTATGCGTATGGCCGCACCCTTGATGGCGCTTCGCGCTGGGCAAAGTGAGGCCGCTGTCGGATTTTTGCTGGCCTTGTTCGCACTCACCCAAGTCTTTCTGGCATTGCCGGCCGGTCGTTACTCAGACCTGCATGGCCTCAAGCGCCCTGTGATGTGGAGTGTATTGATGGGCGCCGTGGGGGCGGGGGCAGCGGCTGTTTGGCCCACGTTTGCGGTGTTGTGCATCAGCGGATTGATGACGGGTGGAGCCACGGGATTGGC
>JACCEB010414857.1_pt1 | contig 14998 bp, 10 predicted proteins | sample 7454761 | NCBI WGS metagenome assembly JACCEB01 (sample SAMN15323454, study PRJNA562643) | freshwater metagenome | isolation source: river surface water | place: USA:Blue River Watershed | collected 2017-08-18 | reverse complement strand
TTCTCGATGATCCCTTGGGTAGAGCTGGAGTTATTGGCGCAATCATCTCTTGGAGCGCAGGGTCAATAACCTCATCACTTGATTCTTTCTTTGAGATAAATACTCCACTAGATCTTGATTTAATAGCTCAAAGCTTCTATGCACTCTTTTATCCACTCGCAATTTTTGGTCTAACTAGAGCAATCCGATTCAAGACTGTAAGCAAATCTCTTGAGTTACTAGATACTTCAATTATCGCAATTGGATATACCACGATATTGACAGCTCTTTTGGTCAGACCAGCTATGACAACTATTGATGGAAGTATCTTTGATGTATTCCTGGCAATTCTTTATCCAGTAGGAGACATTGTCATCTTGGTTTTAGTACTTCTCTTGGTTTTAAGACAGTCAATGAGCTGGAGAAATGGCCTGATTCTTATCGGGGCAACAATATTTTTTCTATCTGACTTCTACTTTCTCTATCAATCCTATTTAGGCAAATATGAATTTGGATCCCTCACTGACGTTGGGTGGTTGATTAGCTTTATCCTTCTCTCCCAAGCTTTTTGGTTTGCAAATAATGAAGAGTTAGCAGCTAGAAGTTTCAATTCAGCAGTTGCCACAATCGCTCTTCTTGGAAGCTCTACCCTTCTTGCAATTGCAGTTCTGCAGCCTTCATACATTCCACGCTTTTTAATCCTGCCCGCTTTTGTAACTATCGCGCTCTCATTTCTACGTATGGGCGTTGCTATAAATGATGCTCGCAACATGAGTAATGAACAGATACTGGCACGAACCGATGAGCTAACTGGCCTTGCTAATCGGCGAAAGTTCATGGTGGATGGCCAAGAATTCCTTAAAGAGCCTGGCTCACTACTAATTCTTGATTTAGATGGATTCAAGGCAGTCAATGACAACCTAGGACATGGAATTGGCGATCAACTCCTTAAGCAAGTTGCTAACCGCTTTCTAAGAGTTATGCCTTCCGATGGCCTGCTAGCTCGCCTCGGCGGTGATGAGTTTGGCGCTCTAATTCCAGGAGGTGATGGCATTGAGGTTGCTAGGGCTCTTAAGGCAACTCTTACCTATCCATTCCACATTAACTCAAATGAAATCCACCTCGATGTTTCAATTGGTGAGGCAAGAAATGATCCAGGCTCAAGTGCTCTCGAGCAGCTCCTTCGAAGAGCCGATGAGGCGATGTATGAAGCAAAGCGATCAAAACTTGGCGTGGTTTCCTGGCATAACCAATTAGGCACATCTGGCTCTAGGTTGTAAATTTTGCCAAGTCAGAAACATCCAACCAATAAGCCCTAAAGGCTTAACTACAAGAGGTGAGATTCACAAGCCCCAAGCTAAGGAGGTTCCCTAATTGGCAGAGAAGTTCAAAAATAAAGTTCTAATCCTGGGAGCAGGATCAGTATCCCAATCAGTATTACCCCTTTTAATCGAGCATCTAGTTGATGCAAAGCAAATCACCATCATGGATCAGCGAGATAATCGCTCAAGAGTTAAAGGCGCACTAGATAAAGGCGCTACTTACATCCAAGACCAAATAACTAAAGATAATCTTGATAGCCAATTAAAAAAGTATTTAAGTACTGGAGACTTTCTCCTTGATTTAGCTTGGAACATTGATGCTAATACCATTCTTAATTGGTGCCATGACAATGGAGTTCTCTATTTAAACACCTCAGTTGAGGAGTGGGATCCTTATGCGGGAGGAGCAAATAAACATCCGCTAGAGCGAACTCTTTATTACCGCCATATGCGTATGCGTGAGATGAAATCAAAATGGAACAAAGTTGGAGCAACTGCCATTGTTGAACATGGCGCAAATCCTGGACTTGTTTCGCATCTAGTGAAGAAATCCATGGTTGATATTGCAACCCTTGCTCTTAAAGAATCGAAGGCCGCAGCTGGGGTGGAAAGTGCTCTAACTGATGAGCGTTATAACGATCTTGCTCACCTACTGGGAGTTAAAGTTATTCATATCTCCGAGCGCGACACCCAAGTAACTAATAAGCCAAAACAATGGGGCGAATTTGTTAACACCTGGTCAGTTGAAGGTTTTTATGAAGAAGGCATTGCTCCAGCAGAGCTTGGTTGGGGGACTCATGAAAAAACACTTCCGCTAAATGCCTATGAACATCAAAGTGGACCAAAGAATCAAATTGCAATTGCTCAACCTGGAGCAACAACCTGGGTTCGCTCATGGGTGCCAAATTTTGAAATCCATGGCATGGTGATTCGCCATGGTGAGGCATTTACAATCTCAGATCACTTAACTGTCTGGGATGGAGCCAAGGCTCTCTATCGCCCAACGGTTCATTATGCCTACTGCCCCACAAATGAAGCTATTGCTTCGATGAAGGAACTTGAGATGCGCTCTTGGGATCTTCATAAAAATCAGAGAATTATGAATGATGAGATCACAGATGGTGATGATCGTCTTGGAGTATTACTAATGGGCCATCCCTATAAAGCTTGGTGGACAGGATCACTGCTTAGCATCCATGAATCAAGAAAGTTGATTCCTGATCAATCAGCAACAACAGTTCAAGTTGCCTCTGCCGTTTATGCAGCAGTTGCTTGGGCAATGAAAAATCCTGATAAAGGATTACTTGTGCCGGATGAACTTCCATGGCGCGAAGTACTTAGCTATGCCGAGAAGTACTGGGGCGGTATTCACTCCAAGGCAAGCGCTTGGGATCCTTTGATGAATCGAAAAGATTTATTTGAAGGCTGGAATGGCAAGAAAGTTGATAGCAGCGATCCTTGGCAGTTCTCAAACTTCCTGGTTTAGCAATTAAGGCTTGAGTGGTTTAGCCGCTTTGATCTCTTCAAGGCGAGCAAGTGACTCAAGCCTTTCTGCTGCATGATCAACGATTCGCTTTGGATAGCCATTTTTATATCCCAAATCAGACTCCCAGGGCTCATGAAGATCATCGCCCTGCAAATGAGCTAACTCGGGAATGTATTTCTTAATATAAATTCCTTCGGGATCAAATCTTCTGCCCTGCTCAATTGGGTTAAAGACACGGTAATAAGGCGAGGCATCGGTGCCGCAGCCCGCGGTCCACTGCCAGCCATGTGAATTCGATGCCACATCATTGTCAATTAGGTATTTCATAAAGAAATTGGCGCCATGTTGCCACTCAATGTGAAGGTCTTTTACTAAAAATGAGGCAACTACCATTCGAGTTCGATTATGCATCCATCCTTCTTTAACTAATTGGCGCATGGCTGCATCAACAAATGGATAACCAGTTTTTCCGCTAGCCCAGGCTTCAAATGCCTTTCCAGGTTTTTCATAGCGCATTTTTTTGTATTTGGGATCGTAGTAATCGCGGCTAGTGTGAGGATTATTGTGAAGTACATCGGCATAAAACTCTCGCCAAGCTATCTCTTTGCGATAAACCTCATGGCCTTTTGACTGACCAAGTGCGGCAAGAATAGTTCGGGGATGAATCTCGCCCCAACGAAGATGCGGACTTAACTTACTTGTTCCTTCAATGCCTGGAATATTTCGATTATCGCCATAATCTGCAGCAGAATCTTTTAAAAACTTCTTAAATCTTGTGAGCGCAGCTGCTTCTCCCGCTTCTTGTAAAACAATTCCTTCAGGGGCTTTCCAATTTGGAATATTCTGATCACTTTTCTTTGGTGTGACCCAATTAGGACTTTTAGGTGCTGCAACTGGAGCGCGCCAACCATGAGCTAACCATGCTCGATAAAAAGGGGTATAAACCCGATAAGGCGTTCCATCACCTTTTAAAACTCTTCCTGGAGCAACGGCGTATGAGGATCCAAGTTGTTCTAATTTGATCCCTGCATTTCTTAGCTCTTCATCTCTTGCATTCCCATATGGAGCAAAGGGAAAAGCTGAGTGAATTGACGTTGTTTCATATCGCTTCATTAAATTTGATAGGACTTCCACTGGATTTCCACTAATCACATGGAGAGCGCCTCCTAGAGAATCATTTAAAGCCCTTAGTGAATTAGCAAGAAAAGCTCTGCGATGATCGCCGGCTCGCTCGGAGATTTCATCATCCAAAATAAATAGCGGCACAACTTCATCTGCTTCATCAAGACAGGCTAGAAGCGCAGGATTATCGGCAAGTCTTAAGTCTCTTCGAAACCAGAAAATAGAGCGCTTACTCATGGCGTGATTCAACCACTACTTTTCATATTTAGCGCTGCGATCTTGATTAAAAGAGGCGATAAATGCCAAGAGAGGCACTGTCAGATTTATAAATCTGCCCCTTTAGTTCAGGGCCATATAGGCGCTGCTTCACTTCGCCGATGCCTTCAATTTTGCACTTCTGAGCAGATCGGCTCACTACTACTAAAAGTTTTTCCCGCTTAGATTCTCTTTCAAAGGCCAGTAGGTCATCTTCAATCAATATCCAACGCAGCCCTCCTTGAGCTAAGGCGTGAGACTGGCGTCTAATTTTAATCAGCTTACTAACTTCGCTTAGAAATTCATGATCCCAGCTCTGTCTGCTCCAATCGATGGTTCTGCGCCCATCTTCTCCCCACTGTCCCTCTACACCTAATTCATCGCCTGCATAAATTGAGGGAACGCCAGGATAGGTAAGTAGAAGACCCATGCCAGCAATATGGCGCTTAGTATCTCTTCCTACAACATTTCTAAATCTTGCAGTGTCATGTGAATCTAGTAAGAGCATTGAGGAGACAAAATTTCTCCAAGGAATAGTTGAAGAAAACTCTTTCATTGCCGAAACCATTTCGCCAGCAGTAAAACGAGGAATTGATACTGGGACACCAAAGAAAGCTTTCTCAACTTCGGCTCTATGGTTTAGCCATCCCCAGATAGGACGCATAAAGCCGTTGTAGTTCATAGTTCCATGCCAGCCAAATCCATCTAAATCACTGGGGAAATGATCCGCATTTTCCGCAACTAACCAAGCTTGGCTATTGCTCTCCTGCAGCGCTTTCCTTACGCCAGCAATAACCTCGCCGTTGATGTCTTCTCCCTTGTAGCGACCAGTCATATTGCCAACATCTATTCGCCATCCGGAGAGGTTGTAAGGTTTCTTCAGCCATTTCTTAACTATTGAATTCTTTCCTTCATACATCAACTCACGAAGTTTCTGGGAGTTGTAATTTAACTTAGGAAGAGAGGCAAGCCCCCACCATCCCTCATATCCATGCTTTACTGACTTATCCCAATAAAAAAACTCTCTCTCCTTAGCCTTCTTTGATTTCAAAGATCGTTGTAACCAGCGGTGCTCTCTGCCGCAATGATTAGTGGTTAAATCCCCCATTAAATAAATTCCTGCACTCTTTGCCTTCTTTGCTAGACGTATTAGCGCAGCATCACCTCCAAGAAGCGGATCGACTTCATCGAAGGAACTTGCGTCATATCTATGAGTTGAGCCAGCAGGGAAAATTGGTGTGAAATAAATTCCATTAATTCCTAATTTTTTCAAATACTTCAGATGTTGAGACACTCCATCGAGATCACCGCCAAAGAACTCCACTCCCGTACTCTTATCTCGTCCTTTAGGAAGCTGATCCCAAGGCCTTGAAATGAATTTTTCAGGCTTTAAGTGCTGATACTTTCCTGTTGTTGCAAATCTATCGGGAAAGATTTGATAGAAAACAGCACTTCGAATCCATTTTGGAAAAGCTGGTGTTGCTAGTAATTGAAAGTCATTTGCGCTAGTTACATCATGGCTCTGAAAGCCGCGAGCATTAAGCCAGGAGTATGTATCCCCATTTACAATTAAGAATCGATAAGGGGTTTTCAAATTCCTTATCTCAACCTTAACTTGCCACCACTGCTCACCCTTAATAATGCTTCGCTTCATTGGAAAGAAACGTGGTTCTCCATCATGATAGAGCCTTAATATTGCTTGCTCGATTGGGAAATTAGAACCTGCACGAAACTTAAAGGTAACTCTCTCCTGTAATGTGGGCGAGCTTGAGCTTAAGTAAAGTTCACTGCCATCATGGTGTGGCAATATTGAAAGCGATTTCTCGAAGCTCATTTTTCCCTCCTTTAGAGTCAATAACATTTGCCTTTACTTCAATCGGGCCAGAGTATTCGTTAGGATCGATAAAGACATTAAAAGGTTGATTAAGGTCAACACCAAGAGTGCTCCATTTGCTATCAGCTTTTGTTCTAATAAAGAACTCTGCTATTGCTAGATCTTTGCTCTCAACTTTTAAGGAAATGTTATAGAAACCACTTAGAAAGTCCTCTTTTGCGGAGAGTTTTCCAAGCTTTATTCCTCTCTGGTTTATCTCACTTTCCGCTCTTAACACAGCTGAACTAAGTCCATCTACCTTAAGAGTTAACTCACCGCTCTTACTCGTAAACGATTTACCACTGATTAAATCTTTCCATTTTCCACTGGTAGCTGTTGAGATTTTTACCGTGCTGGTCTTGGCGCTATTGTTTAGAACTACCAGATACTCTCTCTTCTCACTAATTGCTCGCTTTGAAAATGCAAAAACTGAGCCCTTGGCATAGCGAATCTGCATCTGCTCGTTTGCTAACGCCGGATGGGCTTTTCTCAGTTCAGATAAAGTGATTAGATGCTTGGCAATTGGATTTGAGAAGGTTTCGACGAAGGAATCAGCGCTACCAACTGGTTTACCAGTAACTCTGGGCTCTTGCTTCCAAATTTCAACCTTAGTTGGAAACAAATCTTGGCGAGCTAATTGATCTCTACCATTGCCACTTCCGAGGATTCCGACTTCGTCCCCGTAGTAAACCGTTGGAACTCCACGACTTAGATAGAGCAGAGTATTGGCCAGTTTTACTCGAGAGAGAAGTTGCCCTGGTGGATTTACCTTCACGCGTTCAATTAGAAAATTTGCTCGTCCCATATCGTGATTGCCAAGGAATGTGACTAGATTTGAAGCTGAGGTAGTTGCGCTGGTGTAATAATCATCATAGGCAAAGAGATTCTTTAAGATTGAAGCGTTAGAACTAGAGGCAGCGTAATCAACAGCAACTCTTTGAAACGGAAAATCTAGAGCGCTTTGCATTTTATTAACTCTGATATATGGCATCAGGGCAATTGGGCTTGGCTCCCAAACTTCACCAAAGATTGTGAAGTTGGCAATGCCTGATTTTTCTGCAATCTGATTTATCTGTGGGCTCCAGTTTTTGAAGAACTGATCATCTAGATGCCTGGCAGTATCAACGCGAAAGCCAACAAATCCATATTTTTCAATCCAATCGCTATAGATTCCAGCAAGTCCGTTATATACCTCGGGTTTTTCGGTAGCTAGATCATCTAACCCAAAAAAATCACCATCTCTGACGCATGCCCCAGGGCTCCAGCAACTATTCATATCGCCATAGTTATGATAATTACTTATCTCATTAAGCCAACTTGGATTCTTTATATTTTTATACTTATCTGGAATATAAGCATCTCGATTGTTATACCAAACTACGTCTCCGGTGTGATTGGTAACTACATCAAGAATTAGTTTTAATCCCAACTTCTCGGCACATTTTCGAAGCGCCATTAAGTCTTCTTTGCTGCCTAAGTGAGGATCAACGCCAAGAAAATCAACGCCCCAATAGCCGTGATATCCAGCGCCACCATCAGTTGGTGGTTGTTGAACCACTAAAGGCGTAAGCCAAATGGCAGTAAATCCTAATTTCTTTAATCTTGCTAGGCCATCATCATCAACACAGTTACCGGTAAGACCCTTTAAATCTCCACCATGAAAAAAAGCAGTATGAGTTGGATTAAATCCTGGCAAGTCATCATTGCTTACATCACCATTTCGATAGCGATCTGGCATAACAAAGTAAATAACCTCTTTATCTATACCGGTTCTTGCAATATCTACCTTTGGAGTTTGGGCATGAAGCGATGTAAATGGCACAAGCAGTAAAGCAAGTAGTGCAAATAAGGCCAGCCTTGAAAGCTTCATTAGCCCTTAACAGAACCAGCAGTTAAGCCACTAATAATGTATTTCTGCAGGCTTAAGAAAATAATCACAATTGGGATGGAAGCAATTATCGATCCAGCCGCAAAAGGCCCCCAATTCTCAGAATATTGGCCGCCAATAAATTGTTGCAACCCAACAGCAACTGTTCGGCTCTCTACTTCAATCAAGAACAATCTAGCTAAAATAAATTCATTAAATGTTCCAATAAAGCTTAAGAGAGAGACAACTGCTAAGACTGGTGCTGCCAATGGCACAAATATCTGCCAATAAGTCTGCATAGCGCTAGCACCATCGATCTTGGCCGCTTCATCTAATTCCGCAGGGATTGAATCAACGAAGCCCTTTAATAGCCAGATATTTACCCCCATGGCTCCTCCGAGATAGACCAAAACCAATCCCAGTTGCGTTCCAATTCCCAGGCCAGGAGCAAATTTATAAACACGTTCCATAATCACATACAAAGCAGATAGCGCCAGAATGGCAGGAAACATTTGAATCAAAAGAAGTAATTGAATACCAAATTTCTTCCCTTGAAATTTTAGGCGGCTAAAAGCAAATGCGGAGGCCGCTCCAATAACTACCGAAGCCACTGCCACAAAACCTGAAATAATCAATGAGTTCTTCATCCAAGTTAAGTATGGGATTCGCTCATCGTTAAAAAGCACATCAAAATTGGCAAATGAGATTTCACGCGGTAAAAACGAGGTTACTTGAAGACTTCCCGACTCATTGAATGCCGATAACAGGACTAAATAGAGTGGAAAGAGTGCGAACAAGCACATAACTGTTCCAGTTATGTGTCGCCAAAGGTTTTCTCTAAACCATTTTGTCATGTAAAACTCTCCAAAACTTTTGATTTTCGTACTCCATAAAGTGAAATGCTGGCAACCAAGAAGAAGATTAGAACAGATATTGCACTAGCCAAGCCTAAATCTTGCAGATTACTTCCAAAAGCTATTTGATAGGTATAGCTAATCAAAATATCAGTAGACCCAGCAATCTCACCATCTAATTGCTCTCTTGGCCCCCCGCCAGTTAACAGGTAGATTAGATTAAAGTTATTAAAATTAAAGGCAAAAGATGCAATAAGTAAAGGTGAGAGAATTTGAAGAAGTAAAGGCAGAGTAACTTTGCTAAAAACTTGTCTTGGATTTGCCCCATCTATCGCTGCCGCCTCCAATAACTCACTAGGAATTGCCTGTAGCGATCCACTCGAAACTAAGTAGAAGTAAGGAAATCCCAGCCATAGATTTACTAAAATCACAGCAAATCGAGCAAATGTAGGATCTTGAAACCAGGCAATGTCACTTCCTAGAATTTCATTCACCGCACCAAATTCTGTATTAAACATTCCTCCCCAAATAAGAATTGACATGACACTTGGCATTGCATAGGGAAGCACCAAGATTGACCTGTATATGCGGCGACCACGAATGGGCTTATTAAGGGCTAGAGCTAAAAGTAGGCCGAAGGAGAATTGTGTAAGCACAGTTAAGGTAGCAAACACTACGGTCCAAATAAAGACTGAAATTAATGGATCTCTAACCCTCTCATCACTAACTAGTCTTATGTAATTGGTAAACCACGCTGGATCTCTCCATCCTGGTTCAAGAAAATCCGATTTATCTTCTGGATTAACGTAATTTCCATTACCATTGTCGCGATAGATTGAATCATTTATTAAACTCTTAAAAATATCTTGATTCGGCAGATACTCCAGGCTCTGGCGAAATACTGCTCCGACGTTGAGATTTTCCACAGTAATAAAGTATTGCGAGTTGTAAAAATAGCGGATCGTCGCCGCTTTGCTTGAAGCAATTTCGCCTGCTTCAAGCGGAGTAAATCCGTTGGCTCTCTGCGCAACGAAATTTTCATCGAGTTCTACTTGATCAATTTGAAGTTCTAATCTGCGCTCTGGTGTTGAAATGAAATACGATTTGTTTTCTATATCTGAAACTAGAATTGCTTCACTTTCTTGGAATTTTCCAACCACAATATCAAAAGCTGAATTATTCTCATCTGGTTCAAGAGCAAGCGCTTTGATACGACCAATCGCCTCTTCTTTACTGATGTAGTTTCCAGTCTTGTAATTATAGGTCGACATAACAACGGTATAAAGAATTGGAGTAACAACAAATGCTGATAAGAGCAAAATACCTGGTAAGAAGAATTTAAGCGGAACAGTTCGCTTGTTAAAGTAAGTGAAATTAATTGCAAAAATAGCAACGGCAAGAAATGCTGCGATGACATACTCTTTTTTGGCAAATGCGCTCTGTGTCAGAGTAAGGAGTAAAGCGCTGATAAGCGCCACAATTGCAACTTTTATAAAGGTTGCAACTTTTCCTCGGATAAGCATCGAAAGCAGATTGATCACCAACTCCAAATAGTTCGTTGAAACTTTAGTGCAGAAAGCGAACTGACGTGGTCCCTTAGAACCACGTCAGTTCACCTAATTCATCTTGATATCAATCAAGAGGTTTTCTGTTGACTATAGGTCGTTATAAGCAGCCTTGAGGTTTGCTCGCCAAATTGCGGCTAACTTCTTAGCTTCAGTTACAGCGTCCTTGCCATCGACTAGAACTGCAGTCCAGTAAGCAGGTGCTGAATCCCAGTAGCTCTTACCACTAGGTCCGTTCAAAATAGCACCAACCTGAGGAATGCTTGCAGCAGCAGCAGAGGCACCAAATCCTTTTTGGCCATCTGTGACTGTTGCATCGGAAGCAGCACCTTTTTCTGCTGGTGGGCGCTTTTCATTTAACTGATAGGCAACCTGACCTGCAGTGGATCCGAAGAAATCAACAAGTAGAGACTTAGCTGCTGCCTCTACGCCATTTGATGCTGCGAATGTTGTTAGAAGTGCACCAGATACTGATCCGAATGCATTTCCACTTTTACCTGAGGATGCACCTGGAACTGGCATTAGGTTCATAGTGAATCCTTTTGCCTTGTAATCGTTCCACTCCCAGTTTCCAATGATTGCGAAAGGAACGCTTCCGGCTAGGAAGTTGTCCTTGCAACCAGTATCTGTTGCTGGGAAGAAACCATTGCTCTTCTTGCCATCTAATAGGAACTTCTTCACATTAGCGCCAAACTCATTTGGATTAAATGACTTGGACTTATTTATAGTTCCATTTGGATTGAAGTAATAAGCATCAGCTCCAAGTGCTGAAAATACTGAGTGTGCGCCCCATGACATACCGCCACCGGCTACACATAGACCAGCCTTTAGGCTCTTGGAAGTCTTATTGGCCTTGTAGTAATCAACCATTTCACCAAATGACTTTGGAGCGGAAGTTACAAGCTTGGTGTTGTAGATCATTGCCACGTTGTTTACGTCAACAGGAATGCCATACAACTTCTTCTTATAAGAAAGATCATAGAACTGGGATGCTGAGAATCTGGCGCGCTGTGAAGCGGTCAGAGTTAATGGAGCTAGCTTTCCATTCTTAGCAAGTGTTGGAACCCAGTCATTAGCACCAACTACGATATCTGGACCAGTAGTTGCTGTTGCCTTATCGATCGCATCTTTCAGCGCATCGAAGTTAGCAAATGACTTTACAGTTACGGTATATCCCGGAACCCAGTCACCTTTTGTTGCTAGTGTCTTTGTAAGATTTGGTCCGCGTGATTCATCTGCCCAGACCACAATATTCTTGTTGGCGTGTGCAGGTGTCACAGCAAGGCCTGCTGCAAGAGCAAGTGTTGCTAGAACTGCGAACCCTCTAAAGAATTTCTTCTTCATTAATTTTTCCTCCATGGAAGTATCTACAGCGAGGGGCTGCAGAGAAGGCAATTCCAGCCCTAAACAAAGATGGCGTCAACACGAAAGGGCCCTATCGGCAAGCTATCTTGAGGGGTAACTTATTTGTTATAAAGGACTTGCCTTTACACGCTAGTTTTCAGACTAGAGGTGAAGACCTGAAACGCTCTCATCCCAGCCCTTAACATCCTCAGGCCTTCTTGGTGCCTTACCGATATATCGAGCAGATGGCCTAATTAAGCGACCTGTTCTCTTCTGCTCCAAGATATGGGCAGACCATCCAGCAGTTCTTGCTGAAGTAAACATTGGCGTGAACATATGTCCTGGAACTTCAGCAAAATCAAGAAGAACAGCGGCCCAGAATTCAACATTTGTCTCCAAAACTCTATCTGGTCTTCTCTCGCGTAATTCTGCTAACGCTGCATCTTCTAGCGCTTTAGCAACTTGATAACGAGGTGCGCCAAGTTCTTCGCAAGTTCTACGAAGTGTTCTAGATCTTGGATCTTGCGCGCGATAAACGCGATGGCCAAAGCCCATCAAGCGCTCACCTTTATCTAACAACTCTTTTACATACGCTCTTGCATCTCCGCGTCTTTCAACTTCTTCAATCATATGCAAAACTCTTGAGGGAGCGCCGCCATGAAGTGGCCCAGACATTGCTCCAATTGCTCCAGATAGAGCAGCTGCAACATCAGCACCTGTTGATGCAATTACTCTTGCAGTAAATGTTGAGGCATTCATGCCATGCTCTGCTGCAGAGACAAAGTAGGCATCAATTGCGCGAACATGTTTTGGATCTGGCTCTCCTCGCCAACGAATCATCATTCGCTCAACGACGGTATGTGCTTTATCAACTTCAGCTTGAGAAACCATTGGCTGCCAAGTTCCGCGGGCAGATTGCGCCACATATGAAAGCACCATAACTGAAGCTCTAGCTAGATTACTTCTAGCCTCTTCATCTGAAATATCTAGAAGTGGCTTAAGTCCCCAAGCTGGAGCAAGCATTGCAATTGCTGATTGCACATCAACTCTTACATCACCTGAGTGAATTGGAATTGGAAATGGTTCTGCTGCTGGAAGTCCAGGATTAAATTCATCATCAACAAGTAAACCCCAGACATTGCCGAAGGTGACTCGCCCAACTAGATCATCAATATCAACGCCGCGATATCGAAGCGCACTTCCCTCTTTATCCGGCTCTGCAATCTCTGATTCAAAGGCGATAACCCCTTCAAGGCCTGGCTTAAAGTCTTCATTCATGCGACGTATTCTCCACTTAATACCCTGCTAGACCAAATAGAGCTTGGCAAAGATGCCAAGGTTGGCAAAGTGACGTTAGATACACCTATGGCAGAGAGCCCAGAGATAAGCCGTGAGGCAATATCAGCGATGCGCCGCTCATATGGCGAGGTTGGAATTACTGAAAGCTCAATAAATCCTGATCCAATTGCGCAATTTTCTCTCTGGTTAAAAGAGGCTGCAGCAAATTCCATGATTATTGAGGCCAATGCCATGGTGCTATCAACTCTTGGCCAAGATGGGCCAAGCTCGCGAACTGTGCTTCTAAAAGATGTTGATCAAAATGGCTTTACCTTCTTTACCAATTATCAATCAGATAAATCTCGTCAGATCCAAGCAAATCCAAAGGTCTCACTTCTCTTTCCTTGGTATCCAATGGAGCGCCAGGTAATAGTTATAGGAAGTGCAAGCAAGATAGACAGTTCAGAGTCAGAGAAATACTTTGCTACTCGTCCCTGGTCTAGTCAGATTGGCGCACTTGCTAGTAGCCAATCAGAGGTTATCGAATCAAGACAGGTCTTAGAGGAGCGCTTTAAAGAATTATCTGAGAAATACCCGCAAGGCAGCGTCGTGCCAAAGCCAGAGAATTGGGGTGGCTATCTAGTTAAGCCAAACAGTATTGAATTCTGGCAAGGGCGATATTCACGCCTGCATGATCGACTTCGCTTTAATTTAAGTGGTTCCAATTGGAGCCTTGAGCGACTCTCCCCATAGGATTTGGCAATCATGTCTGAGATAAAAATTCCAGAGAATCTAAAGCCCAGTGATCCACGATTTGGTTGTGGTCCATCAAAGATTCGCCCTGCCGCTCTACAAGTTTTAGCAGGACCTGGCGCAAAAATTCTTGGCACCTCTCATCGCCAGAAGGAAGTTAAAAGCGTAGTTTCACGCGTTAGAAGTGGCCTTAGCTCACTCTTTGATCTGCCACAAGGATATGAAGTAGTGCTTGGAAATGGCGGCTCTACTGCCTTTTGGGATATCGCAACCTTTGGTCTAATTGAAAAGAAATCGCAGCACTTATCATTTGGTGAGTTCTCATCTAAGTTTGCTCAAGCTGCAAAAGAGGCGCCATTTCTTGATGAGCCAAGTGTTATTAAATCTGAACCAGGAACTCATCCGCAGGCTGTTGCTGAAGCAGGTATCGATGCTTACTGCCTAACCCATAATGAAACCTCAACTGGTGTTGCGATGCAGATTAAGCGCCCAGCAAAAAGTGATGGCGCTTTGGTTTTAGTTGATGCCACAAGCGCAGCAGGTGGCCTGAGCGTCTCTCCTAGTGAATTTGATGCCTATTACTTTGCTCCGCAGAAATCTTTTGCCTCAGATGGTGGGCTTTGGATCGCTCTAATGAGCCCTGCTGCTATTGAGCGAGTGGCAAAGATTAAAAGCTCTGGAAGATGGGTTCCAGCATTCTTTGATTTAACTATCGCTATTGATAACTCACGTCTTGATCAGACCTACAACACTCCAGCGGTTGCAACTTTAATCTTGCTTGCGGAACAAATTGAGTGGATGAACCAAGGTGGCGGAATGGCATTTGCTGCTGGTAGATCTGCAAAGTCTGCCGAGATAATTTATAGCTGGGCAGAAAAAACTTCCTACACCACCCCATTTGTAACGGATCCAGCAATGCGCTCTAATGTTGTTGCAACGATAAATTTCTCAGATGATATTGACGCACTAGAAATTGCTAAAGTCCTTCGAGCAAATGGAATTTTAGATACCGAGCCATATCGCAAACTAGGCAAGAATCAGCTACGAGTTGGAATGTTCCCAGCAATTGATCCAGAGGATATTAAGGCACTAACTAAATGCATCGAATATGTGGTTGAAAACCTAAAAAAGTAATGATAAATAATGAATTATAAGACGCGGAGAATTGTTACCCTGGTAATACTTTTTAGCTTAGTCTTTTTTGTTCTCATAAGTGGGCTCTAAGACATCTGCAATAGCAAAGCTATCTGGCTCCTGGCCCTTATCTTTAAACTTTGCAAAGGTGGCAATTGCTGCAAGT
>JACCEB011041562.1_pt1 | contig 15001 bp, 10 predicted proteins | sample 7454761 | NCBI WGS metagenome assembly JACCEB01 (sample SAMN15323454, study PRJNA562643) | freshwater metagenome | isolation source: river surface water | place: USA:Blue River Watershed | collected 2017-08-18 | reverse complement strand
TGCTGACCGGCACGAAAACGGCCGGCGTCTACGGGCTCGATCCGCAACGGGATCACATCGTCTTCGTCCAGCATTTCCTGTATCCCGACATGCTGACCGGCGAGTCACTTGCCGACATCCTGCAGGCGTACAGCCGGCACGCAGTCACTGCGAGGAAAACGCTGTTGGATGCGTCGGACACGACGCCTTTGCCCGAACTACTTGCCCGCTCATTCGAGCCAGCTCATGCCAGCCTCGCGTAGGAGTTGCCATGCAACGAACCAACAGCACCGGTCCCGGCAACTTCCCGACCTTCGACCCGCCTTCCGGGCCGACGAATCTGCCGCTACCCGCGATATCTCCGTCCCGGATTGCCCCGCCGAGCACCACGGCTGAACGGACGTCGACACTGCCGACCACCGAACCCACGCCCGCTTCCGGGCCGGCGACGCCTTTGCAGCGACTGCACGACCTGGCCTCGGCGAATGCAGCAAGCTTCCCCGGCGCTTCCCATGCCGCGGCGGAAAAGGAGGGGAACCTGCGCAAACAGGCAACGATGCAAGATATCGGGCGGCTGGAAATCCAGATCAGCAAAACCCGGCAAGCGCGGAAGAAGGCCGAGAAACAGGGAGACACGAAAACAGCGGGCCACCTGAAAAGGGAACTGCATCAGCTGAACAAGCAGAAATCCTCGCTCATCGACAGGATCGCGCCACCCCGACATGCGCATCGGTCTTCCGAATCCGGCAGCACCGGGAGCAGCACGGCATCGTCGTCCGCTGCGAAAGCGCCCGGCGCGCAGCTCTCCGACGTGCTTTCGGAAATCAGCGACTGCAAGACCGAGTTGAAAAGTGCAAGAAAGGCCGACAATGAAAAGCAAATTTCACGCCTTGAAAGCAAGCTGAAAGGGCTGATCCGACAGCACCAGCAGCTGGAATCCTTGCTGAACGCGTCCGGCAGCGAAGCAAGCCACACGACTGGCTCCGTCGAACTTCAGCGCGATCTTGACGAGATCGACCGGGACATCAGGCAGTGCGAGGCGACCCTTTCGCGCGCGACGAAACGCGGCAACGCCGTGCAAGTGGCCGAACTGACCAGCGAACTCAAAAAACTTCGGTCCGAACGCCAGCAGCTGGCCCGGGAACTGGCGTCCTCCTCGACGCAAAGCAAGAGTGAAGCCGTGTCCGTGACGGAATCGGCCAGCGAAGCGTCATCGCCAACTACCCTTGATCCGCTGGCCACGGTCAGGAAGCAAATCGATGAGCGGATGAAAAAAATCGGCAAGCTGGATCAGCAGCTCGCCTCGCCGAAGCGGCACAGCCCGGCCCCCGTTGACGCTCTCGAGCAGCAGAAGGAAAAGCAGGCGCTCGAAGAAGAAGTCGGCCACCTGAAGACCGTGTTGAACTTCCTCGAAAACCAGCAGCAAGGCGCTGCCAGCGAAGAAGTTCAATCGGTGTCGACCTCCCCGGCGCCGCCGGAACGAGTGTCGTCGCTGTCGAAAATGGTTCGCACTGCCACCGCGCATCGTCGGCGGCATGTGCTGCCGCCGCGCTCACCCACACTGTCGGAGAACGACACCGTCACGCCGCTGAAAAACCTGCACGACAAGACGCGAAACAGCACGCTGTTGATGCCGGAAGACGTGAAGCAGTATTTCAGCAAGGCGGCACTGGAGGAAATCGAGGTACTCGATCAGGAAATCGAGAACATTGCCGACAATGTCGACCTGATGCTGGAAACCCGCCGTCGACAGCAGCGGCCAACCGGACCGGACGGACAGGCGGACGACCCTGAAGAACGGCAGGAAAACCTGCAGGCGCTGGACAAGCGCATCCTGAAAAGCAACCTCAGGCTGGGCAAGCTGATCGAGCAGCGCGAAAAGCTGGAAAGCAAAGTGCTTCCGGCCAAACCGGGATTGACCGCGAAAGAGCAGGCGGCGCAGTACAAGGCTTTCCTCGACCGCTACAAATCCGAGAAGACCCGCGGGCTTGAAAAAAAACATGCGGAACAGCTGGCGCAGCAGGCGAAGGAATGGGCGTCCGGTTGCGCCGAATGGGGACTGCAGTCGCTGGCCGGCTTCACCGCGAATTTCGGCTCCTTCTTCATCGGCAATTCCATTGCCCGCGCGCTCGCGATTCCCGTCGTCGGCAGCGTCGTGTCCATGCCGGTGGCCGCCTTCCTGCACGTCATGGTCGGTGGGCCGATCGTCAAACAGGTGCTGAACCGCACCTGGAGCGCTCCGGTGCTGGTCGAGTTCAACAACTATTTCAAGCTGCTGGGCGCCTCCTGGGCGGATCGCGCGAACGGCGAAGAAAACGTCCGCAAGTACGCCAGCAAAAATCCTGACCTGAAGGAAAAGCTGACCATCGGTGAAAGACTCGCCGAAGAACGCGGCTTCTGGGCCATGCTGTGGGATCGCTACAAGACCGAGGAAGTCGGCTACTACGCGTACACCATGAACTATGGATTCAAGGCACTGGCCGCCGGCGCGCTGGCCACGGCGATGGATCCGAAGGGCTCGACATTCAGGGCAGCCGAATGGGCCATGCACGGCGTGATGGGCTGGATGTCCGGCGCCGAGTATGTCGTCTCGATGCAAGCGGCGCGCAGCCAGATCCCCGGCGCTTCACAGGCCGTGCTGCCGAACCGGGCGACGTCGGCCGCCGAGGCTAACGCATTGCAGTCGCTGCTGAACGATCTGCAGCAAGGGCTGGCGGCTTCGCGCGCTCAGCTGCCGAAGGATCCCACCGACCCGACCGAACGCGACCTGCTGAAGGCCATCCGCAAAACCGAAAAGGCGCTGGCGGTCGCTCGCAGGAAATCGGAATTCCTCGGCACGTTCGCCCATGAATTCACCGCACAGTTTGCGACGAAAGAGGCGGTTGCCGACACGTTGTCCGAATCCCTCGGACGCACGATCTCGCTGGCGCCGGTCGCGGTGCTGGGCGAGTTCCTCGGAGTCTGGCGAAACAGCGGAAACTTCTGGCTGACCTCGGCGGCACACGCGCTGCAGGCATTGCTGCTGATCATGCCCCCGGGGTTCACGGCGCGGCCGTTGTACAGCGGCTTGCTGCGCGCGCTGATGCAGGCCGGGCTCACCGAAAAAGACACCCGGACCACGGCACCCGGACAAGTCAGGGGGCCGCAGCCATCGAGTTCGACCGCGACGCCGGACGCCGTTTCCCTGTCCGATCAGGGCGACGAGAGCACCATCATTGACGGTTCATCGACCGACAGCGATGACGACGAGGGCTGGCACGGCAACCCGACCGACCGCGACCGGGAATTCGACTGGTAAGTGGAGGCGGCAGGAACGCACTGCCGCAGGAGGAAAACAGAAGGCAAGCAGGCGCATGCGACTCGCATGCGCCTGTTTTTTTACAGCGCCTGGTCGATCAGCTCGATCCAGTGCCTGACCGGCGTGTCAGTGCCGGACTGCAGGTGCGTCAGGCAGCCGATGTTGGCCGACACGATCATCTCCGGGTCGGTCGCTTCCAGGTTCTTCAGCTTGTTGTCGCGCAGACGGTAGGACAGCTCCGGCTGTGTCACCGAATAGGTGCCGGCCGAGCCGCAGCACAGGTGGCTGTCGGCACAGAGCTTCACATCGACGCCGCAGGCGCGCAGCACGGATTCGACCTTGCCGCGGATCTGCTGGCCGTGCTGCAGCGTGCACGGCGGATGATAAGCAACGCGCTTGCCGATCTTGCCGGCCAGCTTCTGCTCGAGCTCCTTCTCGAACGCCGGCATGATCTCCGACAGGTCCTTCGTCAGCTCGGAGATGCGCTGCGCACGCTCCGCATACGCCGGGTCCTGCGCGAGCAGGTGGCCATATTCCTTGACGGTCGCGCCGCAGCCCGACGCGGTCATCACGATCGCCTCGGCGCCGGCTTCGACATACGGCCACCACGCGTCGATGTTGCGACGCATGTCATCGAGGCCGCCGTCCTGGTCGTTCATGTGATAGCGGATCGCGCCGCAGCAGCCGGCCTTCGGCGCCACCACCAGCTCGATGCCGAGCTTGTCCAGCACGCGCGCAGTCGCTGCGTTGATGTTCGGCGACATTGCCGGCTGCACGCAGCCATCCAGCAGCAGCATCTTGCGCGCATGCGCACGCGACGGCCAGACGCCCGCATCGCGCGCGACCGGCACCTTGTTCTTCAGCGCTTGCGGCAGCAGCGGCCGCACCAGCTGGCCGACCTTCATCGCCGGCGTGAACACCGCCTTGCGCGGCAAGACTTCCTTCAGCGCGGTGCGCACCAGCTGCTGCGCGAACGGGCGCTTGACCTGCTTTTCGACGATGCCGCGGCCGATGTCGACCAGCCGGCCGTAGGTCACGCCCGACGGACAGGTGCTTTCGCAGTTGCGGCAGGTCAGGCAGCGGTCCAGGTGCAGCTGCGTCTTTTCGGTCGCGGGCTTGCCTTCGAGGACCTGCTTGATCAGGTAGATGCGTCCGCGCGGCCCGTCGAGCTCGTCGCCGAGCAATTGGTAGGTCGGGCAGGTCGCCGTGCAGAAGCCGCAATGCACGCATTTGCGCAGGATGGCGTCGGCCTCCTGCCCTTCGGGCGTGTGCTTGATGAAGTCGGCGAGATTGGTTTGCATCGTCAGAAATCGTTATACATGCGGCGCGGGTTGAAGATGCCGGCCGGGTCGAAGGCGTTTTTCAGGTTGCGGTGGATGCGCGCGACCGCAGGCGCGAGCGGCTGGAATACGCCGACCGACTTGTCGCCGCCCTTGTACAGCGTCGCATGGCCGCCGGCCGCGATGGCCGCGGCACGGATCGTCGCGGCGTCCGCGCTCGTCTTCAGCCAGCGCTGCGCACCACCCCATTCGATCAGCTGCTGGCCGGGCAGGTTCAATGCCGGCGCGACGGTCGGCACCGACACGCGCCAGAGCCCCTGCGGCGCATCGGCGAAGAACGCATGCTGCTGCTCGCGCAGACGATCCCAGAAGGCGTCAGCGTCGGGCAGCTCGGTGCCGCCCATCTTCGCGATCGCCGCGTCGACTGCTGCCTGCGCGCCGGACAGGCGCACCGCCAGCTGGCCGTCATGCCAGCAGGTAGCCGACACCGGCAGCGGCTGACCGCCCCAGACGTTGACCTGATGCAGCGCCTCCTCCTCGCTCATCGCGAACTGCAGCGAATGCTGCGCGAACGGGCGCGGCAGCACCTTCAGCGACACCTCGAGGATCAGCCCGAGGGTACCGAGCGAGCCAGCCAGGAGGCGCGACACATCGTAGCCGGCGACGTTCTTCATCACCTCGCCGCCGAAGTTCAGCACGTCGCCCTTGCCATCCATCAGCGCACTGCCGAGCACGAAATCACGCACCGAGCCGACCGCTTGCCGGCGCGGGCCGGACAGGCCGCTGGCGACGATGCCGCCGATCGTGGCCAGCCCGTCGAAGCGCGGCGGCTCGAAGGCCAGCATCTGCTTATTCTCGGACAGCGCTGCGCCAATCTCGCGCAGCGGGGTGCCGGCGCGTGCCGTGATCACCAGCTCGGTCGGGTCATACGACACGATGCCGCTGTAGGCCGTCGTGTCGAGCACGTCGCCATCGAGCGACTGGCCGTACCAGTCCTTGGTACCGTTGCCGCGAATGCGCAGCGCCGATTTCGACGCAGTGGCCGATGCGATGCGGTCGCGGAATTCCTGCAAAACCTGATTCATTGTTGACGTTTTCTTTGTTCAGAAGCGCGGCAGGTCGGCGAACTTCAGCTCGCCGCGCTTGACGTGCATCTTTCCGTATTCGGCGCAGCGATGCAGCGTCGGTATCCCCTTGTCCGGGTTCAGCAGGAAGGCGGTATCGAATGCGCGCTTGACCGCGAAGAACGCCTCGCGCTCTTCCTGCGAGAACTGCACGCACATCGAATTGATCTTCTCGATGCCGACACCGTGTTCACCGGTGATCGTGCCGCCGACCTCGACGCACAGCTCGAGGATGGCCGCACCAAACTTCTCGGCGCGATCGAATTCGCCGGGCATGTTCGCATCGAACAGGATCAGCGGATGCAGGTTGCCGTCGCCCGCGTGGAACACGTTCGCGCAGCGCAGGCCATAGGTCTTTTCCATCTCGGCGATGCCGAGCAGTACCTGCGCGAGATGCTTGCGCGGGATCGTGCCGTCCATGCAGTAGTAGTCGGGCGAGATGCGGCCGGCCGCCGGGAACGCGTTCTTGCGGCCCGACCAGAATTTCAGGCGCTCGGCTTCGCTGGTGGACACGGCAATGGCGGTCGCGCCGGAGGTCTTCAGCACCTCGCTCATGCGCGCGATCTCTTCCTCGACTTCCTCGACCGTGCCATCCGATTCGCACAGCAGGATCGCTTCGGCATCGGTGTCGTAACCGGCCTTCACGAAAGGCTCGACCATGCGCGAGCTGGTCTTGTCCATCATCTCGAGGCCGGCCGGAATGATGCCGGCGGCGATCACGTTCGCCACTGCATTGCCGCCCTTCACGACGTCGTCGAACGACGCCATGATCACGCGCGCCTGCTGCGGCTTCGGCACCAGTTTCACGGTCACTTCGGTGACCACGCCGAGCATGCCTTCGGAGCCGATGAAAACGGCCAGCAGGTCGAGGCCCGGCGCATCGAGTCCCTCGTTGCCGAGCTCGACCACCTCGCCTTCGATGGTGACCATGCGCACGCGCAGCACGTTGTGCACGGTGAGGCCGTATTTCAGGCAGTGCACGCCGCCGGAGTTTTCCGCGACATTGCCGCCGATCGAGCAGGCGATCTGCGATGACGGATCCGGCGCGTAGTACAGCCCGTGCGGGTTGGCCGCTTCCGAGATCGCCAGGTTGCGCACACCCGGCTGCACGACCGCCGTGCGCGCATACGGATCGAGCTTGAGGATGCGGTTCAGGCGCGCAGTCGACAGCACCACGCCGTCGGCGATCGGCGTCGCGCCGCCGGACAGGCCGGTACCCGATCCTCGCGGCACGATCTGCACCTGCAGGCGGCAGCAAGTCTTCAGCGCCGCGACCACCTGCGCTTCGTTTTCTGGCAATACGACGACCATCGGCAGCTGCCGGTAGGCCGACAGGCCATCGCATTCGTAGGGGCGGGTATCTTCTTCGCTGTACAGCACGGCCTGCGCAGGCAAGACGGCGCGCAATGCAGCGACGACTTCCTGCTGGCGCGCAAGCGCGAAGGCCGGTTCAGTGGGGGCGTTCATTTCAGGCAATCCTGGGCCGGCTGCCGCAATTCGCGCAGCCGAATGAGAAAGGCTCATAGTGTAGCGAAACGCCCTGCCTCGCGACCGGGAATCAGTGCGTTTTGGCCTGAAAAGCTTTGGCGGGAAAGATGAAAGTTTTTGCCAAGCAATCAACCGGGCCACCGGAGGGCAGCCCGGACCGGCTCGGGTCAGGCGCTCTTGAACGTATCCCGCATCCACTGCAGGAACACCGCCACCTCGGGGCGCTCCAGCACCGGCTTTTCGTAGACCGCGTAATAAGCGTGCGGCGGCGAAGACATCTGCACGTCGAACAGGCGGACCAGCTCGCCGGCCTCGATCAGTTCGCGCGCGAAGTGCGCGCGCGCCAGGCCGACGCCATGGCCATGGCGCACCATTTCCTGCAGCAAGCCGAGGTCATCGACGCGAATGCCGGTAGTCGGCTCCGGCCAGTCCAGGCCGGCGGCCTCGAACCACGGCTGCCACGGCTCCAGCGCCGAGCGGATCAGCGTCGCCTTCTTCAGGTCAGCCGGTTCATTCAGCTCGCCGATCTTTTCGAGGTACTTCGGGCTGGCCACCACGAAAGTCGGCTCGGAAAACAGCTTTTCGGTCTGCAGGTTCGGGTACCTGCCGGGACCGAAGCGCACCTCGAGGTCGCTCTCGGCCAGCGCCAGGTCATACAACGGCACCGACAGGAAGATCTCGATTGCGATCTCCGGATGCAGCGCAGTGAACGAGGCCAGGTGCGGCACCAGCATGTAGCGCGCAAAGGTCGGCGGTGCGGTGATCTTCAGCCGCGGCTGCGCCGACGCGGCGCGCCGCGGAATCGGAAAGTCCGTCAGCGTGCGCAGCGCCTGCCGCACCACATCGAGGTAGCGGCGGCCGAATTCGGACAGGCCGACATTGCGGCCGTCGCGCACGAACAGGCGCTCGCCGACGAATTCCTCGAGCAGGCGGATTCGATGCGACAGCGCCGATGGCGTGATGCAAAGTTCTTCCGCTGCCAGTGCGAACGAGCCATGCCGCGCTGCCGCCTCAAATGCGGACAGCGCGTGGACTGGAGGGATGCGTGTTGCCATCGGAACCTTGCGTCAAAGGGCGGGTGTCACCAGCGGAGCACCTTGCCCGGGTTGAGGATATTGTTGGGGTCGAGCGCGTGCTTCAATGTGCGCATCACGTCGATCGCGTCCTCGCCGTGTTCCTGCACGAGGAAGCCGATCTTGTGCAGGCCCACGCCGTGCTCACCGGTGCAGGTACCCTGCATCTCGATCGCCCGGGTGACCATGCGCTCATTGACCGCCTCGGCGCGCGCGACATCGGCCGGATCATTCGGATCGACCAGCATCTGCACATGGAAATTGCCGTCGCCGACGTGGCCGATAATGCCGTGCACGATATTTTCGCGCTCGAGGTCCGCCTTGGTCTCGAGCAGGCAGTCGGCCAGCCGCGAGATCGGCACGCAGCAGTCGGTCGAAATCGCGCGGCTGCCGGCACGCAGCTGCAACAGCGCGAAGTACGCGTTATGCCGCGCCTGCCACAGCCGTGTGCGGTCTTCGGGGCGGGTCGCCCATTCGAAGCCGACCGCGCCGTGCTCGTCGGCGATTTGCTGCACCAGCTCAGCCTGCTCGGTCACGCCATGCTCGCTGCCGTGGAATTCGAACAGCAACAGCGGCTTTTCCGGCAGGGTCAGCTTGTCATGCTTGTTCAGCGCACGAACGCTGTTCTCATCGACAAACTCCACGCGCGCAATCGGCACGCCCATCTGGATCGTCTGAATCACGGCATTCACCGCGCTCGCAATGTCGGAGAAAGAACAGACCGCCGCCGAGATCGCCTCGGGCTGCGGATAAATTTTCAGCGTCACCTCGGTGATGATGCCCAGCGTGCCCTCGCTGCCGACGTACAGGCGGGTCAGGTCATAGCCGGCCGACGACTTCTTCGCGCGCGTGCCGGTCCTGATGATCTTGCCTTCGGCAGTGACGACCGTCAGCGCCAGCACGTTCTCGCGCATCGTGCCGTAGCGCACGGCATTGGTGCCGGACGCACGGGTCGCGGCCATGCCGCCGATGGATGCATCCGCACCCGGGTCGATCGGGAAGAACAGGCCGGTGTCCTTGATCTCCGCATTCAGCTGCTTGCGCGTGACGCCGGGCTGCACCGTCACCGTCAGGTCTTCGGGATTGACCGACACCACCTGGTTCATCTGCGACAGGTCGATCGACAGCCCGCCCTGCACCGCGAGGATATGCCCCTCAAGCGACGTGCCGGTGCCATAGGCGATCACCGGGAAACGATGTTCATTGCACAAGGCCACCGCCGCGGCAACATCTTCGGTCGACAGCGCAAACACCACCGCATCCGGCAGCATCGGATCGTACGAAGATTCGTCACGGCCATGATGCTCGCGCATCGCATGGCTGGTCGACAGGCGGTCGCCAAACCGCGCTTGTAATCCCGCCAACAAGGGGGCGGGCATTTCGCGCCTGAGCGCGGTAGGAATCGGATGGTTCATGGGAATTCTCCTCAAGCAAGCTATTGTACTCTGACCGGCTCAATCGACCGTTTGACGACGCCCCCCTTTACCGAAGGCGAAGGCTGAAGGCGGGATTTTCCCGTATTCTTGGGGGTCGCACGTTTGGAATTGACAATATGGGCAATCGACTTTCAAAAATCGCGACCCGTACCGGCGACGACGGCAGTACCGGGCTCGGCGACGGCAGCCGCACTGAAAAAAATGCGCTGCGCGTGCAGGCGATGGGCGATGTGGACGAACTGAATTCCCATCTCGGGCTGTTGCTGTGCGACGAGCTGCCCGGCGAGATGCGTGAAGAGCTGGTGACGATACAGCACGACCTGTTCGACCTCGGCGGTGAACTCAGCATCCCGGGCTTCGCGCTGATGACTGACGCACAGGTGGCGCGGCTCGACGGCCTGCTCGAGAAGTACAACGCAACGCTGGAACCGCTGAAGGACTTCATTCTGCCGGGCGGCTCGCGCGCAGCAGCGCTGTCACACGTGTGCCGCACTGTATGCCGGCGCGCCGAGCGCAGTATCGTCGCGCTCAGCCGCGACGAGAAAGTGCATGCGCGGCTGGGCCAGTATGTGAACCGCCTGTCGGATTTGCTGTTCGTGCTGGCGCGCGTGCTGAACCGCTATGCGGGCGGACAGGACGTTCAGTGGGAAAAGGGCCGCGCGCGCGAATGAAACATGCCCCGCGGCGGCTGTGCCGCAGCGGGGCATGCAGAAGGATGCCGGCGCCGCGTCAGCCGTTACCGCGCATCCGCACCTGCTCCTGCAGCAAGCTGAACGCCGCGTTCTGACCGGACTGCACCGCCGAGTCGAGTGCGCTGTAGCGCTGCACCACCTGCCCGTTGGTTCGGTCGACGACGATCTTCGCCCCCAGCTGCAACAGCCGCTGCATCATCGGCAGGTCACCCGTCGTGGCCGCCTGCATCAGCAGGGTCACCTGAACGCTGCCCGGGCCATGCAGCGAGCCGGGCGCGTTGATGTCGATCCGGAAGTTGTGCACCAGCCAGGCCACGGCATCGTGTTTTTGTGCCGCCATCGCCTCCAGGCACATCGCATGGCCATCCAGCTGCCAGCCGGTGAACTGCGACTGCAGGATCGTGTGCAAGGCCTCCATCATCGCGATATCGCCGGCCCGGATCGCGGTCACCATCCATTCCTTCGCCTTCTTCATTGCGAAGGGCTGCGCGATGAGCTCCAGTTCGAATTGCTGGCTGCAGAGCGTCAGTACCGAATCACCTTGCCGGCCTTGACAGCAATTTCAATCGCGGCGACCAGTTCGCCGGGTTCGGTCAGCTTTGCCTGCGCCTGACGGCGCGCATCGACCACCATCTGCAGTATCGCGAGGTTGCCCCCCTCGGCCGCACAGGTCAGGCTGGTGACGATTTGCGCACAATCGCCCCACGACTCGGCGTCGACTTCAGCGCCGTGCTGCACCAGCAGCTGGCAGACGGCCAACTGCCCTGACTTCGCCGCATGGCGGAAGGCGTCACAGAAGTCCTGGTCTTGGGTTGTGAGGTCAACGCCTTTGTCGAGCAACAGCTGAATCGCCTCAATGTTGCCGCTGCCGGCAGCCATCATCAGCGGCGTGTACGGCATGCCGGAGCCATTTTCTATCTCCTCGCGCTCCGCATCACCGACCCGGCGGCGCCAGGTCACTGCGCCGGTATTCGCCCCCTGCGCGCGCAGGAACTTGAACAGCGCCAGGTCCGGATGCCGCAGCGATGCTGCCAGCGCGCCCATTTCGCTGCCATCGACATGCCAGGCATTGATGTCAGCGCCCTGCTCGAGCAGCAATTGCGCCATGGCCAGATCATTGTTCTGCGCCGCCACCACGATGGGCGGATCGCCATCGTCATCCGCATCGCCATTCGGATCGGCGCCGGCTTCCAGCAGGAAGCGGGCGATCTCGACCTGGCCTGCGCTGACCGCCGTAGCGAAGAAGTTATCGGCGCCGCCCTCCAGCGTGCCGGATTGCCAGATCTGCAGGAAAGCGTCGGCATTGCCAGAACGAATGGCGGCCCGACACATCGTGTCCGGATCATTCTCGTCCGGCATGTACGCCGGCACAGGGGCCGGCGCTGCGCCCGCAGCGACCGGACCGGCAGCGCCCGGTTCGACACGTGCACGTTTGGCCCGATCGTTGACCTCGCCCTCGCCTTCTTCACGATCACGCTTGCGATCACCGCGCAGTTCAGGCGGACCACCGGCCTCAACACCGGCGGGGAAGGGCGCCGGCGCATTCGGCATATTCTGGTAGCCCGCCGGCTGCGGCTGCATCGGCTGCGGCTGCATCGGCTGCGGTTGTGGTTGCGGCTGCAGCATCCGGGGCGCGGCATTCTGCTGTCCGGGCGCTTGTTGCGGCCCCGGTGGTGCGGGCTGTTGCGGCGCTTGATGCGGCGCCTGATTCAGAAGATGGGAGTAGGCCGAGCTTGGATAATTCGGTGGCAGGTTGTTGCCGTTCGGTGCGCTCATGCGGGAGAGTCCTTTCTGCAGGTGGGTGGCAGACGCATGCCGGCAAGCTGCCGGCGATGCGCTGTGTAACCATCACCTGTGCAGCTGTTCTGCCCTTTCGCGCGGGCGTTCGCTGTGTGGCAGATGCGTAAGAATTTCGAACATTTTCACAGGCGGGCGAGGTAATCGATATGCCGCGGCTGTGTTTCCAGCAGGGTGACCAGATACTGCCTGCCCTGCTGCGCCGCGAGCTCGGCGGCCGTCTTCCCGTCCCGATTCCGGTGGTCCGTATCGACCCGGCATTGCAGCACGAGGTCGGCCACGATGCGCCACCCCGGGCCTTGCACTGCGTAGTGCAGCACCGACTGTCCTTCGGCGTCGGTGGCATTCGGATCGGCGCCATGAAAGCGCAGCAGTTCGTACAGGCCGTAGCGCCCCTTCGCCGCTGCCAGCATCAGCAGCGACCTGCCGCCCTCACCGGTCAGGTGCGCGCTGGCACCACACACACCGAGCAGGTACTCCGCCGCCGGCCAGTTGCCCACATCGACGGCCTTCCACAGCGATGCAGAAAAGACCGAGGGATCGAAGCTGCCGACATAGCGCGCCATCAGCCATTCCATGATGACCGGCGAGGAGGCGCGCGGGCAGTGCTCGTTCTTTTCCCACAGCGTGGCGTGCATGAAGATCATGCGCATCTCGTCAGGCTGGAAACGGATGCCGGCCACATCCGCCGCTGCGCACAGGCGCTGCAGAAAATCCATGCCGCCTTTCCGGGCCGTGAAGGCAATCGCCATCACCAGCGCATCGCGCGGGAATTCGTGGAGTGTCATTCCACATCGGGCGAATCGATCCAGTATTGCCGGATTCTGCCCCCACGCAGCGTACGCCAGCAAGGACTGCTGGCCGACTTTCGGCACGTCGTTTCGCAACGCCTGCAACGCGCCGAATTCGAGCAGCAGGTCGAATGCGGCGACGTTGCCGGTGCCCGCCGCATGACGCAGCAAGCCGGCCTTGTCCGCCATGCTCCAGCCCGATGCCGCGCCCTGTAGCAGGCTGCGCAAGGCCCGCAGGTCATTCTCGTCGATCATCTGTTCCGGCGTCCTCGGCTGATCGCTCGCCGGTGCCAGGGCGGGATCGGTGACGTCCGTCCGGGTATCGTTCGTCAATCGAAAGCGAACCCGCTTTTCAGGCGGTGCCGGCGCAAGATCCGCGACCGTCGTCCAGGTGTCATCGGTCAAGCGAACGCGAACCCGCTTGCCGGATGATGCCGGCAATTGATCGGGGGCCGCCGCCGCAGACGAGGCCGACGAAGAGCCGCCAGCCGCGAGCGTCAGCGGCTTCAATTGGGGAGCGCTCGACACAAGCCGAGCGGGCTGGCGTTCAGCGGACTGCGGCTCAGTGGACGCGTTGGCCGGCGGCTCGGTGCGTGACTTCTTGGCAGGCCGGCCATCGGCCTCGGCCTGTCCGATCTCGGCGAACTCCCGTTTCATTCGCCGGGTGCCAAGGGACGGCCCGTTGCGGCCGGAAGGCGGCGGGCCACCCGCAGCAGAAGAGGGAGGAATGCGCGTCGCCGGCACATAGGTGCCGTCTGCGGTGCGCACGAGAGCGATGGATTCAGCAGAACTACCGGATTTCGGAAACATGGATTCGCCAGGTGGAAGGAGTGATCAAAGCCCTGCCTGCGTCACCCTACATCGCACGCTGTTCCGGCCTGCGCCTGAATGCATCGAAAGACCTGTCACCGCACATCGAGGCGCAAAAAAAAACGGCGCACGCAGCGCCGCTTTTTCATGCAGGGAATCGCTCAGTGGTTGTTCACCACCAGCCTGGGCTCAGTCGCACCGAGCCGCTCGCGCACCGAAGCCGCGATGCCCTGCGCGTCGAGGCCGCATTGCGCAAGCAGTACCTGTGCATCGCCGTGGTCGATGAACTTGTCCGGCAAGCCGAGCTGCAGCAGCGGCCTGACGATGCCGGCCGCTGCCAGCGCTTCGGCCACAGCCGAACCGGCGCCGCCCATCACGCAGCCCTCTTCCACCGTCACGATCAGGTCGTGCGTGGCGGCGAGTCGCGCCACCAGTTCCGCGTCGAGCGGCTTGACGAAGCGCATGTCGGCCACCGTCGCATTCAGTTCTTCGCCCGCCTTCAGTGCCGGCGCGACCATGGTGCCGAACGCCAGCAGCGCAACCTGCCGCCCTTCGCGACGCACCAGGCCCTTGCCGAAGTCGACCGCTTCGAGCGCCTCGCCGGTCGCCGCGCCGATACCAGCGCCGCGCGGATAACGCACCGACGCCGGGCCCGGATAACGGTAGGCGGTGGTCAGCATCTTGCGGCATTCGTCTTCGTCGCTCGGCGTCATCACCACCATGTTCGGAATGCAGCGCAGGAAGGCAATATCGTAATTACCTGCATGCGTTGCGCCGTCGGCGCCGACCAGACCAGCGCGGTCGAGCGCAAAGGTCACGTCGAGGTTCTGCAGCGCGACGTCATGGATCAGCTGGTCATACGCGCGCTGCAGGAAGGTCGAGTAGATCGCAACCACCGGCTTGATCCCTTCGCAGGCGAGGCCGGCGGCAAACGTCACCGCATGCTGCTCGGCGATGCCGACGTCATAGTAACGATCAGGGAAGCGCTGCTCGAACTGCACCATGCCCGAGCCTTCGCGCATCGCGGGCGTGATGCCCACCAGCTTGTCGTCGGCGGCAGCCATGTCGCACAGCCAGTCGCCGAACACCTGCGTGTACGTCTTCTTTGCCGGCGCGCTCGCCGGCTTGATGCCCTCGGCCGGATTGAACTTGCCGGGGCCGTGATAGAGGATAGGATCGGCCTCGGCCAGCTTGTAGCCCTGGCCCTTCCTGGTCACCACGTGCAGGAATTGC
>JACCEB011634300.1_pt1 | contig 15010 bp, 15 predicted proteins | sample 7454761 | NCBI WGS metagenome assembly JACCEB01 (sample SAMN15323454, study PRJNA562643) | freshwater metagenome | isolation source: river surface water | place: USA:Blue River Watershed | collected 2017-08-18 | reverse complement strand
GTATTGGATTATTAACTGCATAAATAATTTTTCCATCAGGATCAGGTGGATTTATTTCTTGTAAGTTTTCTGCCAATGTTTTTCCAGTAACAGTTAACGCATCTCCGTGTAATAAACCTACATCAAGCAAGGCTTTCATCACAACTGGAACTCCACCAATTTTATCTAAATCATTCATCACATATCGACCAAATGGTTTTACATCTGCAAGGTGAGGCGTTTTATCACCGATTCGATTAAAATCATCAATTGTTAAATTCACTTTTGCTTCATGAGCAATTGCCAATAAATGTAGAACTGCATTTGTTGATCCACCAAGTGCCATCAATACTGTGATGGCATTTTCAAATGCTTTTTTGGTCATAATGTCTCTTGCAGTAATACCTCTTCTAATTAAATTAACAACTGCTTCACCTGCTGCAAATGCATCTGCATCTCTTCTTGAATCAACTGCTGGAGCACTTGCACTTCCAGGAAGTGCCATTCCTAAAGCTTCAGCTGCAGAACTCATGGTGTTGGCAGTAAACATCCCGCCACAAGCTCCTTCGCCAGGACATGCTGCTCTTTCAATATCTCCTAATTCTTTTTCAGATATTTTTCCAAGGGCGCAAGCTCCTACACCTTCAAAAACATCTTGAATTGTTAAATCTTTTCCATTTAAATTTCCAGGCATTATTGAACCGTTATAAATAAATACGTTTGCTAAATCTAATCTTGCTGCAGCCATTAACATTCCTGGTAATGATTTGTCACATCCTGCCAAAGTGACACTGCCATCTAATCTTTCAGCGTGCATGACACATTCCACAGAATCTGTAATTATTTCTCTACTTACTAATGAAGCACGCATACCTTCATGCCCCATAGAAATTCCATCTGAAACTGAAATGGTTGCAAATTCCATGGGAAATCCACCTGCTGCGAATACTCCTGCTTTTGCTTTTTCGGCTAAACGTCTTAAAGACATATTGCAAGGAGTGATTTCATTCCAAGAAGAAGCAATGCCTATTTGGGGTTTTTTAAAATCTTCATCTTTCATTCCCACGGCACGTAACATGGCACGTGCAGGAGCTCTTTCAAAACCTTCAGTTACATCTTTACTTCTGGGTTTTAAATCACCTGGTTTAGTTGCCATATAAATACTGTATCTATATCAATTCTTTTTGACGTTAACTACCTAATGTTTTCAAGATTAATTCTCTTACTTTGGCAGCATCTGCACTTCCACCAGTGGTTTTCATAACTGCTCCAACAATTACTCCAACTACCCGAACTTTTCCTTCTTTAATTTTTGCTGCTGCATCAGGATTTGCTGCAATTGCTTCATTGATTGCTGGAAGTAAAGCAGAGTCATCTGCTACCACTGCTAATTTTCTTTTTTCCATAACTTGGTCAGGATTTCCTTCTCCAAGTAAAATTCCATCGATTACTTGACGAGCTAATTTGTCAGTTAATTTTCCATCATTTACTAATTGATCAATTCTTGCCACATCTTCTGGTTTGATTTTTAAGCTACTTAATTCAATTCCTGATTCACTTGCTCTTCTAGCTAATTCTCCTGCCCACCACTTTCTTGCAGCTGCTGGTGTTGCACCTTTTGAAATAGTTTCAGAAATTAAATCCACTGCTCCTAAAGTAGAAACATCTCTCATTTCTAAATCAGTAAAGCCCCATTCTTTGGCAAGTCTTGCTCTTCTAATTGAAGGCTGTTCTGGAAGTTCAGATTTTAATTTTTCAATCCAATTTTTATCTGGAGCAATTGGTACTAAATCTGGTTCTGGAAAATATCTGTATTCTTCTGCTACTTCTTTACTTCTTCCACTTCTGGTAGTACCTGTGTCTTCTTGAAAATGTCTGGTTTCTTGTTTAATTTTGTTACCTTTATCAAGCTCTACTGCTTGTCTTTCAATTTCACTTCTGATTGCTCTTTCCACACTTCGAAGCGAGTTAACGTTTTTAGTTTCTGTTCTTGTACCCCATTCTTTATTTCCTTTTAGAGTCAAAGAAAGATTCACATCGCAACGCAATGATCCTTCTTCCATTCGAACATCAGAAACTTTTAATCCGCGCAATAAATCTCTTAATTCTGTGACATAGGCTTTTGCAACCAATGGAGCAAATTCATTAGTGCCTGCAACAGGTTTTGTCACAATCTCAACTAAAGGAATACCGGCTCTGTTGTAATCAACTAGTGAATAATCTGCGCCATGAATTCTGCCGGTGGAACCTCCAGCATGAGTTAACTTTCCAGTGTCTTCTTCTAAATGAACTCTTTCAATTTCAACTCTAAAAGTTTTTGATCCATCATCTGTATCAACTACAACATCTAAAAAGCCATTTGAACAAAGTGGTTCATCGTATTGGCTGGTTTGAAAATCTTTTGGCATATCAGGATAAAAATAATTTTTTCTAGCAAATCTTGAAAAAGGAGCAATGCTGCAATTTAGAGCTAACCCAATTCGAATCGTTGATTCGATTGCAGTTTCATTTGCTACCGGAAGTGAACCTGGAAGACCTAAACATGTTGGACATGTTTGAGTATTTGGTTCTGCTCCAAATGCAGTTGAACAAGAACAAAACATCTTTGATTTAGTGGATAATTCAACGTGGGTTTCTAGCCCAATTACTGGATCATATTTTTTTATCGCTTCTTCAAAATTACCCATGAGAAGCTACTTTCAAATCAGGAATTGAATCAATTAATAAACCATTCCATTTATCTTTCAAACTTGCTTCTAAAGTTGCAGCCACCTTATACATGCGATCATCTTGCATAAATGGAGCAATAATTTGCAATCCAACTGGAAGTTTGTCTTCATCAGCTAATCCAATTGGGATACTCATGGCAGGAATTCCTGCAAGTGATGGTGGAAGAGTTGCTAAATCTGCTAAATACATCGCTAGTGGATCATTAACTCTTTCTCCTAATCCCCAAGCAGTTGTGGGAGATGTTGGAGAGATTAAAACATCTACTTCTTTAAAAGCATTTTTTAAATCTTGGGCGATTAAGGCTCTAACTTTTTGAGCTTGCGCATAATAGGCATCATAATAACCAGAAGATAATGCGTAAGTTCCAATCATGATTCTTCTTTTAACTTCTTTACCAAAACCTTTTGCGCGAGTTTTATTCATAACTTCTTCAGCACTTAAATTTTGATCATCAACCCTTAAGCCATAACGCATGCCATCAAATCTGGCTAAATTACTTGAAGCTTCACTTGGAGCAATTAAATAGTAAGTAGCAAGTGCATAAACTGAATGTGGAATGGAAATTTCTGTGACAATTGCACCTAAAGACTTTAAAGTTTCAATAGTTTCGTTAAATCTATTGATCACGCCTGTTTGCCAACCAGTTCCACCTAGTTCTTTGATATAACCAATTTTCATTCCTTTTACATCTAATGTTTTTGCAGCTTTTACTACATCTGGAACTTTTTCATTAATACTTGTGGAATCTAGAGGATCATGTCCAGCCATTACTTCATGCAACATTGCACAATCTAAAACAGTTCTAGCAAAAGGTCCTGCTTGATCTAATGAAGATGCAAATGCAACTAATCCGTAACGCGAAACTGCACCATAACTAGGCTTTGCTCCCACAATTCCTGTAACAGATGCAGGTTGTCTTATGGAACCACCGGTATCTGTTCCAATGGAAAGTGGTGCAAAAAATGCTGCAACTGCTGCAGATGAACCTCCAGATGATCCACCAGGAATTTTATTTAAATCCCATGGATTTCTGGTTGGAAAATATGCACTGTTTTCAGTTGAAGATCCCATAGCAAATTCATCCATATTTGTTTTACCCAAAATAACTACACCAGCATTTTTTAATTTCTTAACAACAGTTGAATCGTACGGTGGAAGCCAATTTTCTAGTATTTTTGATCCACATGTTGTAGGAATGTCTTTTTGAGTTAAAACGTCCTTAAGCGCTAAAGGAACTCCTGCTAATTTATTTAAAGATTTATTCTCTTTTCTTGCTTTGTCAATATCTTCTGCTTGAGTTAATGCACCCTTTTTATCTAAATACAAAAAAGACTTAACTTTATTATCTAAACTTTCAATTCTTTCAAAGTGGGCATTTGTAACTTCAACTGCACTAATTTCTTTTTTTTCTAGCTTTTCACTTAATTCTAAAGCTGTTAATTTTGTTAAATCAGACATTATTCTTCATCCAAAATTCTTGGAACCTTAAATTTATCTTCTTCACTTGCTGGTGCTGACTTTAAAATTTCATCACGATTTAATGATGGTTTTGTTTCATCAATCCTAAAAATATTTACTGCCCCCGTGGCATGAGACATAGGTTGAATATTTTTAGTATCAACTTCTCCAACTTTTGCAACAGAATCAAGAATAATTTCTAATTGTTTGGCGTATTCATCTAATTCAGATTCGGCTAAATCCAATCTGGCAAGTTTTGCTAAATTAGCAACTTCTTCTTTAGATATTTTTGACACGATTAATATCTTATTATTTAGTCTTTAGTGACTAATTTCAGCGCTTCTTCAAAGCCTTTATTTAGTAGAACTTCAAAATTTTCTGCATCAAGTCTTGGTATTCCTAGTGACACAGCCTTTGAATATTTGCTTCCATCTGCTCTACCAAAAATAAGCATGGATGTGTTCTTGCTGACTGAACCTGAGACTTTCCCGCCTCTTTCCAAAACTGCATTTGAAGCTGCATCTCTTGAATAATTTGGCACAGATCCAGTAATAACAAAATTTAAATCTTTTAGCGGTTGTGGTCCTGTTACTTCATCATCTTTCATTCTTACACCGGCTCTTGCCCACTTACCAACAATTTCTTTATGCCAGTCTTCACTAAACCATTCTTTAACTGCAATTCCAATTACTTCACCCAATCCAGAAACTTCAGATAATTTCTCAATTTTTGCATTAGCAATATTTTCTATTGATTTAAATTCTCTACTCAAAGCTTGTGCAGCAGTTGGACCAACATGTCTTATCGATAATGCAACTAGAACTCTCCATAAAGGTCTAGATTTTGCAACTTGCAATTGAGAAAGTAATTCTTCTCCATTTTTATTTAGAACTCTTTTTGTTTCATTTTTTCCTGGTGCTCTTGTGAAATAATCACTTACTTCAAGATCTTTAGCGGTTAAATCAAAAAGATCTCCCTCATCTTTTAAAATTTTGTCGTTTAGAAGTGCTGCTGCAGATTTAGAACCAAGTCCTTCAACATCTAGTGCACCACGAGATCCAACATGAAAAAGTCTTTCTCTAAGTTGAGCAGGACAAGTTCTTGAATTTGAACATCTCAAATCAACATCACCAACTTTTGCTGGTGCTAATTTTGTGCCACATTCAGGACATTTTGTTGTCATAGAAAACTTCTTTTCTACACCTGTTCTTAATTCAATTACTGGGCCAACGATTTCAGGAATCACATCGCCTGCTTTTCTTAAATAAACAGTGTCACCAATAAGAACGCCTTTTCTTTCAATCTCTTGTTGATTGTGAAGAGTTGCCATAGAAACAGTTGAACCGGCAACTTTGATTGGTTGCATAACTGCAAAAGGAGTAACTCTTCCAGTTCTTCCTACGTTTACTTCAATATCCAATAATTTGGTTCTAACTACTTCAGGTGGATATTTATATGCAACTGCCCAACGAGGCGTTCTAGATGTTGCTCCTAATTTTTTTTGAATTTCTAAATCATTTACTTTTACAACCACGCCATCAATCTCATGGCTTAAATCTCTTCTTTTTTCACCAAATTCTTGAATAAATTTTTTGACAGAATTTAAATCTTTGGTGACTTTAGTTGTTGTTGCTACAGGAAGTCCTAAATCCCCAAGTAATTCATATGCTTTACTTTGAGTTTTAAATTCTAATCCCTCTAAAGCCCCAATCCCATGAACTACTAATTTTAATCTAGATAGGGATGAAATTGATCTATCAAATTCTTGCTTCAATTTTTCAATTCTTTGCTCAGATTTTTTTTCAGATTTAGCTAAAGTTAATTCTTCTTCTCTTTTATCAACTCTTTGTCTTATGGTTCCTGCTGCAGCATTTCTGGGATTTGCAAATGGAGTACGGCCTGAATCCATAACTTCATTATTTAATTGATCAAAATCTTTTAAATCAAAATAAATTTCTCCTCTTACTTCAATTAGGTCAGGAATTTTTGAATTTTTAGTTTTCAACACTCTTGGTATGGAAGAAATAAATTGAGTGTTATAGGTGACATCTTCACCTACTCGACCATCTCCTCGTGTAGCTACTTTGGTTAATTTGCCATCAACATATAAAAGATTTAAGGCTAGGCCATCAACTTTTAATTCACAAATTGTTTCTGGTAAATCTTGCGTTGTTTTTTTTACTCTATTTGCCCAATCTTCTAATTCCTCATCATCGAAAACATCTTCCAAACTCATCATGCGAACTTTATGTTCAACGGGTTCAAACAATTCTGAAGCTTCTCCTCCAACAGATTGTGTTGGAGAATCTTGAGTCACTAATTCTGGGTATTTTTCTTCAAGTTTTTCTAATTCTCTAAATGATTTGTCATATTCATCATCAGAGATAGTTGGTGAATCTAACAAGTAATATTGACGTCTTGCTTCTTCGATTTGTTCAACTAATTCAAGCCATTTATTTCGAGCAGAATCTGGAATTGATTTACTCATTATTAATTTCTGGCAGTTGTTAAAACTGTGCCACTTCCAATTACACGATCATTTTCATATAAAGCAATGGTTTGTCCTGGTGCAAGGCCTTGCAAAGTATCAATAAATTCAACCGTTAAATTACCGTCTTTGTGGAAAGCTTTCGCCTTTAATCTTTCTCCGTGAGCTCTTACTTGAGCTAAACATTCAAATGGGCTTTCAGGTACAGGTCCACACCAAATCACATTTGTTGCAGTAACCACATCAACTTTTAATAGGGTAGGTAAACCAACCATGACAGTTTTATTTTTGACATCAGTTTCCACCACATAGCGTGCTGCTCTATCTGGTCTTGGTTTTGTTAAATTTAAACCTCTTCTTTGACCAATGGTGAATTCAAATACTCCATCATGTTCCCCTAAAACTTCATTAGTTTCAGCATCAATAATTTTTCCCTTTTCTTCACCGAGTTTTTTGTGTAAAAATCCTGCGGTGTCTCCATCGGGAATAAAACAAATATCATGTGAGTCAGGTTTACTTGCGGTAATTAATCCTCTTTTGTCTGCTTCTGCTCTAATTTCTGGTTTGAGTGAGTCACCTAATGGCAAAATAGTGTGACTTAATTGTTCTTGAGTTAAAACACTTAAAACATATGATTGATCTTTATTTGGATCTTTTGCGCTATATAAAGTTGGACCTTCTGGTGTGTCAATAATTCTTGCGTAATGCCCAGTTGCTACAGCATCAAATCCAAGATTTAGTGATCTTTCTAGAACTGCTGCAAATTTAATTTTTTCATTACATCTAACGCAAGGATTTGGAGTTCTTCCTTGTGCATATTCGCTGACAAAGTTTTCAATAACTTCTTTTTGAAATTCATCTGAAACATCCCAAACATAAAAAGGAATTCCTAAACGATCTGCAACACGTCTTGCATCTCTTGCATCATCTAAGGTGCAGCAACCTTTTCCGCCTGCATGACCCTTTACTTTTGCTAAAGCTAAATGAATTCCAACAACGTCATAGCCTTGATCAACTAATCTTGCAGCAGCAACAGATGAATCAACGCCACCACTCATTGCGGCAACTACTTTTTTAGTCATGACTTCACAGCTGGTTTGCCAGCTCTTCTTGCTCTTTCCACAACTGCAGGTAAAACATTTATTACATCTGTTACATCATCTGGTGTGGAAGTAGTGCCAAATGAAAATCTAATTGATCCTCTTGCAGTTGGTTCATCTCTTCCCATTGCAAGTAAAACGTGTGATGGTTGAGGTATTCCTGCAGAACATGCAGAACCTGTTGAACATTCAATTCCTTGAGCATCTAACAACATCAAAATCGCATCGCCTTCGCAACCTTTAAATGTAAAGTGAACATTTCCTGGCAAACGATTTTCTGGATCTCCATTAAGTACAACATTTGGCACAGTTTGCATAACTTTATTAATTAAATCTTTTCTTAAAGAAGTTAGTCTGCTGGCGCGATTAAATCTTTGACTAACAGCTACTTTTATTGCTGCAGCAAATCCTGCAATTTGAGGTGCAGCTAAAGTTCCAGATCTAACTTCTCTTTCTTGACCTCCACCGTGCAGAACTGGAGTTAATTCGATCTCTCTTTTTATAACTAAAGCACCAATTCCTTGAGGTCCACCAACTTTGTGACCACTGACTGTTAAGGCATCAAGTCCTGAATCTTGAAAGTGAACTTCAAGACATCCAACTGCTTGAACAGCATCAGAATGTATTGGAATATTAAATTCTTGTGCAACTTTAACTAATTCTTTTATTGGTTGAATTGTGCCAACTTCATTATTTGCCCACATCACACTTATAAATGAAACATCTTCAGGATTTTTTTCAATAGCTTTTCTTAAAGTTTCTGGGCTTACTCTGGCCGATTCATCTACTGGAAGTAATTCAACTATTGCATTGTCATGTTCTTTAAGCCATAAAACTGGATCTAACACAGCATGGTGTTCTATTGCTGAAATTAAAATTCGATTTCTTTTAGGATCTTTTTTTAATCTTGACCAAAATAAACCTTTAATTGCTAAATTATTTGATTCAGTACCTCCAGATGTAAAAATTACTTCCACAGGTCTTGCACCTAGTGCTGCTGCGATAATTTCTCTTGATTCTTCAACAACTTTTCTCGCTCTTCGACCTGAAGAATGAAGGGAAGATGGATTTCCTGGTTTTGCCAATTCAGCAGTCATCGCAGCTACAGCTTCAGGCAACATAGCCGTAGTAGCAGCGTGATCTAAATAAGTCATAACCTCAAGTTTAGACGATTTAGAACAATGCGCTTGCTAGGTCTCTTCGAGCCTTTAATACGTGAGGGTCACTGTCTCCTACTACAACAAATAATTCTAAAAGTCTTTCTCTCAACTTATCTCTGTCTTGACCAGAAGTAATTTTTATTGCACTTATCAAAACACTAAATCCAGCTTCTGGATTTCCTTTCATAAGCTCTAAATCAGCAAGTTCCAATTGCGCATCAATATTTCTTTTATCACTTGCATTCTTTCTTATTTCACTTTCATTTAAACTTGCAGATCTTTCAAGTAATCCAACTTGGGCAAGTCCTGCAATAGCATTTTCATCTTTAGGATTTTGATTTAACATATCTTGATAAATACTTTTAGCTTCAACAAAATTACCTTTTTCGATTGCATTAAATGCAGCTTCAAGTTTTGGATCAGTTTTAGGCTCTTCAACTTTGTTTTCTTGCTCAACTTCTTGGTTATCTTGACTGACCGTGCCTTTGACACCTTGCTCATTTGCAATTCTTATAACTTCAGTTAAAACTTGTCTAACTTGTGATTCTGGCATCGCACCTTGAAATAAAGGAGCAGCAGAACCTGCAATGATTGCAAAAACTGCAGGAATGGATTGAACCTGAAATGCTGCAGCAATATTTTGATTTTTATCAATATCGACTTTAGCTAAAATAAATTTTCCGTTAAATTCTGCGGCAATTTTTTCTAATACCGGTGAAAGTTGTTTACATGGACCACACCATTCAGCCCAAAGATCAACTACCACTGGAACTTGATTTGACGCATCAATTACTTTTTGCTGGAAATCGTTTTCGTTAACATCGATTACTACTCCACTTGGAGCATTAGCCAAAGCAGAATTTGCAGCACTTTGTGCTTGACGAGCTTGAGCAAGAGCACCTAAATCTATTGCGCCACGCATAGGGATTGAACCAGCCAAAATTTATTTCACCTTCAAACTTTCTAACTTAATTCTTACAATAGTTAAATATCATTCCACTTTTCCATTGGACCATCCCAATTTGTGGGTAGTGGAACTTTTTCTGGAGCAATTAACTTAACAATGTGATTTAAAACCACTTGCACACTATTTTCTCCCACCCATAAATGTTTTGCCCCAGGTTCTGCGATCACTTTAATATTTGGACAAATTGCAAATTTTTCTTTTGCTTCTTTTGGTTTTAAATAATCATCTAATTCAGGCACTAAAGCAATAACGGGAAAATTAACATTTCTCCATCTGGCTAGTTCTTCTTGAGTGGTAAATCTTAACGGTGGAGAAATTAAAACTACTCCACTTAAATCTTGGTCGTAAGCATGTCGAAGCGTTACATCAGTTCCAAAAGACCAACCAACCACAAATGGTTTCTCTAGATTATTTTTTTTAGCGTATTGGATTGCTGCTAATAAATCTTTTCCTTCATCATTTGATGAATCAAAACTTCCAGTACTTCTACCAAGTTTTGAACAAGTACCTCTGGTATTAAATCTCATTACATTAATTCCAGCTAATGCAGGAAATCTCCAAGACATTTTTCGCAGTAAATGACTATCGGTATTTCCACCATGAGTTGGCAGAGGATGGACAGTAATTATTGTGGCAATTGCTTTTTGATCTAGAGGTGAGGCAATTTCGCCAACAAGTGATTGACCATCACTTGTTTCTATATTTATCAATTCTCTTTTAGCAGGCAAAACTGAATTGGAAACTATTTCTGTCATTTAATCTTCTCTTTTAAATTTCTTTCTATTCGTGTTCCAACATGGAGTATGCCAATGTCTTCTATCTTCTAACTGACCAGTTATGTATGCAACTGTATGTGGGGTTGCAGTTCTAATTTCTTGATCACAGCCTGGACATCTATAAGGTTTGGTGGCTGCAGAACCTGTAACTCGTCTGACGATCCAATCTCCGTCATTCCAACTCTCTGATTTTTCTATACCCATTAAACGATTAACGTCAAAACCTCTATCTTCTTTTTTTTCTTTTCTATCTTTATTTCTTCTGGGCATTTTTCTATCCTAAAACAATCTTTCTTCTTTTCGATCAAAACCTCTTAAAGCTTCATAATCAACAACTACACATCTAATTCCTCTATCTTCAGCCAAGGTTTTTGCTTGTGGTTTTATTTCTTGCGCTGCAAAGACTCCACTTACTGGAGAAAGTAAGGGATCTCTATTGAGTAACTCTAGATATCTAGTTAATTGCTCTACTCCATCAATTTCTCCACGTCTTTTAATTTCTATAGCGACATTTTTTCCATTTTCGTCTTTGCACAATAAATCAACTGGACCAATAGCTGTTGGATATTCTCGTCTTACTAAATGCCAATTTTTTCCAAATGTTTCAAGATGAATAGCTAATAATTCTTGTAAATGAGCTTCAACTCCATCTTTAACTAGACCTGGATCAATTCCTAAATCGTGAACAGAATTGTGTAAAACTTCTGAAACTGAAATAACTAATTTTTCTCCAGCTTTATTTTCTACAGTTATAATTTTCTTTTCATCTTGATTAGTTTCTTTTGTCACACAAGGAGGACTCATCCAATTAAGTGGTTTGTAGGCTCGATCATCAGCATGTATTGAAACTGAACCATCGGCTTTAAACAAAATTAAGCGAATTGCTTCAGGTAAATGGGCAGTTAGTCTTCCCACGTAATCAACAGTGCACCTGGCTACGAGAAGTCTCATAAGTTGATGATGCCGGATTGGTGAAAATGCGCAACAATTGCATACATGATGACTTGGGGCAGCACTACTTATTTACTAGTTCCATTATTGGTGGGAATAGGTATTTTAATTTTTGTAGCGATATTGAGATGGGCATATAGTCCGAAGAAATCATCCCTAATTGAAAGACCAACGAAAGCAAGCTTTAAAGATGATTATGGAATGTTAGTTCCAATTACAAATCCAGAAAATTATGCAGATGGTGAAAAGTTAAGACAAAAACTATTAGCAAACAACATAAAAGCAACTCTTGCTTTTACTTTAGAAGGCCCTCAAATTATGGTTTGGCCAAAAGATGAAAAAATTGCTAAGGAACTTTTAAAAAAGTTAGTTTAAATTATCTATTTGCACCAGGAACCCATAAAACATCCCCTTGGTCCCTATTGGCGTAACGAGCTAATACAAACAATAAATCAGATAAACGATTTAAATATCTTGCTGGAGTTTCTGTCATAACAATTTTGTGAGCTGTTAAAGCAGTCCAAGTTGATCTTTCAGCACGTCTAACAATTGTTCTTGCAACATGTAATAACGCTGCACCAGGAGTTCCTCCTGGAAGAATAAATGAATTTAATGGTTTTAAAAATGAGTTGTAATGATCAATTGCTTTTTCTAGAGCATCAACATAATTTGGTAGAACTCTTAATTGGGGAACATCATTTTTCTTTCCAACTGGAGTTGCTAAATCTGCTCCCACATCAAATAAATCATTTTGCACTCTGGTTAATAAATCTTTTACATCTTGATCTAGATTTCCCATAGCAATTGCAACACCAATTGCAGAATTTGCTTCATCGACATCTGCAAATGCTTCAAGTCTTAAATCTGTTTTTAAGGCTCTAGACATATCTCCCAAAGCCGTGGTTCCATCATCACCGGTGCGGGTATAGATGCGAGTTAAATTAACCATGAGTAGAGCCTATGTCTGAAATGCAGTTTGCACACTTTGGTTGGGTACTCTGGAGAGTCATGGAAGCATTTAAAGTTGAAAAGTCAGGACCTTTAAGAGGCGATGTCTATGTTCCTGGTGCAAAAAATAGTGTTTTAAAACTAATGGCTGCATCTTTGATGGCACAAGGAACCACAACTTTAACAAATGTCCCAAATATTTTAGATGTAGAAATAATGGCAGAACTTTTAAGAAGATTAGGCTGTCAAGTTTCACAAGATTCCAAGAATTCAAAATTAGTCATTGATGTTCCTGAAAAAATTGGTCACAAAGCAGATTATGACTTAGTTAGAAGAATGCGTGCATCAATTTCAGTGTTGGGACCACTTGTTGCAAGATGTTTCGAAGCAGATATCGCTCTTCCTGGTGGAGATGCGATTGGATCTCGTGGATTAGATATTCATTTACAAGGATTAGAAAAATTAGGTTGCGATGTACACAGCGAACATGGTTATTTAATCGTTAGGGCAGAAAAAGGATTACAGGGAACAAACATTGCACTTGATTTTCCAAGTGTTGGTGCAACTGAAAATGTCGTAATGGCTGCAACTTTAGCTAAAGGAACTTCCACGATTGAAAACGTGGCACGTGAACCTGAGATTGTTGATTTGTGTCAAATGCTTGTAAAAATGGGTGCAAAAATTGAAGGTATTGGTTCAAGTGTTTTAGAAATTACTGGAGTTGAAAAATTAAATCCAGTAACTCATGAAGTTGTTCCTGATCGAATTGTGGCAGGAACTTGGGCTATTGCTGCAGTAATAACTCAAGGTGACATCACAATTCATGGTGTTAGACCAACAGATATGGAATTAGTTTTAGAAAAATTACGTGACACTGGTGCAGAAATTAAATCAGTTGAAGATCGACTTAATGTAACCATGCGCCAAAGACCAAGAGCTGTAGATATTGTCACACTTCCTTATCCAGGATTTCCCACAGATTTACAACCTCAAATGATTGCTCTTAATGCAATTGCTCAAGGTTCATCAATGGTTACAGAAAACTTATTTGAAGCAAGATTTAGATTTGTAAATGAGTTAGCTCGACTTGGTGCAGATGTAAAAATAAATGGTCATCACTGTTTAGTAAGAGGTATAGAAAATTTGTCTGGCGCTCCTGTTGAAGGAACTGATGTTAGAGCTGGAGCTTCTTTAGTTTTAGCAGGACTTGTCGCCGAAGGAACAACTTATGTTCACGAAGTGCAGCATGTTGATCGAGGTTATGCAAATTTTGTGGAAAATTTACAAAACTTAGGAGCTAAAGTTTCTCGAGTTGAGATGTAAATCCTGAAAGATACGTTATTAAATCTTCTCTATTTCTTACTCCAAGTTCGGAATAAATTTTACTTATTTCTTGTTTAATAGTTGAAATACTATAACCTAGAAAATCAGCAATCTCTGGATTGGAGTTTTCTTGCATCAATAAATTAACAATTTGTTTTTGCCTTCTGGTTAGATTCTTCGTTTTATTATTTTCAATTAAAGCATCAACTCTTTTCTCATAATCTTGATCGATTTTTATTCCAGATAAATTACTCAAAATTTGAATTAAAGATTCAAAAACAGGGCTTGGTGAAAGTTCACGGTCTGAAAACAAACCTAAAACTACTTTTGGATATTTTAAACTTGAATATGGTACAGCAATAAAAGTCTTTGATCTATTATCTAATTCAAAATTCTGTAATTCTCTATACTCCTCTGACCAATATGGAAGGGTGTTTACCCAAACAATTTTATTTTCTTTAATTGCATCTGTGACAGGAACTTTTCTGTCAATTGGAAATTCCAACCAATCACTTCCATAAGTTTTAGTGATTCCAAATTGACCTGAAGTCTTAACTGTTCCTCTATTGGTTGAATGAACTATAAAAGAAGAAATAATTCCATAATCTTTTAAAGAATTAGTAACTAAATGATGACAGATATCTTGCTCTGTCAAATTTGGATATTTTAAAAATTCAATAAATTCTTGAATCGTGGCAATTGATTGTTGCCAATCGTCTAACACAAAACACCTCGATTTTTCAGGTGTCTCAATTTAACGCCATTACGCAATAATTGGTCAATAAGTTAAATTAAAATGTCCGATTTTTACGTATGCTTTATAAAAAAAGAAAGAAAAAAAATAGTAATACTTTTGGTGAATTTTTTATCATGTCCATGATGTAATCAAATTCAAATCGAGAGTGACCACCGGGTGTTTGAATGGCTTTTAATTTATTTGCCTGCACCCATCTTTTAACTGTTTTTGGATTGACCTTAAATAGTTCTGCTACCTCGCCAGGTCTTAACAGACGCTTAGACACTTTTTCCACTCTCATTTGTAAAGCAATGGCTCATATGATGCTATAAATTAATAAATATTTACTAGGTCAAAAGTGGACAAAAAAGTCCAAATCTTATTAGCCTAGTTC
>JACCEB010721825.1_pt1 | contig 15014 bp, 20 predicted proteins | sample 7454761 | NCBI WGS metagenome assembly JACCEB01 (sample SAMN15323454, study PRJNA562643) | freshwater metagenome | isolation source: river surface water | place: USA:Blue River Watershed | collected 2017-08-18 | reverse complement strand
GCATGAAGCAGTCAAGCTGGCACACCGTGCGTTCATCGCGCAACGTGCTGATGAACTGAAGAAGCACAATGCTCAACTGCGTGCTCAGGCTGACGCCGCAGAAGCGAAGGGTAACAAAAAGGCAGCGGAAAAACTCCGTGCCCAGATCATTACTGTCCGCGCCAAAGACTCTGAGATCGCTGCTGGTTTGGAAGCCATGCAAAAGTTCCCCGAACTCAAGGAGGCGTTTGATACCTTTACCAAGTACAACGAAGGCGTTATCGACTTCTTGGTTGCATCTGGCCGTCTGAGCGAAGCGCAAGCCAATGAGTGGAAAGACAACATCGGCTACGTGCCGTGGACTCGTGTGGAGGAAGAAACCAGCAAGCTGGAGACTGTCGGCAAGCTTCGCACGGGTAATGTCCACTTGGCATCGCTCCCCCAGCTTGATAAGGAAGGTAGCTCCAAAGAGATTCGTAACGTCCTCGACAATATGGTGGGGCATACCATCTCGGCTATCCGCTCGGGTATGAAGAACCGTGCTGCGATCAAGACCCTCGACGTGCTGGATAGCGCCCATGAGTTGAAGACGCAGGACGAGGTTGACTACGCACTGAAGAACAACCGTAATCTGGTCGTGTTCGCCTATCGTAATGGTGAGCGTGCCGCATTCAAGCTGGATAACGAGGTTGATCTTCCGGCGTTCTCCAATGTGGTGGATGTTGCTGGCCCGATCCTGAGTGTGTTCAAAGGTGCAGCGACTGGCCTGCGTAGCTTCGTTACTCACATGCCAACGTTCGCATTGAGCCAGCTTTCTCAGGATACGGTGCGCGCGATGTTCCTGTCGGGGGTGAAGCATCCGTTCTCTATCCCGTCCAAGGTGATGAGTAACTTCTATAAAGCTGTTACTGGGGGTCTACCCGAGATCGAAGCGCTGGGTATTACCGGTGCGTACGATGGGATGCCTGAACATGCAATGCGCCGTGCCCGTGAGCGGCATGGTCTGCAAGACCGTAGCGTCATTGGTCGTGTCTGGGACAAGCTGGAAGATTTCTCGCTGGCTGCCGATATGGCTGTCCGTGCCGCAATCTACGAGCAGACTATGCACGAGACGGGTGACCGTGTGCTGGCCTTCCACCGCGCCAAGGAGTACATCAACTTCAAGACCGCAGGTAACGGGCAGACCGTGCGTATCCTGCGTCAAGTCGTGCCTTTCATGAACGCCTACATCCAAGGTATGGATATCCTGTACCGCACGATCCAAGGCAAGGGTCTGGCAATGGAAGATCGCAAGGCGGCTATCGCCTTGTTCCTGACCACCGGTATGAAGGTTGCCGCCTTATCTACTCTGTACGCGATGCTGGTCGGCGACGACGATGATTACAAGGGGCTGGATGATCACGAGCGTGACAACAACTTCATCATCCCGGGTACTGGTCTGAAAATTCCGGTTGCGCCTGAAATCGGCTTTTTGTTCAAAGTTATCCCTGAGCGCATCTACCAAAAGATCGCTCGTGAAGGTACTGATCGTCCTATCGATAACACAACTTTCCTGCGCGGGATGCGCGATGCCGCAATCAATGCGTATGGTGGTATGAACATGACCCCGCAGGCGGTGAAGCCGCTTATCGAAGTTGCGACCAACCATTCGTTCTTCACTGGCAACCCGATTGTCGGTATCAACATGGCCGGTAAAGAGACCGCGCTTCAGTTCAACGACCATACGTCAGAACTTGCCAAGCTGGCTGGGTACGTGGGTATCTCCCCGATGAAGGTGGATCACCTGCTGCGTGGCTATCTCGGCACTGTGGGTGGTGTGATTCTGGATGTTACGGATGCGGTGGTTGACCCCAACCGGATGAACAAGCCGATCAACAAACTCCCGCTGATCAAGACGTTTATGTATGACGATACCGGTAAAGGGTACAAGACTGAGTTCTACGCGTTCCGCGAGGATGTAGACAAGGTTGTCGAGTCAGTCAACTCGTTCAAGCGTGAGGGTCGAGCGCAGGAGTTGGAGGAATACCTGACCCCAGAGAAGATGGATCTGTACGCCATGAAGGGCATCGTCAACAAGATTGAGGAGAAACTGGGCCAGTTGCGGAAGTACCGCAACGTGGTTGCTAATGATCCTGACCTGTCCGGGGAAGAGAAGCGTGCCAAGGTGGACGAGATCTTGAAGATGGAGAAGGAACTCCTGATCGCCTACAACATTCCGGCGATGAAGAAGATGGCAGGGATGTAAAAAAGCCCCCGGTGCAGAGGAGTAGCACTCGGGGGCAAGCCAACTTCCCTTGGAGAAAGATCGGTACAGTTAGGATATCACGCGGTTCTCCATACCCGCAACCCGTACCTTCCCTTCTCTACAACTCGTTTACATACGACGGTCATCCGTAGGCGGAAAGCTTCCTTCTCCACAAACTCCTGCACCGGCTTGTAGTCCAGACAGGGGATGAAGAAGGAAGTTTCCGGCTGGAATGCTTTCCAGTTAATCCAGATCGGGGTGGTGAGGATCCGGAGCATTTAACAATACATCCTCGTCGAAGAACCCCAGCTTGGATGCGTCAAACACCAGCGCGTGAATATTCTGGGAGGTGTTGGTCACGGTGCCTGCAAACATCCGCTTGCGCTTCATGCCAAGGTACGCACCGGCCTTCTGGTACGGCTCCAGCGACCCATCGAAGCTCATGGAGTACTTGCTGCAGTCCTCGCGGTACGGGCGCACAGCCACAAACAACTGCTTGGTATCCGGCTCATAACGCACTGCCAGCGGGCCACGGGGTTCACGAATCGGTGCATGTTCCAGCCCGGTCTTGTTGTCCTTGGTGCCGTTGATGACCAGAATGTTGTTGAAGTTCCGCTGCAGGAACGCGCCGAGGAAGTCCTCACTGTCGAACATCGACTCTTTGTTGGTGCGGCGGCTGTTCTGGATCAGCTGGATGGCGTAATCGAACACCGGCTTGAACGGGATGTCGTGCAGACCCAACTTGCCTGCAATGTAGCCGCCCGTCAAAGCAATGGTCACACCTGCTGACCAGAACCGTTCGTTGCTCGTAACCCCCGCTGCACGGTCAATCTTCTCGTTAATCTTGTTCATCGTCTCGATGACCAGTGGGAGGTTGCCCTGCACGTACTGGATGAACGGAATGATTGCGTGCCCGTAATTGGTCGCCAGCCTGCCGAAGTGTTGCTTGGCCTGCACCGCATCCAGAGATGTATCGATGCCCATGTTTGCTTCCAGTATGCGCAGCAGTTCCGGCTCGGGGAAGGACTTGATCGACAGCAATGCATCCCGGATCACCTTGTTGGATGACGAGACTGCGGGCAGTTGCCATGTCGTGGTGTTGATGCGTTCCACGTTGGCCTTGGAGGACATACGCCCCTTGCCTTTACCCGACGTAATGTCATACACCAAGTCAGACATCATCTCCGGCTTCATGTTCGTCAACTCATCGATGGTCGCCGTCAGGTTTTGCAGGATACCGAACCGCTGCAGACGGAAGTTGTGCGTGTCCTTGTAGCTCATCATCAAGGCTTCCGGGTTGCCGTAGACGCTGTTGATAGCCTGAAGCACGGTGGACTTACCTGTACCACCTTCCTTACTGACGAGATTCAACAGGAACCCATTCAACGCACCGCCGCCAACGTACTTCATCAACGGCCCGCCCCAGCCCATAAAGAGGCCGAACGCGCGAAGTTCCATGCCCTCGTGGCGATAGTGGTTGATAACGTCTTTCCACACATGGAAGTCACCACGCGTACCGAACGCGGGTACTAGAGGCAGGGTCGCTGCCGATGGCGGGCTGTATTCAATGGTGTCGTGACGGATTTCCTTCTCGCCCAGAATGAACGCGCTGTCATCAGACAGCCAGCCGAACTGTTTGCGTGCGATCTCTGCCTTGCCTGTGGCCTGCAGTTCCTCAACCCAACGGGTTGTGTAGTGCATCATTGCCTCCTGTTTCTTGCCGATCACTGCCACACCGTGCTCAGCGATCTTGCCCATGAATTTATCTTTGGAGATAACATCGCGCAGCGGCATGATGAATTCCCGCACGCCATCCTTCGGCAGGTGCAGGCGCATCTGTAGGCACTCGCCCTCCTCTGGGTCGTGCAGTCGCTTCACCACGTAGAAGTCGTGCGGGAATACCAGCAAATCCTCGACAGGTTCTTCTTCGCCTTTCTTACCCGGCTTGGGCGCGCCCTGCAGCCAGATACCCCCTACGTTCCCACGGAAGAAGGGGAAAGGGTACTTAGGAATTGTGTACGTACGTAGTTCCTTCGTGACCGGCTCCAACGCCGATACAACAGGCTCAGGCGCGTCTTCGTCGGGCTTGATAACTTCTCTACCAATTTGTATAGGCGAGGTAATTTGAAGCGTGCAACCTTGGCAGAGCGCGGGCGATAGTTTTTTGAAGACCGCACAGGTATACGGCCCTTTAGTTTGAGCAGCCTTCTTCTCTGTCGTGTGGGCATTGTATTCAGGGTGCTTGTTCGACAGGATGTGGATCGCCTTGCTGCCATCGGCACAATGATGCGCGATTGAAAGACCAGCGCGCCATAGCGGTTCTTCCACGGAGTCCTGATTTTCGTAAATGTACGCGAGCTGTGCACAGCCTTCCCCCTCGACCGACTTGATCAGGATGGTCTTGAACTTGGACTGATAGTTGCCCAGTAGCGCCTTAGTCGCCTCATCCATCTCGCGGATGAACGGACGCTCGCCGGGGATGTTGAAAGACTCAACGACAAACTTCTCTCGCAGTGCTTCGATGCCGACCCGTGAGCCAGCCATCATGAGGTGCACCGCCTGCGGGTTCGTCGGGTCTTTGAAGTTCAGTGTGTCCGGGATGCGCAGGATACGCGCAACGTCAGCGGTAACTGCCGGGTCAGCATGCAGGCCATGTGCGTTGCACAGTTCCTTGAAGCCTTCAGCCAGACCACGCCACTCCTGCTTCTCCACAGGCTGTTCAACCACCCAGTACGCATGCACACCGCGACCCGAGTTCACGATGGCTGACGGCTTCGGCAGTCCCGACTTCTTTACGAATTCTTTGAGCGCAGCCACGCCCTCGGCTTGGTCTGCATATGGCTTACCTACTCCGCAATCCAGATCAAGGAAGAACGAATTCAGGTGTGTTGCGTTGGTGTTAGTACGACCGGAGTCATCAGCGTAGGAAGCCAAAGCAAAGTATGCGTCATATCCACGATGGACTAACGCGTCTGCAAGGCTGTCGATCTCCTCTACCGATGCTACGAATGATTGTTTTGGTTTCCCGTCCTTCAGACCCACGACACAATACATACCTGTCGGTGGAAGGATCAGGGACAGGAATTCTGTCCTCGTAAGCATAGCCGCCCCAAGCCGTCTTGTAAAAATAGGTGGGCAAGGTAGTGACGGCAACTACCCTTTCGGGTGCGCTCCCTAGCCCCCTAAACCTGCGCTACTTCCGCTTGTCCAGCAGTCCCTTTACAGCCTCGGCGACTTGTTCTTGATGCGACGGCGGCACGTTGGTTATACCCTTAAACCAATTGTAGATAGTGGCTCGGGTGACCCCGAAGTGTTCTGCCACGTCTTGTGCCGGGATGTCGTGCTCAATACAGAGGTTGCCAAGCTGGACACCGATCTTACCGGTGTCCGCTGAATTGACTATACGGACAAAGCGGGATGAGTACCCGTTACTCATCGTCCCACTCGGCGAGGATCTTGCTCACGTCTTTCTTCGCAGCGGGAGCCTCTTCCTTCTTTGCCGTACGTTTGACTGGTTCAGGCGCAACCTCATCTTCCGGTTCAGCATCTTCAACAACAGCAGCCTTAGCCTTCTGTACTGGGGCTGGCTTTGCCGTGGGTTCAAATTCTTCGCCAGAATCACCCGCATCTTTCACTCCATCCGTTTGTGCAACGGTCATGGTAATTGCGCTGGTAGCCGCGACGGACTTGCCTTGCTCCAGTGCTTCGTTGAACTCAGCGGTCTCCAAGAAACGAACCGGCTTGAAGGTCAGCTTCGGGGTTGCGCTGCTAGTATCGAAACGCATCTCGGTAACGACCGAAGTAATCGGTACGCCCTTGCTTGCGATCATCTTGGCGTAGGTTTGCAGCGGCCACTTGCCGTTCTCGCCAGCACCGAAGATCGAGGTAGATGGCAGTGCAAGCTGGTACACGTCGCCCGGGATGTCATTCTCAAGCACCACGGCCAGACGCTGCTGGAAGCGGCAAGCACGGGAATCACCTTGACCCGAACCCTTGACGTTCTGCGGGCAGGTAGCGCACGACTTACCCTGCGGGGATTTGGCCTTGGCATCCGGCACTTCGCCATCTGCAGACCAGCAATCCGGTGCGCTGATCACGCCCTTCTTGTAAGTGCCTGCGTAGAAGATGCGCGAGACTTTCGGTGCTGCGGCGACGATCACGACGTTCATTGCACGGTCTTCGTTCTGTGCAACTTCCTTACCGTTGACCATCATGCGCCACACGCCGCCTTCGATGGAGATACGCTTGCTGTTACCGCCGCCACCCATCAGGGCTTTAGTGGTTTCATCCATCTCCGTATTGCGGAGGTGGGCCGGGAGGTTCTGATTAAAAATAGCGAGATCGCTCATTTTGGTAATGCTCCTTATTTGCGACGAACAACAACCGAGTAACGGCTGTCTACATTGAGACCCGGCGGATGCAGGTCGGGGTTTTCTTCAAGGAACGTGGACATGTTGGTCTGCGCAATACGCTTCTCCAACAGATCGAGTGCTTCATGTTCCTTCAAGAATTCGTGGAACGAATGCCAATCATTCGTCCAGTAACGCTTCTTCACAGTACGGCTAATCGTACCGTAGGGGGTGCGGATGCCATCCGCGCCAGTGACCTTACATGCCTCAAGCAATTGCTCTTCGATCATGTCCATCGACTCGCGCAACTCTGCATCTTGCTTCTCAAAATTCTCCGACAACTCTTTGCGAGCATCGCGAATCTTGATGTACGCCTTGACCAACTTGTCAGTCGGTATCGGCTGTGCGTCTTCGCTCATGTCTTTCTCCAAGGGTTACTACAACTACAGAATAGAATCATTCTTTTACACTGTCAAGGGGTTCTAGCAAATTTTTATAAAGATCTACCACGCGAGAGTGAATATCAACCTTCGCCTCAAGCATGGCGTACATACGCTTCTCTACGGGTGAGCCTTGCAGGTGGATGACAGTGACCGGGTTGCGTTGTCCCGCGCGGTGTGGTCGGGCGTTGCACTGCAGGTATGTCTCCACGCTCATGACGGGCGACCAGTACACCACCACATTTGCGGCGGTCAAGGTTACACCATGCGAGGCCGCTTGCGGCTGGATTACCAGAACTTTTGGGTCGGGTTCTGTCTGGAAGCGGGCAAAGATTTCCGTGCGTTTACCCGCCGATACCTCGCCGCTGATGATCTCGCAGGTGTAGCCAGACTTCTTTAACTCTTCGCTAACAATCTGAATACTGTGCTTGTACGGCACAAAGACGATGACCTTGTGGCTTGCCTCGTCGATAACTTCTTTCAGTGCGGCCATACGGTTCGACGCATCGAAGGCAACGACATCCCCAGTATCCGCGTACACTGCGCCACAAGACAGTTGCAGTAACTTGTTTAGGTTTGCGGCTGCGTTGACTGTCGTAATTTCCTCACCAGCAGCGACCGCCACCATGTGCTTGCGTAGTGTCTCGTAGTACTTCATCTGCTGCGGAGTCAGGGGGATCTCGCGGGTGGTGTAGGTGATCTCCGGCAGGTCAAGGCACTCTTCCTTCGTGAACCGGATGGCTGGCTGCAGTACGTTGTGGATGATGGACTCTGACTGCGGGCGCGGGACGTACTTAAACTGGGTGACCTTCTGCATCACCATGTCGCGGAACGAACCAAAGAAGCGCGGCACCGCCGTGGGGTTGACGATGCGTGCCAGACCGTAAGCATCAACCGGGGACTGCGAAGCTGGGGTGCCGGTCAACATCCAGACCCATGTGCTTGGTTTGATGATGTGGTTCAGTGTCTTCCAGCGTTTCGTGGAAACAGTTTTATACGCGTTGGCTTCGTCAACGACGATCAGGTCGAAGTCTTCTTCGTTGATGGCATCCTTAATGATGTCCAGCCCGTCGAAGTTACAGACCACGAACTCAGCATCGGACTGTACAGCTTTTATGCGTTTGTCTCGCGAGTGACTATGCGCGATGGATACGGTACGGTGCATTGCAAACCGGAACAGGTCGTTCTGCCAAGCCGACTGCATGATCGACAGCGGACACAGGATAAGCACTCTACGGATCAAGCCGATACTCATCAGGTAGTCAGCCGCCCAGATAACGCTGCCTGTCTTGCCGGTGCCTTGCTCATTGAAGCAGAATGCCCTGCGGTGCAGAGTCAAGAATGATGCGGTTTCTTTCTGATGGTCGAAGGGTCTGAACTGTCCCGGCCATTTGTAGTGCGACATGATCGGTGACGGTACGTTCTTGATACGCAGGTTCTTCAGCACCTGCGCTTCTTCCATCCCCCACTTCACCAGCACCTCGCCAGTCTCCAGCACCTTACTCTTCGGGATGACTGTGGTGATGCGCTCAGGGTGCTTGACCTTCAGGAGTAGTGCTTTGTCTTCAATTATCTGCATAGTATTGGTAAACCATGTTCTTCAAAGCGTGCTCGGGTGTTTTTCCAACCGCGAAACGCGGGTTGAAGTTTTCACCGTCGCTATGGACTATTGCGATGTAGTACAACGACGCTTGATTAAGCTTGTGTATTCGCAGTGTCTTGTTCTCAATCGTCAATAGCGCACGGAATTCATCCTCTGTCACGGGAAAACCCTTTCGCATAGCCGGTCAACAACCTGTTGCATGGTATCGCCTGTCTCTGCATACCACGCACTACTCACTGTGTGTACCGCTATTCCTGAGTACCTATCGGCAAATGGACATATGTCAACAGTCCACCCAGCCACGGCAGCGAGTGCAACGAACTCATCCTCGGTCACCGTAGTACCTCTTGATCAGAGATTGGACTGCGTAGTAGCGGCGTTGCACCCAATTGGTGGACAAAATAATTTCCCCCGCTTCCCGAATCTCAGCGCGGGTGTGGTGTTTCATCTTTGCCCCCCAAAAAGGCACCCTAAAATAGCTACCTTCTATATGCAACTCCTTACCTTCAATTGCCAGCAACGCCGTAAATTCCGCTTCCTTCATGCGCTTCTCCAAGGGGGTACAGGCTAGAGTGAAGTTTTCACAATAGCCTGCCGTGTTTCTAAATTTTGGAGCGGGTAATCGGGTTCGAACCGATGACATTCTGCTTGGAAGGCAGACGCTCTACCAACTGAGCTACACCCGCACTACAACTACTTACTTCTTCTTGCGTTCTTTCTTGCTGGTCTCTGAGACCAAGGCACCGCTTGAGCTACGCTTGAACGAACGGTTTTTGGTTGCGCTTTCGATGCGGACACCGTCTTTGTTACTGCCGCCTTTGGACAGGGCTTTCACGTGTGCGATGTCTTTACCTTCGCGCTTGTCTGCTTTGCCGTTACCGTTCTTGTCCGCGCCTGTTTTGTCTACTGCTCTGCGGGCACGTTGCCGCTCCATCCTGTCGGCGTGTTCGCCGCGCTTCTTTTCCATCTCGTACTCGTGCTTGTACGGTCTGGGTGACTTAGTGTAAGGCATTAGTGTGATCTCCCATTGTGCATGCATTCAGTTACAGGGCACCAAGCTTTGCACGTGAAATTAGGTTTTGCGTTCCACACGTTTACTGCCATGCAAGTCTCAAGCGTATGCGTGACATCCAACCACTTGATCCACGCCTTGCCCTTACCCTCATCGTTCTCGTACTCGCGAGTAACGAAGTCGTTTACTACCAGAAACAACAACCCTGCCTTGATCTTCTTCACCTGCGGGAAGTGCTTGAAGATTGCCAGCGATAACAACTCTAGCTGCTCGGTGTCTGCGTACTTACTGGACTTGCTGGTCTTGTAGTCCACGAGGAAGCACTTGTCGCCGTTGATGATGATCAGGTCAGCGATGCCACGCCACCAAACATTCTCTGCCTTGAACTTGCATGGCTCAAGGTTCTTGGTCAGCCCCATCTCGTACTCGCAGTACTTGTCACCCTTGATCTTGATCAGTGCGTCGATCTGAGGTTTGATGAACGCATACTTCTCCGGGATAGGTGTGCCATCGCGCACGTACTCTTCCGCTGCCTTGTGTACTGCCGTGCCATACAGCAGGTGTTCCTGTACAGGCTCAACAATATCCTTCACCACCTTCAAGTGGTAGTACTTCTTCGGGCATTGCTTGAACAGGCTGATCCCGCTGTATGACCACGTGTACTTCATTACTCTACTTTCTCGTAGGTGGCTTCAAAAATGTCGGGCTTGCATGGGTAATGTTCGCCTTTCACACCAGTAATAATCCAGTCGCCGGGGGTGACAGTATGTTCCCCTTCCAACGTGTAAACTTTACCAAAGCCTTCTTCCCGATCATGTTTCTCTACGACGGGGTGATCGCCCATCTTGAACCACTGTGTGGCATCAATAACTACCGGCTTTTTTCTAAATTTCATCTCAACACTCCCCGTAAGATTCCGCGACACCTGACTCGCAGTTCAATGGAAGGCCGGTTGCCCATGCAGGAGTCCAGCGCATGCACTCTTCAACGTACGCCCGCGCTACATCGGCTTCTTCCTTGCGGGCTATGCAAGCGACGGCATCATGCACGGTAAGTACGGTTTTGTACCGTTTACCGATCTTCAACATCTGTTCCGCGATGACACATCTTGCGAGAGCTTGGCAGACATTCTCAACCACCTTGCCGCCGTAGATCTTTGTCCATCCCATGCGGGTTTGGTACTCGTACTGGGTCTTGCCTTGCGGGTCAGTCACCTTACGCAGGTCTGCGTAGCGTAAAGGAAGCCCGTTAGGAAGGACGAAACCATTCTCTGCTGGGTCAAACTGTAGCACGCCTTCCCGGCCAACGGAAGCATGCCGGTGCAAAATCATTGCTTCCAGCGAGTTGTTCGCGGCCTTCCACAGCTTGGGAATCTCGGCGTAGGTCTTGCGGTACACGTCGATGATGCGCTGGCATTCTTCCAACGAGATGTTTACACCGAACGTCAGAAGCTGGGCTTGGAATTTAACAGCGCCCATGCCGTACCCCGCCCCAAGAATTGTCGTTTTACCAACGAATCGTTCCGGATCGGTGATGTCCATCACGTCCTTGTTGTAAATCTGTGCGGCCATGATCTTGTACGGGTCGTACTTCATGTCCTTCTTCGGCACCCCGGCAGCGATCTCAGCGTTGTTCTTCTCAAAGAACTCGACCAAATCATCCTGCCCAGCCAGCCACGCCAGCGTCCGCGCTTCGATCTGCGAGGAGTCGGAGTCGATCATCACCCAGCCCTTGGGTGCCCGGATAGCCTTCTTGAGCTTGCCTGCGTTCTGCCCCCGGCTTGGCAGGTTCTGCAGGTTCACCTTGTCATCCCCACCCCAGCGCCCGGTGTGGGCAGCGTAGTACTTCAGCGGGACGGGCAGCAGGCCGCGTTTGGCAATATCAATGAACCGTTGGGTGCGGGATTCTTCCAGAGTTGTTTTGTTGCCTAGCCGTGCAGCGACCAGCGTCTGCACTCTTGAGTCTGGATGTTCAGCAAGCTTCTTGAACTCCTCGTCGGTCTTGGCGAATGCCCATGCGGTTTTGCCTGTTTTGGCGCTCACTTTCTTGGGCAGCGCGTCTTCTGACTTGAACACAGGCTTGCCGGTGTCCTTGTCTTTCAAGGCAAGCAGTAGTTCTGCGAACTTGTCGTTGGACATCAGCGCGTCCTTGTCAGCAGCGGCGGCTTCCAGCAGCTTTTCCTTACGGGTCTTCACATCCTCAAGGTGCTGTTCCAACAGCGGAAGATCTAACTCAAGGGACGGCTCCACAAACATCTTTAGCGTTGCGTCGATGACTTTGAGTTCTAGCATCGGAAAACCCTTCGCCACCATCAGGTCGAAGATGAACCGGCACCACTCCACATCGTTCTTGCAGTACTCACCGTACCTCGCCAAAGCTTCAGCCCCAAAGTCTTTCCGGCGCAGTCCCTTGGCAAGGTTTACTTCTTCCCCCTTCGTACCCACGTTGTAGTGCGCCGCCAGCTTCGCAAGACTACCGCCGACACTGACTCCGTGAACCGCACGCGCCATAGACAGAGTATCCAGCCAACCCTTCGGACGAATCCCGAAAAGCCACGAGAGTATTGCCCCATCAAAGGCGGTGTTGTGTGCGAGACAGAATGCGTCCCGCCATTCATAAGATTGGAGTACTTCCGCAATCTCAGCATGTGTTCCTGAGTGCCAAGTCGTTTCTTTGTCATTTTCCTTTATCCCCACACCGATCACTTCAAAGTCAGGATGACGCACGTACTCCTCCGTGGTCATCTTCGAAAAACCAAAGTCGCTACTGTAGTAGGACTCAAAGTCCACAGTTATCAGGTTCATTTGTTGGTATCGAAAAGTGGGGCAGTGGAAAGAGTGGCTCTAGCAAACTCTACGGGGGTTGGTATACCCGGCAGCGTCATTTGTTCTGGGGTTGGGTTTGGAGGTGGCTGTTTCGCGAACACTGGGTTTGTCCACCGTGCTTCGTACTCATTTCCTTCCTGTTTGGGCTTATCTTCCATGATGGTACGCATGACTGCGTGATGGAAGTTCTCACGGTTGGCCTCGCGCAGGGCGACGAAGATGGCGGTCTGTTCCTTCTCGGTCAACACCATCCAGTACCGGGCGACCACACCATGCCACCGAGAAGTAGCTAATGTATGGTGCGCTGACCCCGGCTCGGTTAGTCCAGCAAACTCTTCTGGGTGCGACTCCATGCGCTTGAGCAGCAGCTTCACACCATCATGCATCTCAACATCTTTCTCCAAGGATTCCATCACTTACCTCCGATTGCTTTTGCATACGCTTCGAACTTCTGGCCGGGTGCTAGAAACTTAATGCGTTTATCATCCGCGCATGGCGCGGTTTTTAGGATTTTATTTGAGACCAGTTCCTTGACCATGCGGTGTGCCGTGGCACGGGAAACATCTTCGTAAGAGTTCAGTACATCGGTAACGCGGACAGGGTATCCCGCATCCCACCACCCAACTAGAAGCCCCATCATGTGCACCTTGTGCTGGTCTACATTGAACGTGGTATGTAGCCGGTACAGCGTGTTAGACAACCCGACTACGCCATCATGCAAATCATTCATATATCTCTCCGTAAACTGTAATAAAACGTAGGTCGCCGTGCGTCTTCTTCAAACTGTTCGTATCGCCTGAATATCTGTTTCTCTGCACGCAGCTCCCGCAAGTACCGGTGAATGCTGCGTACGTGCATCCGTAACTTCTTAGCAAGCTGTGGCGCGGACAGCGCGTACTCTTTGTGCAGGATCAGCAGGATGTCCCGCTTACGGCACGTGCTTTTGTTAACTATCCCCTTTGGCATCGCGGGCTATCCTCGCCAACATATTCCCGACATTCCACAGGTTCTCTTCATTGATCACCTCGGTATACCCACCAGCGGCGGAGATAGCGGCCAAGTTCTTCATCTGTAAAGCTGTTGGCTTGTTATCTCCAGCCTTGCACTCGATGGCGAACATCCTGCCTTTGTAGCAGCCGACGATGTCGGGAACCCCGGACGTGCCATACCCGTGCGTTGCAGGCATGAAGTGATACGCGCCCGCTTCGGTCAGGAGTTTCCTGACCTTGTCCTTAACCTTCTTTTCCGGTGTACTCGCCATCGAGCTTCGCCCCTCTGATCATTTTGTCGATCCTCTCTTGATCCGCAATCAGTTCGCGGATGTACTCGATGTTCATCTTGGTCTTGTCGTAGATCGCAAGAATCATCTCCGCAGATACTTTGTTCGTGCCGTTACGGATCTTGCTGATTGCCGCCTGAGTGACACCAAGGTATTCCGCTAGTGCGCGGTTGTTCTTCAGGTGCGCGATCTCGATGACGTAATCAAGCAGTGCATGTTTCGGGATTGGTACGTTGCGCATTCGGGGTTCCTTTAATGATGTTGTCCAGTACTTCAGTTTGTTGTCTTTGCTTCAATCGTTCGCGATACCGTCTAGTACGCTCTGCGCCGCTAAGCTTGTACTTTGGTTTGTCCTTTCCCGGCCCTAGCTTGTATACCGCATGTGCATCGCGGCCTCGTGAATCAGGCTCCCAATCGTAAACATGTACAACCTTGTGCCTGCGTAGGGCGCTGAACATCCGATATAAGGTAGTACGAGACAGACCTGTCTCTTGCTCCAGCGTGTCTAGCGACTGCGGTTCTTTCAGCAGCATCTTGAGCATCAACGCATACATCGTGTGAACTACCTTTATCTCACTCACGGGAACTCCTTCCCTATTTCAACCCACGATCCCGGAGGGCTTACCGGCCTAACCGCTGTTCTAAATGCTTCCAACTTTTCCTGCAGTTGTTTTTGTAAGTTCGGTGGGTTCTTCTCCGGGTTGTTCTCCAGCCATTGCAGGAACATCAAGCAACACATGGCGTGTGCCAAGTGCGACTGCCCTGTCTCACCATCCTTAGTTTCCCCTTGCCACCATGCGTCCAGATGGCGCATCGCTGCGTCGTAGTAACGGGTCGTGGCTTCGGGTACGTGCTTCCAATTGTCGGGCGCGTACTTCTGTGCACCGAACTCCAGCACCTTGATCGTGTCTTCCATCACACCCTCCGGCACCAGCGACCAGCGTGGCTTGCCGCCGTCATATTTCTTACCTTCGCTCATTTTGTCTTGTCCCTATATTGGTACGCTATGTAGCAAGGGCGGCATCGGCTTGAGTACCCGTGCTTGTCACGCTTATAGAAGTTATCCAGCGACAGAAACTTCTCACAATCCTTACACCGTTTATGTGTGGCCGAAGCTTTGGGTTTCACAGTGACCGGCTCAGGTTCCTTGGTGAACGCCTCAATGACTTGTGCCCACGTCATGATTCTTTTCCTTTAGTTTGGCTTCGATGGCGCGGGCAATTGCTTCATCACCTAGACAGATTTCATCACGCTCATCATCCGTCAGCCCCTGCCATTCGCG
>JACCEB011787386.1_pt1 | contig 15019 bp, 12 predicted proteins | sample 7454761 | NCBI WGS metagenome assembly JACCEB01 (sample SAMN15323454, study PRJNA562643) | freshwater metagenome | isolation source: river surface water | place: USA:Blue River Watershed | collected 2017-08-18 | reverse complement strand
CGGCTCCATCTCCTTCACTGGTGCGGCGTCGCCGCCCACCATCATGCAGTACCCGTTCTCAAGGCCCCATACGCCACCAGACGTTCCAGCATCAATGAAGTGGATGCCGTGAACTGCGAGCTTTTCATGTCGGCGAATCGTGTCGTGGAAGTTAGAGTTGCCGCCATCAATGATGGTGTCGCCCTTCGCAAGGAGTGGAATCAGTTCGTCAATCATGGCTTCGGTTGCGTCGCCACTTGGCACCATCACCCAGACCTTTCGCGGGGATGGAAGTGCAGCTACAAGGTCTTTCACGCTGTACGTGGGCGTGGCGCCATCTTTTGCAATCTCATCGGTCTTCTCACGCGAGCGATTCCAGATCGCCACCTCGTGCCCGCCTCGTAGGAGACGCTTGACCATGTTTCCGCCCATCTTCCCTAGGCCAATGAATCCGATCTTCACAGAAGCCTCCTCACTTGCAGCCACACCTGGGCCGTCACTGAGATGCTAGCGCGTGCGTGCGACCCGCTGTAGATCACGCACTGAGCGCACGGCGGAAGAGCGACTCCAGCGCAGCGAGCCCCGCATCAGGGTTCGAGCCGAGATGAATGCGCATGACCGGGAGCTCATGGGCCACAAGTGAACGCGCGTCACCAAGTGCTTGCGCGTCAATGAGTTGACCGAAGGTGAAGCTGCTCCCTGGAATGTCAAGGTCGTGTGGCCGTCCCGCAACGAGCTGGATAAACCAGCCAATGGGAGCACCTCCCTTGTGCAACTGCCCCGTAGAGTGAAGGAAGCGCGGACCGTAGCCAACGGTAGTGGCGCGACGAGTTGCATCTCGTAAGAGGATGCGGAGCGACGTCAGCGCGGCGGTTCGCTCTGGCGTCGGGGCGATATAGGCATGAATGCCAACATACCCGCGCTCCGCAAGTCGCTGCAGTTGACCGGCGATCAGTGTTTCTGCGCTATCAGAGAACGCGGCAGGAAGCGCATCATCCGCCCAGAGCTGCAGCGAGCCGTCGGTGCATGTTGGTGTGAGCTCGGGAAGCCTCCCAGTTGCGGCGAGTTCGCCGAGGACCTTGGTGGTGTTCTGCTTCGACTCGGTGACATTCGGTTCGTCAAAAGGGGTGATTCCCAGCACTACACCGGCGATCGCTGTTGCCGCCTCCCAGTGCACGAACTCTCCACCGAGATCGATTGGGTCGGCCAGGGTGTAGGAGATGACGGGGTGGCCCGCTGCGGCAAGTTCGCTGAGCCGAGCATCCACGGAGCTCCCGTCCGCAGCGCGTGGCGCGTGGCCGTCGCGCAGTGCGATGCGCACGAAAAGTCGATCGTCTTGATAGCTCGTACCTGTGCCGAGCGGTTCAAGGTCTACCGGGACCACGCCAACGCCGCGCTTCCCCGTACTCTCTGCAACGAGTTGCTCTGCCCACGCGCCGAAGCCGTGGATGGGCTGATCAACGATGAGCGTCAGCTTGTCTCGCCCTTCGCGTGCGAGTGCACCGATGATCGCACCGAGCGCAACCGCGCGATTGGCGGTCGGCTCCGGTTCGCGTAGCTGGGCGGCGGCCACAGCTCCTGCGGCAAGAAGCGAGTCAAGATCAACTCCGAGAAGACTGGCAGGAACAAGTCCCACAAAACTGAGCGCGGAGTAACGCCCACCGATATCGGCAGGATTCAAGAAGCGCTCGAGCATCTGCTCGCTGCCTGGGATCCCATCAATGCATGGCGAAGGGTCACTGATGGCAATCATTGAAGCGTATGGATCTGCACCTTCACTCAGTGAGCCTTTGATCCATCCCGCCGCATAGGCGGCGAATGAGAGCGTCTCTGTGGTGGTTCCGGACTTGCTTGCAACGATCACCAGCGTCTTCGCAGGGTTGAGCCCAGCGAGCGCCGCCGCGACCGCTTCAGGGTCGGTGGAGTCGCAAACGCGAATCTTCAGCCAGTCGCTGATCTCTGCGAATGCGGTCGCAAGTACCTCGGGTGCGAGCGAGGAGCCGCCCATGCCTGCCACGATCGCCGTGGTGAATCCTGCATCGCGAACCTTCTCCCCAAACGCTTCTAGCGCTGGCGCCTGCGTGGTGAAGTGGGATGGGGCGTCAAGCCATCCGAGCCGGTTCGCAATTGATGTCTGTACCGCGGCGTCGCTACTCCAGAGCGTGACGTCTTTATCTGCAAGGCGCGTTGCCCACTCTTCACTCCGGGCGCGCTCGAGCGTGGAGCTGATCGCAGCGAGATCCGAGGCGCGTCCGATCTGTGCAGCGAATGGCAGTTTGAGTTCGCCGCTCACCCCTGCTCCTCTTCAATCTGGTTGACCTTCCTCGTGCGGCGGAGGTACCGCTCCGCGTCGCTGGGGGCGGCCGCAAGGAAGGCAGCGAGTACGGTGGCCGCAGCTGCAGCGTCAATCACCTTCGCACCGAGCGAGAGCACATTCATCGCGTCATGCACCACTCCTTGCTCTGCTGACGCGGGGTCATGTGCAATCGAGGCGCGAATTCCCTTGAACTTGTTCGCGGCGATCGTGACGCCGATCCCAGAGCCGCAGATCAACAACCCGCGCTCAGCGCCGCCGCGCTGGATCAGTTCCGCAACGGCGCGTGCCGCGTCCGGGTAATCGTCGGTGAGGTCGCTGCCGTCGCCACCAAGGTCCATCCCTTCCCATTCAGGAGCAATCCGCTGGAGCTCACGAAGCAGCGTCGCCTTTAGTGCGGCGCCCGCGTGATCTGCGGCGATGGCGAGCTTGCGCTGCGACACCTCAGCTGACCTTATGACCGTCGTGCAGGTGCGGCGCTGGGATCACCCCGCGGTGCGTCCCGGCGATCACGCCACGAGCAATCTCTGCAATGCGCTCTGGAGTGAAGCCGAATTCGGCGAATAGTTTCGGTGCTGGTGCGGATGCACCGAAGCGATCCATCGCGATGATTGCTCCGTCACTCCCAGTCCAGCGATCCCAACCGAGGCTGACGCCGGCCTCAATGCCGACACGTGCGCGAACCGCGGCGGGGAGGACCGACTCACGATATGCAGCATCTTGATCGCCAAAGAGTTCAAGGCATGGCGCCGAGACGACGCGCGTTGGTGTACCAGACGCCTCAAGGAGATCCGCGGCCGCTACGGCGAGGTGCACCTCTGATCCGGTTGCAATCAGGATCGCCTTCACCTGCGCACTCGCTTCGCGTACAACATATGCGCCGCGCTTTACTCCAGCGGCAGCGCCGTTGATGGAGCCAGGAAGCACTGGCAACTTCTGTCGCGTAAAGGCGAGCACCGTTGGTGCATCTCGGCGTTGGATTGCAACGCCCCACGCGTGTGCCGCCTCGTTCGGGTCACCCGGTCGGAAGAAGCGCACGTTTGGGATGGCGCGGAGCGCCGCGTAGTGTTCAACTGGCTGGTGTGTTGGCCCATCTTCGCCAAGGCCAATAGAGTCGTGCGTGAAGACGAAGATGCTGCCGAGTCCGGCAAGTGCCGCGAGTCGCAGCGAGCCACGCATGTAATCGCTGAAGGTCAAGAACGTTGCGCTGAATGGGATCAGTCCGCCGTGATAGGCGATCCCGTTGGTGATTGCTGCCATTGCGTGTTCACGCACACCGAAGCTGATGTTGCGACCAGATTCAGTCGCCGTGAAGCGGCCACCCTCATGGATGTCGGTGAGGTTTGATTCGGAAAGATCCGCGCTCCCGCCGATCAACTCTGGGAGCACCGCAGCGAGTGCCTTGATGCTCGACTGACTGACGTTGCGCGTTGGCGCATCACCACCGATCTCGTACGTTGGGAGCGTGCGCTCCCAGCCGCTCGGCAGGTCGCCCGCCATGCGCCGCTGCAGCTCCGCTGCCTCTGCGGGGAAGGCGGTCGCATAGGCGAGGAGTTGCTTCGTGTGCGCCGCAACGAGCGCCTCACCGTTGCTGATGGCGCTGCGATAGAACTCGGCGACGTCTGCTGGGACATCAAAGTTTGCATCAGGGTTCGCGCCATACGCGCTCTTGGTGAGCTTCACTTCGTCTGGGCCGAGCGGTGCGCCGTGCGACTTCTGGCTTCCCGCCTTGTTGGGTGAACCGAAACCGATCACCGTGCGCACCGCGATGAGGCTCGGTCGGTCATCCTTGATCGCTGCGCTGATCGCCGCGTCGATCGCGGCAACGTCGTTGCCGTCGGCAACGCTGCTGGTGTGCCAACCGTACGCATCGAATCGCTTGCGCACATCTTCTGACCAGGCGGTAGAGGTTGGTCCGTCAAGTTGAATGAGGTTGTCATCCCAGAGATAGATCAACTTGCCGAGCTTCAGATGCCCCGCGAGCGATGCTGCCTCAGACGCGATCCCTTCTTGAAGGTCACCGTCTGAGACGATCCCGAAGACGCGGTGATCGACCACGGTGTGCCCTGGTCGGTTGAACTCTGCGGCGAGTCGTCGTTCAGCGATCGCCATCCCAACACCGTTCGCAAAACCTTGACCGAGCGGCCCAGTGGTCGCTTCAACGCCAGCGGTGAGGCCGTACTCGGGATGTCCAGGCGTGAGCGAGCCCCACTGACGGAACGACTTCAAGTCATCAATAGTGAGCCCGTAGCCGGTGAGATGCAGCAGTGAATAGAGAAGTGCACTCGCGTGGCCATTCGAGAGGATGAAGCGGTCACGATCAAACCAGCCAGGCGTTCGCGGTGCGTGACGAAGATGGCGCGTCCAGATGGTGTGGGCCATTGGCGCGCAACCCATCGGCGCGCCGGGGTGACCAGAGTTAGCCGCCTGAACGGTGTCGATTGCGAGGGTGCGGATCGTGGTGATGGCGGACTGCTCGAGCCGTGGATCCATAGGTAACCCCCTGCATGTTGGCTGGTGTCCGTTGATTGTAGACTCCCCCCGAGTCAGCAGTACTGGAGGCACAATGCCCCGAAGAAGCCTCATCAGCCGTCGTCCAACAAGCCTGCGCGCGGTTGCCGAAGTTGGCGTACTTGTTGCCATGCTGATCTGGGCGGCGAACTTCACCGTGGTGAAGGCGGCGGTGACCGCGTGGCCCGTCCTCCCATTCTCCGCGATCCGGATCACGGCGGCGGGAGTCATCGTGCTTCTTTGGACCCAGCTCCGCGGCGGAAGCATCCGCATGTCCCCCCGCGATCTCGCCATCACCGGTCTCTTCGGCGTGATCGGGCAGGGGACGTACCAACTTCTCTGGGCCGGATCGCTCGGAACGATCAATGCGGGAACGAGCGCACTGCTGATTGCGGTGACACCGTTCCTCACCGCCATCTTTGCGGCGCTCTTTCGTATTGATCCACTTCGGCCAGCAACGATTGCCGGTGGTCTCATTGCATTTGCGGGCGTTGCCGCAGTTGCGCTTGGTGAGGGAGCGGGAGCGTTCGGTGGAACAACTGCTGGCGTCACCGCAACACTGCTCGCCGCAGCGTGCTGGGCCTCCTACTTGCTGGCTGGTGCGCGGGTGATCCCTCGAAGTGGGGCACTCGCCTTTACCGGTTGGAGCATGGTGATTGGTGGCGCAGTGCTGATTCCATTCGGTGCAAGCCAGTGGTCGGAGCTCGGTTCCCCCGCCATCCCCGCCGTTGCACTCTTCGGCATCATGTATGCCACCTTCGGTTCAAGCAGCCTCGCCAACGTGCTCTACTTCACCGCCGTACCTGTCGTTGGACCGGCGCGCGTCGCAAGTTTCCAACTTCTCGTCCCATTCCTGGCGGTTGTTATCTCTGCCGTTGTGCTTGGCGAAGCGCTCGAACCGGTCCAGGCGCTCGGCGGCGCACTCATCCTGCTTGGGATTTGGGCTGGTCGCCAAACGCGGCTCCCGTTCCGCCGCCGGCTGCGATAGACTCCGTCAGGCTCGCTCGGCAGTCACCGAGCGCCCCGCCCAACATGAGGAGGCAGAGGGGACGAGATGGCGACGAAGTTTGTGTTCGTCACCGGCGGCGTCACCTCCTCTCTCGGTAAGGGAATCACCGCCGCCTCCGTTGGTCTCCTCCTCAAAGCGCGCGGACTGCGCATCTCCGTCATCAAACTCGATCCGTATCTCAACGTGGATCCGGGCACCATGTCGCCGTATCAGCACGGTGAGGTGTACATCACCGATGACGGTGCAGAGACCGACCTTGACCTTGGACATTACGAGCGCTTTATTGACGTCAACCTTTCACAGGCCTCCAACGTTACGACGGGACGCATCTACTCCACCGTGATCGCTCGCGAGCGCCGCGGCGACTACCTTGGCGGAACGGTGCAGGTTATCCCGCACATCACCAACGAGATAAAGGAGCGCGTCCTGCGCCTCGGTGGCGATGATGTTGATGTCGTCATTGTTGAAGTAGGTGGAACGGTAGGAGACATTGAGTCACTCCCATTCATTGAGGCAATTCGTCAACTCAAGAAAGATGTTGGACGCGGAAATTCACTTTACATCCACGTTACCCTTCTCCCGGAACTCGCCGCCACCGGTGAGTTGAAGACAAAGCCCACGCAACACTCCGTCAAGGAGCTGCGCGGTAGCGGCATTCAGCCAGATGTGATCATCCTCCGCGCCGATCATCCAGTCCCAGATGACGTGCGAGAGAAGATTGCCCTCTTCACTGACGTGCCAAAAGAGGCGGTTGTGCCCGCCACCACAGCGCGCACCATCTATGAAGTTCCACTGCAGTTTGAGCGGTTCGGCCTCGGTGACCTTCTCACTCGCGAACTTGGGATCAGCGCATCTGTGCCCGATCTCACCAAGTGGGAGCAGCTCGTTGCCTCAATCGTCGCCGAGAAGCCGGCCGTTGAGATTGCGATCGTTGGCAAGTACACCGAACTCCCTGACGCCTATCTCTCCGTGACCGAGGCACTTCGACACGCGGGTTGGGCGCACGGTGTGGATGTGCGCGTGCGCTGGGTGAACGCGGAGCAGCTCGATGATGCAGATCCTGCGCACGTATCCGCTCAACTTGCTGGAGCACACGGTGTGCTTGTCCCGGGCGGGTACGGATACCGAGGCATTGAGGGGAAGATTCGTGCAGCGCGCATGGCGCGCACTGAGCGAATTCCGTATCTCGGCCTCTGCCTTGGGCTACAGATCGCCGTGATTGAGTTCGCTCGCGAGACGCTCGCCTCTTCCGATGCAAACTCCACGGAGTTCGACATGTTCACCAAGCACCCCGTCATTGACTTCACGCCAGATCAGCGCGGCGTTGAGGAGAAGGGGGGCACGCAGCGACTTGGCCTCTATCCTGCGAAGCTCGCAACCGGCTCCCGCGCCGCAACAGTGTACGGCGCAGAGATCGCCTACGAGCGCCACCGCCACCGCTTTGAGGTGGCGAATCGATTCAAGCCGCAACTTGAGGCGGCCGGGATGAACTTCTCCGGAGTCTCGCCAGACGGGCGACTCGTGGAGATCATTGAACTCGCCGATCACCCATGGTTTGTGGCGAGCCAGTTCCACCCGGAGTTCACCAGTCGCCCGCTTCGACCGAACCCGCTCTTTGATGGCTTTATCGGCGCCGCGCTGGCGCTCAAGGAGGGCCGCCTCGCCGCCTATGCACCGCGAATGGTCGGAGTACGCGATGATGAGGCGGTACAGGCTGAGCGCCGCAAAGCGATTGAAGCGGCCGCCCATAAGGCTGCAACCCGCAGTAACGGAACAGGAGCAGCATCATGAAGTTCTTCCTTGACACGGCAGACATCAACGAGATCAAGACTGGCATTAGCTGGGGGATCGTTGATGGTGTCACCACCAACCCTTCGCTCTACGCCAAGGTGGGGGGTTCATACGAGGAGCTCCTAAAGGAGATCTGCGGACTCACCAAGGGACCAGTATCCGCTGAGGTGATCAGCGACGATGCAGACGGCATGGTGAAGGAGGGGCTCGCCTTCGCGAAGATCGCCGCCAACATTGTGGTGAAGGTTCCAATGACCACAGACGGCCTCGCCGCCATCAGCCGCCTCAAGAGCGAGGGAATTAAGACCAACTGCACCCTGATCTTCACCGCAAATCAGGGACTCCTCGCCGCGAAAGCCGGCGCGTCGCTGATTAGTCCATTCGTCGGCAGACTTGATGACATCAGTGAAGACGGAATGACCGTCATTCGTGAACTTGCAGAGATCTTTGCGCAGTACGAGGATCTTGATCACTGTGAAATCCTTGCGGCATCTATCCGCCACCCACGACACGTCACCGAGGCGGCGCTCGTCGGTGCACATGTTGCAACGATGCCGCTGAAGGTCCTTGAGCAGATGTCGAAGCATCCGCTAACGGACAAGGGGATCGCTGTCTTTAAGGCGGATTGGGCCAAGGCGAAGGGCGGAAAGTAACACCCGCCCGCCCCCCGTTGACGGGGGGGCACACATCCCGTAGAGTCTGCTCATCCCCCCACTCCTCCCGCGCAGAGGCGTTGGACGTTTCGTGCGGGGATCCAAGTAAACACCCAAGACGAGGAAGGTACCCAACCCCATGTCAATGAACGACCCACGTCACCGCGGACCACGACGAGGACCGCGACGCGGTCCCGGCATGAACAACAGCCAAGGCGGAATGCGCATGCCACACGGTTCCCTTCCGCAAGACGTTGAAGTGCTCTCCGAAGCCGATCTTGCGGCAGAGGGCCTCCTCACCTTTGCAACTCTGGCGAATATGACGGCGAGTGAGCTGATGGCGGCGGCGAAGAAGTTCAACGTCACCGCCTCACAGCAAGAAGATCTCCCCCGCGTTATCCAGAAGATCCTTACCGCACAGGCAGAAGAGCAGGGTCAAGTGTGGGCAGAGGGCATCCTTGAGATTGTTGACGAAGGCTACGGCTTTGTTCGACGCAACGGACTCCTTCCAAGTGCAGACGATGTCTACGTACCGTCACCAATGTTGCGTCGCATTGGACTACGCCAGGGCGACACGATTGGCGGCGTTATCCGTGCTCCACGCGAAGGTGAAAAGTTCTGGGGAATGCTTCGCGTCGAGATCATCTCCGGAACGGATCCAGAGTCCGCACGCCGTAGGCCACACTTTGGCGACCTGACTCCAATCCACCCTATTGAGCTCATCAACCTTGAGACGGATCCATCAAACCTCTCGCAGCGACTGATCAATCTCGTCAATCCACTCGGCAAGGGGCAGCGCGCGCTGATCGTCTCACCGCCAAAGGCGGGAAAGACGAGTCTCCTGAAGCAGATTGCTCAGGGAGTGACCGCCAACTACCCAGAGATCTCGCTCATGGTCTGCCTCATTGGGGAGCGCCCAGAAGAGGTGACTGATATGCGCCGCTCGGTGAAGGGTGAGGTGATCTCGTCAACCTTTGACGAGCCTACGGAGAACCACACCCACGTCGCTGAGATGGCGCTGGAGATCGCAAAGCGTCGCACCGAGGCAGGCGCGGATGTGGTGGTGCTTCTCGACTCCATTACTCGACTTGCGCGCGCCTATAACCTGGCACTTCCGCCTTCAGGTCGAACGCTCTCTGGCGGTATTGACCCGATTGCCCTCTACCCACCGAAGCGTTTCTTCGGCGCGGCACGCAAGTTGGAAGAGGGGGGCTCCCTGACCATCATTGGCACCTGTCTCGTCGACACCGGCTCCAAGATGGATGACGTCATTTATGAAGAGTTCAAGGGAACCGGCAACTCAGAGCTCGTCCTTGACCGGAAACTTGCAGAGAAGCGCATCTTCCCCGCCATCGATGTGCAGCGTTCAGGTACGCGCCGAGAGGAACTACTCCTCGATGAAGCGACGCTGAAGATGGTCTGGACCATGCGACGCATGCTTTCAGCAGTTGGCGCGAACGAGGGGATTGAGCTCCTCTTGAACCGCATTGCGAAGACCGAGTCGAATGCCCAGTTCCTCGCCTCCCTCACCAAGGGGACTGAAGGGTCAAACCCGGCCTAAGGAGCACCCTCCACGCCTCTCCTGAGCACGGATCGGGGGCGGGTAGAATGAGGGTTGAGATCGGAGGCGCAGATGGCAAGAACTGGTCGCGAACCTTCAACGAGTTCAACGTCGAACCCTCTGGGTGGCGCGCGGCCGGGCACACTCTGGTTCCGGCTGCTGGCAGTCGTGCGTCGTCAAGCGATCGCGGTACTCCGCACCCTGGAACGGGCTGGAGAACGCGCACTCAGCCTGAGCCTCTTCCGCGCAGGCGAATTTCTTCGGCACCCGCTCCCACGACGGATCCACGTCCATCCGAGGCTGCAAGAACGTACGAGTGGCCTTGCCATCGCAGCGCTCCTCCACCGCCTCACCCCGCGGCTTGAAGAGTGGGGTGTAGTCCGGCTCATCTCACGGTGCCGTACGGCGCTGACGAAGCGACTCACAGGGTTTCGACGAGCTCCAGAGCAGGCGGCACCAATCGGAATCGCCTTCCTACTCGGCCTCGCAGTTGTTGCGAGCATCCTTCCGGGCCCAGCGGTCGACCAGCGAGCGCTCGCGCTTGATGACGGAGCGTTGACGGGAAGCCCGGAAGCCAATGAACCCGTCACTCCGGCACTGTGGGGGAGCGCGGTCGATCCGGATCGGAGCGCCACCGCCAACGAGGTCAACACAACCTCCCTCACCAACAACGAAGATCCTCTGGCACCAGGCGCACTCGGGTGGCGCCCGATCGAGGTGGCTCGCGAGGCCTCGGTGGCGTTTAGTGCGAGCAGCGAGATCGCGCTTCTTGATGGCCCACAGATCCTTGAGGACGGCACGATGCTCCTCCCAGCTGCTCTCAACCTCAACATCCAGGACGGTCGGGTTCACGTGCAGATCCACGTCGTGCAGAAGGGGCAGACACTCGCGCAGATCGCGAAGCTCTACAACATTGGCCTGATGGATGTCGTCTGGTCTAACCGCCTTCCATCAACGAGTAATCCTCCCGCTGGAAAACGTCTCAAGATTCCAGACACAAAGGGATATGTTCATGTTGTCCAAGAGCATGAAACGCTGAAGTCGATCGCATCTGCATCACGTGTCCCTCAGTCAAAAATCATGGCGTACAACGGACTCCGTTCTTCGGACGTTGTGCTCGGGATGGTCTTGGTGCTCCCCGGTGGTCGAGGACCAGCCCTACCTACATATCAAGCGTCTGGGCAATCATATGCATACAACGGCCCACTTCCGGAGATCTACAGCGGGATGACGTTCCGCTATCCGGTTCCTGGTGGTCGATTCGTACGGGGATTCTTCCGCGGCCATGACGGCATGGATATCTCGCAGGCGACCGGAGCACCAATCCTCGCTGCGGCGGCAGGCGTGGTGGTGCGCACGGGCTGGGTGAACAACTGCGGCGGCAACCAGGTGGTGATCGCGGTCGGATCCAATCTCTATACGGGCTACTATCACCTCTCAAGAATTCTGGTCTCCCCAGGGCAGAAGGTTGCGCGCGGGCAGCAGATTGGAAAGATCGGCGATACCGGTTGCACGACTGGTCCGCACCTCCACTTCTCTGTCTCGCGTGGCTATCCACTTGCGAGTGGATCAACCTTCTATAACCCAGCGCGTTTCCTCCCGTAGCGGTGTTCCTCGACGTCGTTGATCTACACCTTTCAGCTGGCCGCGGCGGCGACGGCGCGTCGACAATGCGCCGTGAGTCTCATGTGCCGCGCGGCGGTCCTGATGGCGGCGACGGCGGTCGTGGTGGGAGCATTTACGTCTCTGTAGATACGGGCCAGACAACCCTGCGCGACTTTGAACAGAAGCGGCGTCTCCAGGCTGGCGACGGTGGAAACGGCGGAAACAAGAAGTCACACGGAAAGGCGGGGCGAGACTTAGAGATCGGCGTACCACCAGGAACGGCAATCTTTGACGCCGCCAGCGGTGACTTGATTGCCGATATTGTCTCCCGCGAACAGCGCGTGATGATTGTCAGAGGTGGTCGTGGAGGTCTTGGCAATGCGCACTTCGTCACCTCGACGCACCAGGCGCCGCGCCATGCACAGCGCGGGGAGCCGGGTGAGGTGCGCGAAGTTCGCTTTGAGCTTCGCCTGATCGCCGATGTTGGCCTTGTTGGCCTGCCAAACGCTGGGAAGTCAACCACCCTCGCCGCACTCACCGCCGCGCAACCGAAGATTGGGGACTACCCGTTCACCACGCTTGAACCGAACCTTGGCGTGATCGAGCTCGGGCTTGAAGATGGTCGTCGACCGACGGTGGCCGACCTTCCAGGGCTGATCGAAGGTGCATCAATGGGTGCTGGACTTGGCTTCGCCTTCTTGCGACATGCATCGCGCACGCGAATCCTCGTGCATGTGGTGGACGCGTCGGCAGCCGACCCGCTACGCGACGCGGCGATCATTCGCGAAGAGCTTGCCGCCCACAATCCGGCGCTGCTGGAGAAGACCACGCTTGTGGTACTCAACAAGATTGATCGCCCAGGAGTCCGTGAACGCCTTGAAGCGCTACGCACAGGATTCAGCGCTCTTGGGCTCAAGAGTATTGCTTGCTCCGCAATCGGTGGCGCGCGAGGCGAGGGGATTGCGAATCTGCGTAACCAACTTGCCGAGCTGCTCCCCGATGCCGAGACGCTCGCGCTCCCAACGGAGCCGGCGGGCGTTGTGGTGCACCGCATTGATCCGATCGCCGTCTCTGGGTTTGAGGTGAGCCGCGATGGCGAGGCCTATCGAGTGCGTGGCAAGGCGATCGAGCGCCTCGTGCACCAGACCGATTTTGCACGCGACGAGTCGGCGCAGCGCTTCCATCATGAGTTGAAGCGACAGGGGATTGAATCAGCGCTACGCAAGGCGGGTTGCCGAGCCGGAGACACCGTGGTCATTGGCGAACTCTCGCTTGAGTGGGAGGATCCAGATGAGGCAGACCTGTTGAACACCGCAGATGCGGCTGAGGCGGGCGATCTCGATCTAGAGGAGCTTGGCGAAACTCTGGAAGAGGCGGCCACCGGAAGTTCGGAGGGGAGTCAGTGAGCAAGATCGGTGTACTCGGCGGGACGTTTGATCCGATCCATGACGGGCACCTCGCGCTCGGTCAGGCCGCGTGTGACCTCTTGAACCTTGATCGCGTGATCTTTGTCCCCGCAGCACGACCACCGCATAAGGTCAATGATCGAGTCACCGCTGCTGAGACACGGTGCGAGATGGTTGAGCTTGCGATTGCAGGGAATCCAAACTTTGAGTTGAGCCGAACGGAGTTGGATCGACCAGGACTCTCATTCACCGTTGATACGCTGCGTGAGATTGCTGCGTCGGCACCACCAGGTGCCCCACATGAGCTCTATCTGATCCTCTCGGTTGAGTCACTCCTCGGATTCCACGAATGGGAAGATCCAGTCGCCATCCTCGACCTTGCCCGTGTTGCAGCCTTGCCGCGCCCAGGGACGCCCACTCCGGATCGTGCCTGGCTGAAGCGACACTTTCCAGGGCGTGAGAATCGCTTCCTCTATCTGGACGGCTTCCACCTCTCCCATGCGAGCCGTGAGCTGCGAGCACTCGCTGCACGAGGACGTTCGCTTCGCTACCTCGTTCCGAACCCCGTCGCGGAATACATCAAGAAGAGCGGTCTCTACCTTGATCGCCCCGAGCTCGTGCTGAAGCGGCCGATCGAAACCGATGATATTCCCGTGGATCCTGCAACCTGAAGACTCGGGTAGGCTGAAGGAGTGATCCCACCGCAGCGCAACATTGAACCACACGATCTTGCGCGGAGGGTTGCCCTCCTCGCTGAGGATAAGAAGGCTGCAGACATTGTCGTCCTTGACGTGGCTGGTCTCACCACGATCGCTGAGGCCTTTGTGATCTGCACTGGAGGTTCAGAGCCACAACTTGCGGCGATCACCGCGAGCATTGTTGGCGGCTTGGCGGCTGAAGGAGTAACCCCTGCGCATCGACACCGCGCTCCGTCTTCACACTGGATTGTTCTGGATTACGGAAGCGTGATCGTGCACATCTTTACGCCACCTGAGCGCGAGTATTACAAGCTTGAGCAGCTCTGGGCGTCGGCGAAGGTACTCCTCCGCATCCAGTAGCAACTAACCGATCCTCGTCGCGCTCCATCGCGTGAGCGCAGGGCCCCAGGCGCGCTCCCCATCACCTTTTGAGATCGCGTCGAGTTCTACAAGGCCCGTGATCGCATCGGCAATCTCTCGGCCACTCCACCTTCGCGCCGCCTCGGCGAGCTTCCCAGCCGGATACTCGTGCATCCCGATCTCACGCGCCACCTGCGCGAGCGGACGTCCATCCTCCACCACCGCTCCGTGGATCTGCGCCAGATCACGAAGCTTTCTATGCAGCGTTGAGACGACCATGGGGCCGGGCTCACTGATCGCACGACCAAGGTGCTTTGCCGTGAGCGGGCCACTCCGCGCCACGATCGCGTCAGCAAAGGCGAAGAGAGAGCCAATCCCGCGATCTGCCACCAGCGCATCCACTGCGCGAATCGAGATGGCACCTGTTGGGATCGCGAGCATGAGCTTTTCGAGTTCGATCGCTGCCGTCATTCGCATCCCACTACGGTCAAGGTCGGGCTCGCGCACTTCAGCACCGAGCCGTTCGGCAATCTCTTTGGCCGCATCACCTGCGATCTCTCGACCCGCCGCCTTTGCTCGTTGCAAGATCCACGACGCAAGTTCACCAGGGCCGGGGGAGATGCAATCAATCACCGCACCACCAACATCTTTGACAAGGAGACCCAGCTCACCTGGTCCCTCTGGTCGCGCCCCTCTCAGGTTCGGCCGACGCGCACGTTGATCGATCAGTGCCACAGCATTGCCGGGTGCAATGTTGGCGAGTGCGGCTGCGATGCCTGCCCGCAACTCTTTCGTCGCCGAGAGTCGCCCCGCTCCCGCGACGACCGCAAGCGTTCCACCGCCGAATAGTCCACCCGTCGCGAGTCGCTGCGACAGGTCCGCAAGCACCCCAGCACCGTTCCCTGAGCCACGCCCCTCCGCCTTCAGCCGTACGCGGTCTGGCGCACCCGCTCCGCCACCTGCCAGCCCCTTGGCGAGTTGATCCACCGCCTCCTCGATCAGGAGGAGGTCATCGCCCCAGGCGAGGAGTACTGCAGGATTGGTTGGCTTTGCCATGCGCGGATTGTAGTTCTTTAGATTTTCTCCAACTGTGGCTTCACCTCTTCAGCGAAGCGGATGAGAGACTCCTCAT
>JACCEB011057696.1_pt1 | contig 15019 bp, 14 predicted proteins | sample 7454761 | NCBI WGS metagenome assembly JACCEB01 (sample SAMN15323454, study PRJNA562643) | freshwater metagenome | isolation source: river surface water | place: USA:Blue River Watershed | collected 2017-08-18 | reverse complement strand
GTGCGACAAATCGCCGCCAATCGCGCCAGTGTCGGCGCGCACCGCCATTGGTTTCAAACCCATGCGGCGGAAAATTTTGAAGTAGGTTTCGTACATCAAATTGTAAGTTTTTTTCGCGCTCGCTTCGTCAATATCAAACGAGTAAGAGTCTTTCATTAAAAACTCGCGACCCCGCATCAATCCAAAGCGCGGACGAATTTCGTCGCGAAATTTCCAGTGAATTTGGTACAAATTTTTTGGTAAATCTTTGTAGGAAGTGACGTTTTTGCGGAAGATGTCGGTAATCACTTCTTCGTGGGTTGGGCCGTAAAGAATGTCGCGGTCGTGGCGGTCTTTAATGCGCAACATTTCTTTGCCGTAAGCGTCGTAGCGGCCAGATTCTTGCCACAATTCTGCGGGCTGAATCGTTGGCATTAGCACTTCCAAAGCGCCAGATTTGTCCAGCTCTTCGCGGATAATTTTTTCCACTTTGCGAAGCACTTTTAAGCCCAAAGGCAACCAAGTGTAAATGCCCGACGCAGTTTGGCGAATCATGCCCGCGCGCACCATCAGCTGATGCGAAACAACGGTGGCGTCAATCGGATTTTCTTTAAGAGTAGGGAGGAAATATTGGGAGAGGCGCATGTTTTAATTAATTAGCTGCTTTATGGCGCCAATAGTGGCGTTAAAGCTGGTTGAAGTGTTGTTTTGAAGATCGAGATTTTGAGAAATTTTTTCAGCAACGGCAACTTTTGAGAGTCTTTCTAGGCCTTTAAAATCAGGAATGATTTTTAGTAAAGCTACGCTTGGTTTTTGTTTGCTGGCATCAATGTTTTTGAAATCAGATTTGTTGCGATATTGATCGGCTTTAAATCTTGGGTAAGAGCGAGCTATTGCCTCAAGGTCGCCAAGAAACCAAGATTCAAGTTCGCGACAAATTATTCTAATTTTATGTGGGCAATGGCATTTGTTTTTAATGATATTTTCTAGGTCGTTTTTGAGTGAACGACAATCTTCGCCGTCTTGATCTATCGTGATTAAAATTTTTGCTTCTGGCTGCTTGCTGATTGTTGGAACTGTTGTTTGTAGTGATTTTTTCAGATCTTCTTTTCCTGAGTAGCCGTAAACTCTAAACCGCTCTTTTGCGATGTTTTGAGAAATATTTTGTTCGGCAAAAATTTTGAGCATTAAAGCCTCAAAAAATTTCTGCGCCGAGCGCTCTTCGGTAAAAATATGCAGCATATTTACAAATTTGCGCCTTTGATGTGACCGCTTCTCCACAGCCATCCCAGCTTATTTCCAGCTCTTGCCAAATCTCTTACCAACTCATCATCGGCAGCCGATTTTATTTGCGAAAAGCCGTTTTCTTTTACCAAAAAAAATACTTCTTCAACGCTCAAACCATCAACGAAATCTGGCGAATGCGTTGAAACAAAAACCTGACTTCCTCTTTGCGAATATTCGCGAATTTCTTCGCAAAGATGTTCGAGCAAATCGGGGTGAAGAAAGTTTTCTGGCTCTTCAATGCAAAGTAGCGGATGCGGTTCGGGATCGCGCAGCAAAACCATGTAGGCAAACATTTTGATTGTTCCATCCGAAACATATCTGGCGACAAACGGATCTTTGAAATTTTCATCTTTGAAGCGCAGAAGAATGCGGCCATCTTCAGTTTTTTTGGCCTCAACTTCGTTTATTCCTGGGATTCTTCTTGGGAGTTTATCGAGTAAATCATCGAAAAGTTGGCGATGATGGTCGTACATGTTTTTTGTAACTTGAGCCAAATTATCGCCAGTTTTTGAGAGGTGACTTGAAACGCCAGAATCGGATAATTTGTTGGCAAACTCGATTTTAAAATCAGACACATACCACTTCTCAAGCAGCTCGCGAAAAGAGCTTATCGCTTTGAATTTCTCAAATTGCCCCAAACCTTTGATTGCAAGAATGTCGGGGCTGCTGACTTTTTGTGACTCTCTTTTTTCTTTTTCGGTTCCTTTTTTGTAAGAGTCTTCGTTGGTGATTGCCGTTCCCTTTCCATTCTTGAAATCAAGAAATTTCCACGGTTTACCCTTGCCAGTTTTTTGGTTTTCTTCGCGACGATACCTAAGAACTTCTCGACTAATATAAGACTTACCCTTGCTTGCATCGAAGCCTATTTCCAAAGAATAGGTGATTAGTGGCGAAGATGTTTTTAAGTCGCCAGAATTTCGAAATTGAATCTCAAATTTTATCAAATCTTTTTGCGGATTGCAGCCGCGAGAAATTACTTCTTCAAAGCCGCCCCTTCTGTCAATTGCAGTTGTTACATTGTTTTGCAGCGCATCGTTAAGAAATCCAAAAACATCAAAAAAAGTTGATTTTCCCGAGCCGTTTGGGCCAAGCAAAACAACCATTTGCGGAAGATTTTTTATCTCCGTTTTTTTGAAGGTTTTGAAGTTTTCGATTTTGAGATTTTCAATTTTCATAACCAATGTTTCGAAAGTGTTTATTTTATCAAAAGCTGCTTCTTAACAAACTGTTGCGCCAGGCGGATTCCGTGGATGTCGATGGAGTGATCTAGGTGCGGAACTGGGTGGGCTTCGTGAGCGATGTCTTTTTCGGTCAGAATTTTTTTGGCTTCGATGAAATTTTCAAAAGGCAGCACCGAATCAGCTTCGCCGTGGATTAAGCAAACTTCTGGCTTGGTGATGATTTTTTCGCCAACCATTTCGGGCAAAACAACCTTGCCGGAAAATGAAATAATGCCCGCGGGTTTTTTAGCGAAAGTCATTCCCTGATACATCGCCATCATTCCGCCTTGCGAGAAGCCGACGACAAAAAGTTTGTCGTGAGTTAGATTGAAGCGCTCGAGCTGTTCATCGATGAAGTTAGTCAGAATTTTGTTGGCGTTTTTGATGTTGTGCGCGATTTCAAAAAGTGCCTTGCGATCAGTGCCGCTGTAGAGCGAGAACCATTGATATGAATGAGGAAAGCCGCCTTCCCAAGGCTCGATTGCGTTAGGTGAAATGTAGTGAGCTTCGGGCAAAACGTAGTTAAATTCATGCCAAAGATTGATCAAATTTTCGCCATTTGCGCCATAGCCGTGCAAAAAAATTACTAGATATTTTGGCTTTTTTACTTCGGAATGTTCGTAGAATTGCATTTGCTTTCCAATCAATAAATTCAAGGTTTCACGAGCTATGCTCACGGTTCAAAATCTAGGCCTTTTTAAAGATGACAAGAAAATATTTTCCGAGCTCGGCTTTTCAGTTGGTATTGGTTCAGCCTTGATAATCAAAGGTCGCAACGGTTGCGGCAAAACTAGTTTACTTAAAATTATCGCTGGAATTTCTAAGCCAACTTCAGGTCAGATCTTGTGGGGCGGGGAAGATGTCGAAAATTTCCGCAGCGATTTTAATGGCGATTCGCAATATCTCGGTCACAAAAATTTTTTAGAACCCGAGTTAACCGTTATCGAAAATATCAGATTTTATGCCCAACTTCGCGATACCGAAGCAGCGATTTTTTCGGGAATCAGCTTTTTTGGCTTGGAAGATTTTGTTGATGTTAAAATAAAAAAACTTTCTGCCGGTTGGCAAAAAAAAGTAATGTTGGCTCGACTTCTTTGTTGTCCGGCAACGGTTTGGCTTTTGGATGAGCCGTCAAACAACTTAGATCACTCTTCAAAAGAAAAGCTTCACGGTTTGATTAAAACTCGCGTTAAAGAAAACGGGCTGGTTTTAATGATTACTCACGACGAAATGTTCGACGATTTGGGGGCTAAACTTAATTTGGAAGATTTTGCCGGCGACTTGAGTTAGTCCAGGCTCTAAAAATCATAAATTTATCTTATGGATGCGACTTCGGGAAGTTTTCCCAAAAAAATAAGCCGAAAATTATCCGATGCCGACCCCAAATTTGCGGCTTTTTACCAAGAAAAAATCGCGCCACATCTTGCGTTTGCCGAGCAATCAAGAATTGACCACTTAAGTGAGTTTTATTCTCGATTAATGATTTCGATCCCGCTTTGTTTGGTTTGGCTAGCTTTTATCGGGTTCCTTTACTGGAGCGATTCTTGGATAATGAAAATAGAATCAGATACCTTAACGGCGGTTCTTTTCTCTCCACTTTTTGGCTGCGGAGTTTGGTGTCACCGGAAGATTAAAAGTTTTGAGCTGTCGATTAAGTCAAAAATTTACTCTGAAATTTTTAATTTTTTTGGCGATTTTCAATATGAACCAGCTGGATCTGGCCTGGAAGGAGTTAATTTAAGAGAAAAATTTGGCATCATCCCCGCATTTTCCAAAGCAAAAACTGAAGATTTGATAATTGGCGAATATTCTGGGGTTGGCATAGTCTTCGAAGAGTGGATTCTTGATCAAAGGAAGGGAGACGATGAGCGCAATGTATTTAAGGGCGCGACACTTTCTCTGGGTTTTAATAAAAATTTTTCAGGCCAGACAATTATTAAACACAGCAAGGGAAAGATCAGGAATTTCACTGCGAATCTTGTTAATAGAGGGACAAAAGACTTGGAAAAAGTTTCTTTGGAAGATTGGGAGTTCGCAAAAAAATTCGAAGTTTTTTCGAGCGATCAAATTGAAGCTAGGTATTTGATAACTCCGGCACTGATGAATCGGTTACTGAATTTAACTAAATTTTTTAACGCCAAAAGCTTCGATGCGGGATTTGCCGATAATTCATTGTTCATGATGTTCAAAGACTCAGAAAATCTTTTTGAAGTCAGATCGATTTTTAAAGAGATTGATCTTGTTGGCGATTCGCTAAGAGTGGTTGATCAAATTAAATTAATCTTTGAGATAATCGATTATCTGAAAATCAATCAAAGAACCGGTATTTAACTTAAAACTTTATCCAATGATTATCTTTTTGAGCGTGGCCGCCATTTTTTTAGGAATTTTTTACTTCTGGTATGCATCGATTATCAGCAAGCGAAATAAAGCGATGGAGGCTCTTTCCGGAATTGACGTTCAGCTGAAAAATCGTTCTGAATTAATCCCGAATATTTTGATTATTGCGAAGAAGTTTATGGAGCATGAACAGCAGATTTTCTCTGAAATTTCTCAGTTACGCGAGTCGGTCATTAAAGGATATGACGCGAATAATTTGAGTGAGATGAAGAAGTATTTTGAACAATCTGACGAGCTGTCGCAAAAAATGGTAAATTTTATGGCCAGAGCCGAAAATTATCCTGAGCTAAAATCTAGCCAAAATATGCTTCACGCCCAGCAATCTTACAACGAGATTGAGGCGCAAATCGCGGCAGCGCGAAGATTTTATAATTCTGCAGTTGGCGCCCTCAGAAACTCAATCCAAATTTTTCCTGGAAACATCATTGCTGCGGTTATCGGGGTTGGCGATATGCCTATGTATGAAGCCGAATCGTCTGCAAAACAGTCGGTTGACGCTTCCAAATTTTTATAAGTTTAAGTGATCGCCAATCGATGTATTCCGGTAATTCGAGAAGAAAAATTTTAGACAAAAATTTTAAAAAAGCCTTTTCGCTGGTTGAGCTGGCATTGGTTATTTTGATCATTGGCCTTGCTTTGGCCGGAATTTCTTCTGGGGTTAGGTTGGTTTATCAATTTAACATTAACTCGGCGCGATCACTAACTTCAGGTTCGGCAGTTAATAGTATGGGCGGAATTGTTGCTTGGTTTGATGCGGTTCATGAGCAAAGTTTCAAAGAAGTTGAGGCTGACGATTTAGTGCCAATCAGCGCCTGGCGCGATATTAATCCGCAAAAAACTTTTAAGTTTTCTCTGATTCAAAACTCTTCTAGCCAAAAGCCGATTTATATTTCCAAAAGTGCCGCTGGCATTCCGGTTATCGAGTTCACTACCAAGCCTTTTGAAATCCAAAATATGGCAACTGATCAAAATCTTGAATTGAGCGGAAACCCAAGTTTTACAATTTTTGTTGTTGCTTCTGGCTCCAATAATAGCGCTGCAAAATCACGAATATTTTCAATCGGCAATCCAATTTATGAATGCAGTCAATTCGACCTTTCTTATTGGGGAAACGGAATGGCGAATATTCGGTTTTTTGGGGGCGATAAAATTTTTCAGCTGCCAGCGGGCAATATGCTTACAATGTATCGAATTACTCGTGACGCTCTTGGATCGCCAAATACGGTTAACGGATCAGGCTCGATGCTTTATGTTAACGGCAAGTTGGTGACTTTGCCTAATCGTTTAAGTTCTGATTGCATTCCAACAATTTTGGCGGCGCCGCTTAAAATTAATCCCGATATTCCTCCAAATAACGTCAGCTGGTCTTTTCAACTGGGCGAAATAATTATTTTTGATCGGATTTTGAAGCGCGACGATGTCAAAGAGGTGGAGAAATATTTGAGTAAAAAATGGTCGATATTTGTTAATTAGCGGCCGGTGTTGTGAAAATTGGTTTCGCCTCAAATCTTGAATAATCGCTGTTTTTTAAGAGATTTAAAACTTGAGGTAAAATCACTTTGAGCTTTTCTTCTAATTGCCAAGGAGCGTTGAAAATAAACATCCCGCAAGCTGTCATTTTCGTTTCATTTTCTTTAGCGCCGATATCAAAAGTTAGTTGTAACTTCTTCTCAAACTTAAGCTTGGAAATTTGCTTATAAAAATTCTTCAGAACCTCTTCGTCGCTTTTAATAATTGGGTGCCAAACCAAATAAACTCCATGGGCAAAGCGTTTGTAAGAATCTTGAAGTCCTAAAATAATCTTGTCCCAATCGGCCGAAACCTTGCTTTCATTCTTCTCAAAAGCTGGATCGATGATAATTAAGCCGCGCCCTTGTTTGGGTGGAAGCTTTGATTTAAGAAGCGCAAAACCATCTTCGTTTAAAAGGGTGAATTTTGGATTGCCGGCAAAATTGCGGCGAAGTTGGATAAAATCTTGGCGATTTAATTCTGAAAAAATCGCCCTGTCTTCGCGCCTTAGATAATCTTTGATAATCATTGGCGAGCCTGGATAGGTTTTGATTTCGCTGGAAAAATTTGGATTAAATTTCTCAAGAATTTTGATAAATCTTTGCGGCAAAAATTTTTCGTATTCGTTGTTTTTCAGGATTTTATTGACCCCATCCAAAGCCTCGGAAGTTTTAATCGATTTTTCGTCGCATAAATCGTATTTACCTATTCCGGCGTGAGTGTCCAAAACAAAGAAAGGCGCGGGTTTTTCGTGAAATTTTTCTAAGCACAAAACCAAAGCGATATGTTTAAAAATGTCGGCAAAATTGCCGGCGTGGTAAATGTGGTGATAATTCATCGTTATTGATTAATCGGTCTGGGACGGAAGTTAGAGGCTCTAGTTTTTCGACAAGCGGCCTATCTTCTTGTCAATTTTGCTATCCAAAAAATATGCCAGTAATGACGTAGTTAAGAAGAAGTATAACAATTGAGGCGGAAACTACTGCGTTAGTTGTGGCAACGCCAACACCCTCGGCACCGCCACGCGAATTATATCCAAAATAACAGCCCATAATTGAAATGGTTAGGCCAAAAAATGCCGCTTTGACCAATCCCGAAACTACGTCGATTTGTTCAAGAAATTTAAATGTATTGGCGATGTAAGGTCCGGCCGAAAAGCCAAGGGAGTGAACGCTGACAAGGTATCCGCCCATCACGCCAATAATATCGGCAATTAAGACAAGTAGCGGCAGCATTAAAACGCCGGCAATTACTCGCGGAGCAATTAAATATTTAAAAGGATCGGTTGAGAGGGTTCGCAGCGCGTCGATTTGTTCTGTTACTTTCATGGTGCCAATTTCGGCGGCCATTGAAGCTCCAACCCGTCCCGCGACCATCAAACCAGCTAAAACTGGACCAAGTTCACGAGTGATCGACAAAACAACGACGGTTGCGATCGTGCTTTCGGCATTAAATCTGGAAAAGCCGGAATAGCTTTGCAGGGCTAAAACCGCGCCAGAAAAAATCGCAGTAAGGCCAACTACCGGCAGTGAATAATAGCCGATTTGAAGAAATTGGCGTAAAACCAAACTTGGATAAAATGGGGCGGTGAAGCAGCTTGAAATGCTCTTGAAAGTAAAGATCGAAATCTCGCCGAGTTTTGATAGGTTGGCTAAAGTGAAGTGGCCAATTTTTTGAGCCAATCGAAGAAATTTGTTAATCACTAAAATCATTACATACCAAGTTGATTGGTTTTGGCAAAGTAGCTTTTTTCTGCCATATTTCTCAGCGCCTCGCCAATACTACTCTTCTTCTCTGATGTAACTAATGCTCGGTTTACAACTTTGTAGCATTCAAGTTCATTGAGTTTTGTGCTTGTAGCAATTCGAGTAATCTCGATTTCCGGTGAGTCTTTTTTGTGACTAATATGAAGGTGGGTGCCAAAGCTGTAAGTTACGTTGCATTCAATATCGCCAGTTTTTTTTAATTTCTCCTTGAACTCCATAAAGCTTATCCCGTTTTCTGAATTACTTTGAGTAACTTTGATCTCTTTGTTATTGTTCTTTTCGTGGTCTTTTAATGCTTCGATAATATTTGGCGCCTTCGATGAACTAAATTTGTTCCAACTGTTAATTTCTAGGTGCGAGTTATGTTCTTTGAACTTGGAAACGATCGCGATCGAATCATCTAGTGGACAATATAAAATATGAGTTTTTTCGCCGTCATAATTTAGTTTGGCGACTTTGAAATACTGACGAGAATCGCCTGAAATTCCAGAATGCTCAAATTCTGCCGACTTAGTGTTTAGAAATATATTTTTTGCCAGGCACTTAATTTCTTTAAGGTCGTTAGCTTTTTTTGCTTCATCATCTATTGCGGTTCCGGCTGCAGTTGGAGATGGACTTGCTGATGGTTTGGTATCAACGTCAATATGCAAATTTTTGACAAAAAGATCCTCTTTAGATTCTTTGTAGAAATAACCGGCTCCACAATTATAACTTGTTGAGGGTTTATTCATAAAAGATACGAATTTTCTAAATTTATTAAGAACTCCATTTTCAGATGTATCACGAGCTGAGCAATCGCCGCTGAAAGCGGATCCAGCCAATCCGCAAACTCGAGCACTAGTATTAAGAACTTTGCCGACGGTTGATAATGAAGCTCCGACCGCATTCAAAGTTGTTTTGACTAAAATACCCCTTTTTTCAGCTTCATCAAATGCCTTGTCAGCAAGATATTGACAGCCTTTGCCGCCGAAATCTAAGCCAATTTTTCCTGAGTTAAGAATCGCTCCAGCAAATCCGCATGTGACATCTCTGACAGTAGCAGGAAATTTGTTAAGGAAATTGTACCAACTTATAGGTTCTGCGCTACGAGCTCTCTCTCTAGCATCGATATCATTTACTTTATCCTGGCAAGACTTGGCCATTTTTCCAAGCAAGGTTAGGTCTTCACCATTTTTTACTGTAAACCAATTGCCGTTTTCAGCTCCAATTTTAGCGCATTCTAAGCAAAATCTTGCAGGCACGCTAGAGAATTCTGAGAGGAATGGAATTTGATAAGAGTGAACTTCTGCTAAAGCTGAACCGATCCCGTAACAAATAACTGGAACGATTGGGGTCCAAAGTGTTAAGGTATTAAGCGCCAATCCAAAAAAAGTATTCGAAGTTTTGTTGATATTGGCATCAAGCTTACGTTTTAAATCTTTTTCGGCACTTAAAGAGCTTGATAAGCGATCGGCAAGCTGCGAGATACCGACATCAGTAAGATCGAGCGTTATGGCGTTTCCTTCTTTATTTATTTTGTCTGAACCAAGCACCTTGTCGTCTCTATCCTGACTATATTGCCCGGTGATTTTGTCGTAAAATTTTGAGCAATCTCCAGTGGTTTTGAATGTTAAAGTATAACGATTATTGATGATATTTCCCGCGCTATCGAACGCACGCTTGACTTCTTCCAGCTGTTCCAAGCCAGTATTATCCAGTTTATAAAAGCTTTGGTCTGGCGTTATAAGGCTTTTTAAAATGAGTTTAAAGAATCCAGAACTTGTGTCGACGTAATTATCATTACTAGAGCTTAGGCAATCAAAAATTTGCCTGGTTTTTTCTGATTCGCTCAATTCGGTTTTGCTTATTATTTCATTAATTTTCGTTTTTGCTCCATTCCTAATGAAGCTGAAATCAGCTGCCCCGCCTTTTTTTAGAATTTGTGTAGCTACATTCAGATTTTGTTGCGTAGAAATTTTCATGATTTGGTTAGTTTTTAGACAGCATTAATGTCTTTAGTAACGTAAAGTTTCGCCTGCGAGCCAAGTAAAATCTCATTATGAGCTGACCCTGCAGGAATCATTGGAAAAACGTTTTCTGATTTTGCGACAAGGCAGTTAAACAAAACTGGGCCTTGGTGATTAATCATCTCAAGAATTTTTTGATCAAGATTGTCTGGATTTTCGCACTCAATACCTTTGATGCCAAAGCTTTCGGCCAGTTTCATGAAATCAGGGAGTGAATTCATGTAAGACTGACTTTCGCGTTTTTCGTAAATCAATTCCTGCCACTGACGCACCATTCCCATGTAACGATTGTTGAGGATGAAAATTTTGACCGGCAGTTGATATTGTTTGATGGTTGAGAGTTCTTGCATGTTCATCAAAAAGCTGGCATCGCCGCTGACGCAAATGGTCAAAGTTTCTGGATTGGCAACTTGTGCGCCAAGTGCCGCCGGAACGCCGTAACCCATTGTTCCAAGGCCGCCAGAAGTAAGCCATTTTTTTGGATGAGCAAATTGGATGTATTGCGCCGCCCACATTTGGTGTTGACCGACATCGGTTGAAACGATTGGTTCGAAAGATTTTGTAAGTGCGTTGAGCCTTTGAACGGCGTATTCTGGCTTGATTACTTCTTGGCTATTTTCGTAAGAAAGTGAATCAACGGCGCGCCATTTTCTGATTTGATCCCACCAAGCTGAAATATTGGTTTTTCGACCGTTCCAAGCATCAAGCAAAGCTTCCAAGGCCTCGGCTGCATCAGCAACAATACCGACATCAACCCGAATGATTTTATTAATCGAGGCGTCGTCAACATCGATGTGAATCTTTTTTGAATTTGGTGAAAAGCCAGAAACGCGGCCAGTAACACGATCGTCAAAACGCGCGCCAATGCAAAGCATCACGTCGCAATCATACATTGCCATGTTGGCCTCGTAAGTTCCGTGCATTCCAAGCATGCCGACGAAATGTTGGTCGGCAGTTGGAAAGCCGCCGAGACCCATCAAAGTGCTGGTGATTGGAAAATTGGTTTCGCGAACGAATTTTGTGAGTAATTCGCTGGCTTTTTCGCCGGAATTAATAACGCCGCCGCCGCTGTAAATGATTGGTTTTTTGGCATTAGCGAGAATTTCAACCGCTTCAGAAATTTGCTCCAATTTCAGGTGGCGCTTTTTGACTTCGTAAGCAGCGCGTTTTGGCTCGGTTTTGCCTTCGTAAATTCCGTGATTGTTTTGCACGTCTTTTGGGATATCGATCAAGACTGGGCCTGGACGTCCTGAGCGCGCAATATGAAAAGCTTCGTGAATAATTTGACCAAGATCATTGACGTCTTTGACCAAATAATTGTGTTTAGTGCAAGAGCGGGTTAAGCCAGTAATATCGGCCTCTTGGAAGCCATCAGTTCCTAAAAGAGCAGTCGCAACCTGGCCAGAAATGCAAACCATTGGAATTGAATCGAGATAAGCATCGGTTAGGCCGGTGATTGCGTTGGTGGCGCCAGGGCCGGAAGTAACGGTAATTACGCCAACTTTTCCAGTTGAGCGAGCATAGCCCTCAGCAGCGTGCGCGGCAGCTTGTTCGTGGCGAGTAAGAACGTGGTGAAGCTTTTTCGAAGTATAATTTTGCTGGGTGAAAAGGGCGTCGTAAAAAGGCAAAATTGCGCCGCCAGGGTAGCCAAAAATTGTTTCAACATCTTCGTTAATTAAGGCGCGAACAATAATTTCTGCGCCAGAGAATTTATTAGCAGATTGGGTAGTCATTTTATTTTACTGTGAAAGTGACGCTGATGTCCTGCGTCTTGTTTGAAGCTTCGGCAGGAAATTTCCATTTTTGTAACGATTTTAGCAACAAAACATTTAGGCGCGGATTGGGGCAGGGCTGGATCAATTCAACTTTTGCGACCGATCCATTTTCGCCAATATAAAAACGGGCAACTGCTCGACTCGAAAAAGCCTCTTGGCGCAGATCTTCGGGAATTGCTGGTAGCGGGTGAAAAATTGGATCAAGTTGTTGTGAGTGAATTGCATCATTTTTGTCATGCAAATGCACGTGATCAGAAGGTGCGTGAGTGTCTTTTTTGAGGTAAACTTTTTCTGATTCTTCAACTTCCGTATTTCTTTTTGATGTGCTGGATGTCGATTTTTGATTCTGGGATTTGGCCTTGCTTGGCGAAATTAATTCAATTTCGAGGGCAATTTGGGGCTGATTTTTATTTTCTGATTTGAACGAAAAGAAGCCCGCGAAAAGCAAAAGATGAAGTAAAAAACTTGCTAAAATTGCGCTAATTTTTCGTCGATTTTTTTGGGTTTTTTGCATTGGTTTCGCTCGTCTTTTTGGTAAGTTTTGTGGTGATTTAATTGAACGTGAAACTTGCGAGCCAAAAACGATTTTTCTAGAGCTTGGCTCTAAACGTTAAACCTAAAGTGAAATACGTCGCCATCGCAGACAATATATTCTTTGCCTTCAAGTCTTAGCTTGCCATTATTTTTAGAGCCTTCTTCGCCATTATTGGCAACATAATCGCCGTAAGAAATTGTTTCGGCGCGAATAAATCCTTTTTCGAAATCTGTATGAATTACTCCTGCGGCTTTTGGTGCGGTTCCGCCTGATTTAAGTGTCCAAGCGTGGCATTCTTTTGGGCCGACAGTGAAGAAGGTGATTAGCTCCAAAAGCGCGTAAGAATTTTTAATAATTTGGGAAAGTCCGGTTTCTTTTAATCCAACCGATTCAAGAAATTCTTGTTTTTCTTCGGCGGTTTCAAGCGAAGCAACTTCTGCTTCAATCTGCGCGCAAATTCTTAAAACTTTGTAGCCATTTTCGCGGCCAAATTCTTCAACTTTTTGCGAATATTTGTTGCCGCTTAATTCATGTTCTTTGAGGTTGCAGACAAAAAGCTGCGGCTTGGAAGTAATCAGCTGTAGGCCTTTAAGAAGTTTTTCTTCTTCGGCAGATTTGATCTCGACCAATCTTGCTGCTTTTCCTGCTCTCAATAATTCCAGGACTTTTTTGGCCATTTCGATTTGAGCAGCGATCTCTTTTTCTTGTTTGGCCTTTTTTTCCATATTCGGGATTCGCTTTTCCAGACTTTCGAGATCGGCAACAATTAGCTCGAGCTGAATCAATTCAATGTCGCGAATTGGATCAACCAAGCCTTCAACGTGGGTAATATTTTCGTCTTCGAAGCAACGAACGACGTTAATTATCGCATCAACTTCGCGAATATGAGAAAGAAATTGATTGCCCAAACCTTCGCCTTTACTGGCTCCACGAACTAATCCAGCAATATCAACAAATTCAATTTGAGCTGGAATAATTGTTTGCGATCCGGCGATTTTTGCTAATTTTTCAAGGCGCTCGTCAGGAACGTCGACGCGACCAACATTTGGTTCGATTGTGCAAAAAGGGTAGTTTGCGGCTTGGGCAGCGGCGGTTTGAGTGAGTGCATTAAACAAGGTTGATTTGCCAACATTTGGCAAGCCAACTATACCACATTGAAGAGACATTAAATTTTTGGTTTAAGATTTTAGATTCGAAATTTATCAAGAACTCTAAAATCAAAAATCGAAATCAAAAATCAAAATTATGCCACGGATTGCTTTAGCGTTAGTTTTATTTCTGTCTTCATGTCTTTTTTCGCAGCCTATTTCGATTGTTGGCAAAGGTGATATCAAACTTAATCAAGTTGAATTTTCTGATTTAAACGGCTGGGAATTTGACGATCACAAAAAAGCGCTTCAGGCCTTAGTTCACTCATGCGCTAAATTCGCTAAAATGCCGCAAAACCGCTTAGTTGGTGGGCAAATTGGCAATATTCGTGCCAGTGATTTTCGGGATGTTTGCGATATTGCTGAAATGGTTAAGCCGATGAGCAACTCGCAAACCAAAAACTTTTTTGAAAATTGGTTTCGCCCGTTTTTGGTTCAAACTCGCTACGGGCGCGACAGCGGAACTTTTACCGGATATTACGAATCCTCGCTTAATGGCAGCAGAGTTAAAACTGATCGATATAAATATCCGATTTATGGTCGCCCAAAAGATTTAACCTCGGAGCCTTATTTAAGTAGGGCTGAAATTGAGGACGGTGCGCTTGCAGGCAAAGGTTTGGAGATTATTTACGTCGACGATCGTGCTGAATTGTTTTTCCTTCACATTCAAGGATCTGGTCGAATTAAACTGCCTGATGGCAACGAAGTTCATGTTTCGTTTGCTGGAAAAAATAATCAGCCATTCACTGCCGTTTCGAATTACATGGTTGATCGAGGTTACATCAATCGCGCGCAGATGAATGCCAAATCGGTGAAAAATTGGCTGAAGGACAATCCGGACAAAGCCGACGAGGTGATGAATGTCAACGCCGCTTATACTTTTTTCAAAATCGCTGATGGTGAATATGTCGTTGGCGGACAAGGCGTTCCATTGATTGCCGAGCGTTCACTGGCAATTGATAGCGAAATTATTCCTTACGGCTTGCCGATGTGGCTTGAAACTGATTTGACGAGAAAAGGCGGGGCCAGAGAGACCTATAATCACTTGTTCGTTGCCCAAGATACTGGTTCGGCGATTAAGGGAACTATTCGTGGCGACATCTTTTTCGGATTTGGTGACGAGGCTGAAGACAAGGCTTCTTACATGAATGCCAAGGGTCGCTACTTCATTTTGTTGCCGGTGGGTATTGTTGATAAGCTGCAGTAAACCAAATTTCGGAAGCGGCTATTTTGACAAAAATAGCCTGCGAATCAAGGCAATGAGTTTTAAGAGTCTGTCCTAAGTCTACGCCATTTGGATTGATCCTTGGCTTTTTACCTTATTTTTTGGTAAATTTTGACTCTTTTTTGTTCAGATTTTTTCGGAATAGCTGCGTATTTCTCTAAAATCTTCG
>JACCEB010522487.1_pt1 | contig 15035 bp, 9 predicted proteins | sample 7454761 | NCBI WGS metagenome assembly JACCEB01 (sample SAMN15323454, study PRJNA562643) | freshwater metagenome | isolation source: river surface water | place: USA:Blue River Watershed | collected 2017-08-18 | reverse complement strand
TCCGCCACCGCCTCGCCGCTCGTCCGCGCCGCCGGCGATCCCACCGCGCGCAAACGCCCCTGCTTCGCCACCTGGGCCGAGCTCGCCCGCTATCGCGAGGGCCTGGTCGCCCTCACCGGCGACGAGGAAGGCCCCGTCCGCCACGCGTGGCGCACCCAGGGCCCCGCCGCCGCCGCCGCCGCGCTCGACCGCCTCGCCGCGCTCTTCGCTCCCGATCCCACCCGCCGCGCGCCGGACACCTCGCACCTCTTCGTCGAGCTCCAGCGCCACCGCCTCCGCGGCGAGGAGCGCGAGATCGCTTTTCTCCGCGACCTCGCCGCCGCCCGCGGCCTCCCGCTCCTCGCCACCGGCGGAGTCCACTACGCCACCCCCGCGCAACGCCCGGCGGCCGATGTCTTCGCGTGTATCCGGAATCACACCACGCTCGATGCCGCCGGCCGCCTCCTCTCCGCCAACGCCGAGCGCCACCTGAAGTCCGCCGCCCACATGGCGCGCCTCTTCGCCGACCTCCCCGCCGCCCTCGATCACACCACGCTCCTCGACCGGCGCCTCGGATTCACCCTGCAGCAGCTCGGCTACCGCTTCCCCGACTTTCCCCACACCGGCGGCCGCCCCATGCCGGAGTTTCTCCGCGAGGTCACCTACGCCGGCGCCACCCGCCGCTACGGCACTCTCTCCGACCGCGTCCGCGCCCAGCTCGAGAAGGAACTCGCGCTCATCGGCCAACTCGGGTTCTGCGGCTACTTTCTCATCGTCTGGGATGTCTGCCGCTACTGCCGCGACCAGGGCATCCTCGTCCAGGGCCGCGGCTCCGCCGCCAACAGCGTCGTCTGCTACACCCTCGGCATCACCGCCGTCGACCCCATCCGCCACGAGCTGCTTTTCGAGCGCTTCCTCAGCGAGGGCCGCGTCGGCCGCGACGGCCACCCGTCCTGGCCCGACATCGATCTCGATCTGCCCAGCGGCGAACTCCGCGAACGCGTCATCCAGCGCGTCTACGAACTCTACGCCCCGCGCGGCGCCGCCATGACCGCCAACGTCATCACCTACCGCGGCCGCAGCGCCGTGCGCGAGATCGGCAAGGCCCTCGGCTTCGGCGACGATGCCCTCGACCGCTTCTCCGGCCTCTACGCCAACGGCGACTTCCCCGAGACCCTCGAGCTCCAGCAGCAGCTCGCCATGGCCGGCATCGCCGCCCGCCACCCGCGCGCCGAGGCCATGGTCCGCCTCTACCGCCAGATCCACGGCCTCCCCCGCCACCTCGGCCAGCACAGCGGCGGCATGGTCATCTGCGCCGGCCAGCTCGACCAGGTCGTCCCCCTCGAACAGGCCTCCATGCCCGGCCGCGTCGTCGTCCAGTGGGACAAGGACGACTGCGAGGACCTCGGCATCGTGAAGGTCGACTTCCTCGGCCTCGGCATGATGGCCGTCCTCCAGGATACCCTCGCCCTCTGCCGCCGGCGCGGCCACCCGCTCGAGTTGTATTCGATTCCCCAGGACGACGCCGCCACCTACGCCGCCATGCAGGCCGCCGATACCGTCGGCGTTTTCCAGATCGAGAGCCGCGCCCAGATGGCCTCGCTCCCCCGCCTCCGCCCCGCGTGCTTCTACGACGTCGCCATGCAGGTCGCGATCGTCCGCCCCGGCCCCATCGTCGGCAACCTCGCCCACCCGCTCATCCGCCGCCGCAACGGCCTCGAGCCCGTCACCTACATCGATCCGAGCGTCGACGATCTCGTCGCGCCCATCCTGCGCCGCACCCTCGGCGTGATCCTCTTCCAGGAGCAGATGCTCGAGCTCGCCATGAAGGTCGCCGATTTTTCCGGCGGCGAAGCCGAGGAACTCCGCCGCTCCATGGGCTTCGTGAAAAACAACGGCCGCCTCCAGCGCGCCCTCGCCAAACTCATCGCCGCCCTCCGCGCCAGGGGCCGCAGCGAGGCCGTCGTGAAAAAAATCAGCGAGTCCGCCCTCTCCTTCGCCGCCTACGGCTTCCCCGAATCCCACGCCCTCAGCTTCGCCCTCCTCGCCTACGCCAGCACCTGGCTCAAGGTCCACCGCCCCGCCGAGTTCACCGCCAGCCTCCTCAACCATCAGCCGATGGGCTTCTACTCGCCCGCCACCATCCTCCAGGACGGCCGCCGCCACGGCCTGAAAACGCGCCCCGTCTGCGTCGTCCATTCCGCGTGGGAAACGACCGTCGAATCCGACGACACCATCCGGCTCGGCCTCCGCTCGATCAAGGGCCTGCGCGAGTCCGCCGCCCGCGCCCTGCTCGCCGCCCGCGCCGCGCAGCCGTTCGCCTCGCTCGACGACTTTCTCGCCCGCACGACCTTCAACCCCGCCGAACGCCGCGCCCTCGCCGCCGTCGGCGCCCTCAATGCCTTCGCCGCCCACCGCCGCGCCGCGCTCTGGCAGATCGAGGCCGCCTGGTCGGACTCCGAACCGCTCTTCAAATCCCCGGCCCTATCCGACCGCCCCGCGTTCCCATCCGACCTCCCATCCCCGTCCGCGACGTCGCCGCTCGCCCCGATGACGCTCCCCGAGCGCCTGCGCGCCGACTTCACGCACCTCGATCTCACGACCGGCACGCATCCCATGGCGCTGCTCCGCGACCGCCTCCCCGAGGTCTGGCGCGCCGCCGATCTGCCGCTCTGCCGCGACGGCGACCGCATCGTCATCGCCGGCTCCGTCATCTGCCGCCAGCGCCCCGGCACCGCCAAGGGTTTCGTCTTCATCAGCCTCGAGGACGAGACCGGCATCGCCAACGCCATCGTCGTCCCGCAGCTCTTCGAATCGCTCCGCCTCCTCATCACGCAGGAGCCGGCCCTGCGCATCACGGGCAAACTCCAGAACCTCCACGGCGTGATCCACCTCAAGGCCGAGCAGATCGAGCCGCTCGTCGCCCCCGACCTCCCCGCCCAGGCCTCCCACGACTTCCACTGAGTCCGCCGCGCGCCGCCGCGGTTGACCACCGGGCGCATCCCCCTTTGCTACGCGCCGATGTTTCCCAAGCGTCGGCTTTCGCATGCCCAAGGCTATCTCGAACTTGGCATGTTCGCCGCCGCCCTCGCCGAACTCGGGCAACTGCCGGAGCCCGAGGCTTCGTCGCTCGAGGCTTTCAGCCTGCGCCTCGCCATCCTGCAGGAGCAGGCGGACTGGCCCGCTTTGCGGCAACAGGCCCGCCTCGTCGCCCAACGCTGGCCCGAGGAACCCGCCGGCTGGGTCACCTGGGCCTACGCCGCCCGCCGCGCCGAGTCGCTCGCCGCCGCCGAGGCGATCCTCCTCGCCGCCGAGCTGCAGCATCCCGAAGAAGCGACCATCCAGTTCAATCTCGGCTGCTACGCCTGCCAGCGCGGCGATCTCGCCGCCGCCCGGCAGCGGGTCGACCGCGCGATCGCCCTCGACGCCAAGTTCGCCACCGTCGCCGAGACCGACCCCGACCTCCAGCCGCTCCGCGACGCCGGGTCGGCCTGAATCCGCGCGGCCTCCGCCCCCGGCGCGCACCGCCCGTCTCCGTTCTCCGGATACGGCGGCCAATCGATGCGCAGCAATCGTCAAAAGATACGCAGCCGCCGCGCGCCGCCGGTTGCTAGAGTGAAGCTTCGACTCCGGCGGCTCCGACACGACCCCGGAGTTTTCAACTACCCGAACACCTCGCATGAAGCTCCGTATCCTCCCTGCCCTCGGCGTCCTCGCCGCCATGATTGCCGCTCCGATCCTGTCGGCCGCGCAAGGTCCCTGGACCGCCCGCGTCCGCGCCACGTATCTGGACATGGCCGACAAATCCGACGCCTTCCGCGCGCTGAACATCAACTTCGGCGCCGACGCCGTCTCCATCAACAGCAAGTGGATCCCCGAGTTCGACTTCTCCTATGCCTTCACGGAGAACTTCCGCGCCGAGCTCGTGCTCACCATCCCGCAGAAGCAGGAGGTCACCCTCGCCGGCGTCGGCAAACTCGGCAGCTTCCGCCACCTGCCCCCGACCCTCGTCGCGCAGTATCACTTCGCCCCGAAGTCCACCCTCCAGCCCTACGTCGGCGTCGGCGCCAATTTCACGCTGATCTACGACACCGACCTCAAGGTCGCCAACGTCCCGCTCGACCTCGAAAACTACAGCCTCGGCTTCGCCGCCCAGGCCGGCGTCGATTGCGACCTCGGCAACGGCATGTATCTCAACGTCGATGTGAAGAAGGCCATGCTCCGCAGCGACGTCTCCGCCGGCGGCGCCCGCCTCACGACCGCCAAGCTCGATCCGTGGATCCTCTCCCTGGGTCTCGGCTGGAAATTCTGATTTCCCTCCCGCGGCCTCGCGCCGCTTGCAACCACCAAGGCGGCCCCGTCATGCACGCGGCCGCCTTGGCCGCTTTCATCTCCGCGCTGCCCGCCACTTCTCCCGCATCTGCGGGAATCTTCCCGCCTCCGCGGCTCCGTCCGCACCGCGCCGGCATACACCTCGCCGGCAGGCGGCCAACCCGGCCGCGCCGGCGAAATCCCAACGCACCTTTTGCTCAGCCGCGCTTCGCGAGCTCCGTCTTCTCGTAGGCCCGCACCACCTCGAGCCACGCCGGCCCGACCGGCACGTTGCTGCGGCGGCAGTATTCGTCCCACACCGCGCCGAACGGCAGCGCCTTCGCTTCCTCCAGCAGCGCCAGCCGCCCGGTGAAATCCCCCGCCGCCTCCAGCTCGCGCAGCGTCCGCGTCGGCTCCAGCAGCGCGATCAGCAGCGCCTTGATCGCGTTGCGCGTGCCGATCGTCCAGGCCGCCACCCGGTTGATGCTCGCATCGAAATAATCGAGGCCGATGTGCGTCCGCGGCAGGAAGTCGCCGCGCACCAGCTCCTCCATGATTCCGCGCAGCGCATCGTCGAGCAGCACCACGTGATCGCTGTCCCAACGCACGCCGCGGCTCACATGCAGCAGCAACTCCGGCACATACTGCAGCACCGAGCTGATCTTGTCCGTCAGCGTCTCGGTCGGATGGAAATGCCCCGCATCGAGACAGATCAGCTTCCCGCGCGTCACCGCGTAGCCGAGGTAGAATTCGTGCGAGCCCACCACGTAGGACTCCGAGCCGATGCCGAAGAGCTTGCTCTCGACCGCATCGAGGTTGTGCCGCGGGTCCAGTTTCTCCGCAAACACCGCATCCAGCGCCGCCGTCAGCCGCTCGCGCGGCGCCTTCCGGTCGACCGGCAGATCCTTGTAGCCGTCCGGTATCCAGACATTGGTGACCGTCGGCGACCCGAGCTGCCGCCCCATCGCCGCGCCGATCCGGCGGCACGCGATGCCGTGCTCCACCCAGTAATTTCGGATCGCGGCATCCGGATGCGACAGCGTCAGCCCGCTCGCCGCCTTCGGGTGCGCGAAATACGTCGGATTGAAATCCAGCCCCAGCCCGTGCGCCTTCGCCCAGTCGATCCAGCTCTGGAAATGCGTCACGTCGATCGCGTTCCGCTCCACCTTCCGGCCGCCGAAATCGCCGTAGCTCGCGTGCAGATTGAGCCGATGTTTGCCGGGCAGCAGCCGGTAGACCTGCTCGAGATCGCGCCGCAGTTCGTCGATCGTCCGCGCCTTGCCCGGATAATTGCCGGTCGCCGCGAGCCCGCTGCCGGCGAGATCGCCCGCCTGCTCGAATCCACCGACATCGTCGCCCTGCCAGCAGTGCAGCGAAATCGGCACTGCCGCCAGACGCCGCAGCGCGGCCTCGGTATCGACGCCCAGCGCGGCGTAGCTCTCCTGCGCAAACGAATAAGGGGTTGCGGCCATGGGGCCGAAAGTGCGCGGCGTCCGGCCCACAATTGCAAACCCCGCGTGCACCGCCACGCTCGCGCCCGTGCACAAAATGTTCTGACAGTCACGATTGCCGCCTTTCCGCTGGCCCGTTCCCGCCCCAACACTCATCACAACGCCCCGCCCCGCACCGATGCCTCCGCCCCTGCTCGAGCTCCGCCAACTCGCCAAATCGTTTGGCGGCGCGCGGGCACTCCGCGGGGTCGACTTCGATCTCCGCGCCGGCGAAGTCCACGCGCTCCTCGGCGAAAACGGCGCCGGCAAGAGCACGCTCATCAAGATCGTTACCGGCGCCCACCAGCCCGACTCCGGCAGCATCACCCTCGCCGGCCAATCCGTCGCCCAGCTCACGCCGGCCTCCGCGCGCGCCCTCGGCATCGCCTGCATTTATCAGCAACCCGCGCTCTTTCCCGATCTCACCGTCGCGGAAAACATCGCGCTCCGCCTCGAGCCCGCCACCGCCGTCCGCCGGCTCGATTGGTCCGCCCGCCGCGCCCGCGCCCAGGCGCTGCTCGCCCGCATCGGCGCCGCCCTCTCGCCCGACGCCGAGGTCCGCACCTTGTCCATGCCCGAGCAGCAGCTCGTGGAAATCGCCTGCGCCGTCGGCGCCGGCGCCCGCATCGTGATCATGGATGAGCCGACCGCGTCGCTCACCCAGCAGGAGCAGCACCTCCTGTTCTCCGTCGTCCGCGATCTCCGCCAGTCCGGCGTCGGCATCATCTACATCTCCCATCGCCTCGAGGAGATCTTCGCCCTCGCCGACCGCGTCACCGTCCTCCGCGACGGCCAGAGCGTCGGCACCCACCCGCTCGCGGAGATCAACGAGGCCTCGCTCATCCGTCTTATGGTCGGGCGCGAGATGACGCAGATCTACCCGCCCTCCGAATCCGCCCCCGGCGAGATCGCGCTCGAGCTGCGCGGCGTCGGCTGCACCGCCTCGGGCGTGCGCGACGTGTCGTTCGCGCTCCGCGCCGGCGAGGTGCTCGGCCTGGCCGGACTCGTCGGTGCCGGCCGCACCGAGCTCGCCCGTATCCTCTTCGGCATCACGCCCGCCTCCGCGGGCGAAATCCGCCTCGCGGGCGCGCCCGTCGCGCTGCACTCCCCCGCCGATGCCATCCGCCACGGCATCGCCTATGTCCCCGAGGATCGCCGCCGCCACGGCGTGGTCCTCGATCTGCCGATCGAGCAGAACATGACGATGTCGATCCACCGGCGGCTGTTTCCCGGCACCTGGCTCCGCTTCGGCCGCGAGCGCGCGCTCGCCCTCGATTACATCCGGGACCTCGCCGTGAAATGCTCCGGGCCCGCAGCCCGCGGCGGCAGCCTCTCCGGCGGCAACCAACAGAAGGTTTCCCTCGCCCGCTGGCTCGCGACGCAGCCCCGCGTGCTCATCCTCGACGAGCCCACGCAGGGCGTCGACGTCGGCGCCAAGGGCGAGATCCACAAGATCGTCCGCCGCCTCGCCCGCGAAGGCCTCGCGGTGCTGCTCATCTCCAGCGACCTCCCCGAGGTGCTCGGCATGAGCGACCGCATCGGCGTCATGCGCGGCGGCACGCTCACGGCCATCCTGCCCGGCAAGGCAGACGCCCACACCGTCATGGCGGCCGCACTCGGCCAATCCGCATGAACCGCTGGTTCCGCGAACTCTCCGTCGCCGCCGCCCTGCTCGTGGTGCTCGTCGCACTCGCGATCTTCGCGCCGGGCTTCTACCAGCCGCAGCCGCTGCTCTCCCTCGCCACCCGCGAGGCGCCGACGCTCCTCGTCGCCTGCGGCATGGCCGTCGTCATCATCACGCGCCAGATCGACATCTCCGTCGGCTCCCAATTCGCCGTGTGCAGCGTGATCGCCGGCCTGCTCGCCGCGGAAAACGTGCCCACGCCCGTGGTCGCCCTGGCCGCCGTCGCCCTCGGCGCGCTGCTCGGTGCCGTCAACGGCGGCCTCGTCGCCGGCCTCCGCCTGCCGTCCATCGTCGTCACCCTCGCCACCATGGTCACCTGGCGCGAGGCCCTGCGCTGGCAACGCCAGGGCGCGTTCGTAAACCTGCCCGATCGCCTGCAGTGGTTCGGCCTCAGCCAGGCCGCCGGCCAGTGGCTGCTCGTCGCGCTCGCCCTGCTCGTGCTGGTCGTGCTCGCGCTCGCCCTGCGCCACCTCGCCGTCGGCCGGTTCTTCTATGCCGTCGGCACCGACGCTGAAGCCTCGCGCCTCGCCGGCATCCGGCCGCAGTGGGTCACGTTCAAGGCCTTCGTGCTCATCGGCGCCCTCACCGGCCTCGCCGCGATGATGAACGTCGCCCAATCCCCGCAGGTCGACCCCAAGTCCGGCACCGGCCTCGAGCTCAAGGCCATCGCCGCCGTCGTGGTCGGCGGCGTCGCGATCTCCGGCGGCCGCGGCCGACTCATCGGCGTCTTTCTCGGCCTCGTCCTCCTCGCGTGCGTCGCCCCCGCGCTCACGCACCTGCGCGTCGAGGCCTACTGGGAGAAAGCCATCCAGGGCGCGATCATCCTGCTCGCCGTCGTCGCCGACGGCCTGCGCAGCCGCAAGGACTCCCGATGAGCGCCCCGTCGCCCGCCGCCGCCCGCTGGAAGTCGCTCCTCTTCCGCCACGAGACCGCGCTCCTGCTCGTCGTCATCGTCGAGTGGTTCGTCTTCAACGCCATCGGCCGCCGCTTCGGCACGCTCGACAACAATTTCGACATCCTCCGCCACTCCGTGGAGATCGGCCTCCTCGCCCTCGCGATGACGCCCATCATCCTCACCGGCGGCATCGACTTGTCCGTCGGCTCCATCCTCGGCCTCTGCGCGATTCTCTTCGGCAAACTCTGGCGCGACGCCGGCCTCTCTCCGCTCACCGCCGGCGTCTGCACCCTCGGCATCGGCGCCCTCTGCGGCGGCCTCAACGCCACCCTCATCACCGCCCTGCGCCTGCCGCCGCTGATCGTCACGCTCGGCACGTATTCCCTCTTCCGCGGTCTCGCCGAAGCGATCACCCGCGGCGCCGATACGTTCACCAACTTCCCCGCCTCCTTCCTGTTTCTCGGCCAGGAGCGTTTTCTCGGCCTGCCCACGCAGGTCTGGATTTTCCTCTTCATCGCCGTCGCCACCTGGCTCCTCGTGCACCGCACCACCTACGGGCGCGCGTTTCGCACGATCGGCTTCTCCCCCGAGGGCGCCCGGTATGCAGGTCTGCCGGTCCAGCAACGTCTCGCCTTTGTCTATGTGCTCGCCGGCGTGATCGCCGCGCTCGCCGCCATCATCTACACCTCGCGTCTCGGCCAGGCCAAGGCCGACGCCGGGATCGGCTACGAACTCTTTGCCATCACCGCCGTCGTCCTCGGCGGCACGAGCATCTTCGGCGGACTCGGCAGCGTGCACGGCACGCTCCTCGGCGTCGCCGCCATCGCCATCCTCAACAACGGCCTCGTCCACGCCCGCCAGCCGCGCGAGGTCGCCGGCATGCTCACCGGCGCGCTCCTCCTGCTTGCCTTGTCGAGCAGCGTTGTCCCAAAACTCCTCTCCGCCCGACGCTCCCGCGCCGGCGTCCCCCCCTCCGCTCCGGCTGCGCCCCAGCCCGGCGGCACCCAACCCTGACACTTCTCCCTGCATGAAAAAAATCATCGCGCTCCTCGTCGCCGCCTGCGTCTTCGGCGCCAGCTGCAGCAAATCCCCCGAGGCCGGCCCCGCCGCCGCGTCCGGCGGCCGCAAGCTCACCGTCGCCTTCCTGCCGAAATCCAAGGGCAACGCCTACTTCATCTCCTGCAAGGCCGGCGCCGAAAAGGCCGCCAAGGCCCTCGGCGTCGACCTGCTGTTCGACGGTCCCACCGAAAGCGATCCGGCGAAACAGAACGAGATCGTCGAGAACTGGATCGCCCTCGGCGTCGATGTGATCGCCGCCGCCTGCGAGAATCGCGAGGGCATCTCCACCGCGCTCCGCAAGGCCCAGGCCAAGGGCATCAAGGTCATCACCTACGACGCCGACGCGCTGCCCGACGCCCGCTCCTTCTTCGTCAATCAGGCCACCCCCGAGGGCATCGGCCACGGCATGGCCGACGAGGCCGCCCGCCTCATGGGCGGCGAAGGCGAGTTCGCCATCATCCTCGCGACGCTCACCGCCGCCAATCAGCGCGAGTGGCAGAAACACATCGAGTCCCGCGTCGCCGAAAAATATCCGAAGATGAAGATCGTCGCCGTCCGCCCCTGCGACGACCTCAAGGACAAAGCCCAGTCCGAGGCCACCGCACTCCTCAGCGCGCACCCGAATCTGAAGCTCCTCATGAACATCTGCTCGCCCGCCGTCCCCGGCGCCGCCGAGGCCGTCAAGCAGGCCGGCAAGGCCGGCAAGGTGAAGGTCATCGGCCTCGGCCTCCCGAGTGAAAATCGCCGCTACGTGAAGGAAGGCGTCACCGACAGCGTCATGCTCTGGAAGACCGAGGACCTCGGTGCCCTCACCGTCGATGCCGCCGTCGCCCTCGCCAAGGGCACCCTGAAGCCCGGCGACAAGACCTTCAAATCCACCGTCCTCGGCGGCGAGTTCGAGCTCAAGGGCGACAACCTGCTCCTCGGAAAGCCCTTCATCTTCAACAAAGACAACATCGACCAGTTCAACTTCTGAGCCGTCGTCCGCCCCAGCCCGCCATGCGCTCTTCCGCGTTTCGTCCTCTCGCTTCGGCCGCCGTGCTGGCCGCCGCCCTTTGTCTGTTCCCGGCGTGCACCAGCCCGTCCGCACCCGCTGTCGCCGTCGATCCCGCGCTCCGCGATCCGGCCCGCAACTCCGCCCTCAAGCCGGAGCCCCGCGACGCCAACTGGGTGAAACGCCACGAGGGCTTCAACGCCATCGCCAAGCAGGGCGGCGTCGACGTGCTCTTCGTCGGCGACTCCATCACCGATGGCTGGCGCAACCCGCCCCCACGGGGCGGCAAAGAGATCTGGGACCGCGAATTCGCCCCGCTGCGCGCCGCCAACTTCGGCATCGGCGGCGACCGCACGCAGCACGTCCTCTGGCGCCTGCAGAACGGCAACCTCGACGGCATCAAGCCCAGGGCCGTCGTCCTCATGATCGGCACCAACAACACCGGCTTCGAACGCGACGGCACCACGCGCCGCAACACCCCCGCCGAGACGGTCGAGGGCGTCCGCGCGATCGTGAACCTGCTCCGCGCGAAGCAGCCGCAGGCCAAGATCCTCCTCCTCGCCGTCTTTCCGCGCGGCGAGAAACCCGATCACCCGCAACGCCTGCAGGTCGCCGAGATCAACCGCGGCCTCGCCACCTTCGCCGACGGCAAGGCCGTCCAGTTCCTCGACATCAACCGCGTCTTCCTCGCCGCCGACGGCACGCTCCCGAAGGAAGTCATGCCCGACTTCCTCCACCCGCACGCCGCCGGCTACCAACGCTGGGCCGACGCCCTCCGCGCCCCCCTCGGCGCCCTGCTGAAGTAGCAGCATTCAATCTGCCCGAAAGGCCGGCGCTCGTCGCCGGCCTTTCTTTCGCGCGCTTCCGGCAGCGGCCGTGCGGCGCCGGGATGGTTCGCGCTTGTCTACCCGGATCCGCGCCGCGGCGGATCGGCACAACGCCTTTCTCCGTGAGCTCGGCCTCAACCCGCTTCCGGGCGGCAGCTGATTGTTTCGGAACTGTGGGAGCGGGTTTATCCCGCGACCGATCGGGGCATAAAGCCCCTCCCACAGCCTGCCGCAATCACGTCGCGGCCACTTCCGCGCCGTGCACCGGCATCGGCACCGCACCGCCGCGCACCGGACCCGGGGGATAGTCGGGACGCACCAGACCCGGCACGAGGTCCGCGATCTTTACCGCGGCGCCCGTCTGCAGGCTGCGGTTGGCCGCGATGCCGACCAGAATCGACGCCGCGCCCGCCCGCTCGTCCGCCGCACGCAGAAAACGATCCGCGCCCGGCTCGGGCAGAAAAATATCCTCCAGCATCAGCCGGTCGCCGCCGCCGTGCGCGCCTTCCGCGCTCCAGGGGTCGATCTCGTAGGCCGGACCGCGCAGCGGCACGACCCGGATCTTCACCGAATCTTCCAGCACCGCGCCCTGCACCACGTCCAAGCCGTTCACATACACGCCTTCGACGATGCTGTGCTCGAGCCGGCCTTTCGTGCCGTTGAAGGCCACCATGTAGCCTTCCCATGCGTTGAACGCATTCAGCGAGTAACTCAGCGTCGCCCCCGTATCGTAGGTCACGAGCGCGTTCATCGTGTCTTCGATGTCGATCTCCGGCCGGAACACGCAGCGGTCCCGCCAGTAGCCGTCGTGCCGTTCGTGATCGAGATACAGCGCCTTCAACGACGCGCTCGCCGCGAGGTCGAAGTAGAAGCCGCACTTCCCGCTCTCCGGGCACGTCCGGCAGCGCACATGCGGTCCGCTCAATCCCATCCGCCGCGCCATCGCCGGCGTGTAGAAATCCCGCTTCCCCGACGCCATCACGCTCGTGGGCATCGCCCCGAGCCACCAGTTCACCAGGTCGAAATGGTGCGTCGACTTGTGCACGAACAACCCGCCCGAATTCTGTTTCTGGGAGTGCCAGCGGCGGAAGTAATCCGCCCCGTGGTGCGTGTTGAGCAACCAGTGGAAATCCACCGACAGCACCTCGCCGATCTCGCCGCTCATCAGCAGGTCCTTCACCTGCGAGCGCGGCGGCGAATACCGGTAGTTGAACGTCACCCGGCAGCGCCGGCCCGTGCGTTGCCGCGCCTCAAGGATCCGCCGGCACGTCTCCGCCTCCGTCGTCATCGGCTTCTCCGTGATCACGTCGCAGCCGGCATCCATCGCGCGGACCAGATAGTCGTGGTGCGAGGCGTCCGAAGTCGTGACGATCACCGTATCCGGCCGCCGTTCGCGCAACATGAGGTCGAACTCGCCCGCCGCATACCCGGCCGGCACCGGCGCGCCGTTGGCCGCCGAGCGCCGCCGCGCGAGTTCCACCCGCCCCGGATTGCTGTCGCACACCCCCACCAGCTCCGCCTGCGCGGCATGGGTGGTCTCGATCGCATCATGATAGAGCTCATGACGCGCTCCGAGACCGACAATCGCGTAGCGGCGACGTCCGGCTGGGGTGGAAGTCAACGGGGAGGACGACACGCCTCGCAACGTGCCGCGCCCGCCAATTCTCCCGCAACGGTCAATGTGCCGGACAGTTCGCGAACATCACGCACCCGCCTCGCGGCACCGGAAACTCCCGAGCCGCGTTGCCGTCTCTTCCCGAACCGTGCTCGATCTTCCCCGCATGCGCCTCCGCCAATTTTTCTCCGGGCCGCTGGGCTCCGCCGCCTCGCCGGCGTTGTTTTTGCTGCTCGCCGCCGTCCTGCCCGCCGCGCCCACCACGACCGCGACTGCCACCGCCGCCGCCACGCCCGCGCTCCGCCTCAACGAGATCCTGGCCAGCAATACCCGCCTCGCCCTCGCCGGCACCTTTCCCGACCAGATCGAACTCCACAACGCCGGCACCACCGCCGTCGACCTCGGCGGCAAGAGCCTGACCGACGACCCCGCCCTCCCGCGGAAGTTCGTGTTTCCCGCCGGCACCAGCCTCCCCGCCGGCGGCTTCCTCGTCGTCTATGCCGACACGGAGACCACCACGCCCGGCATCCACACCGGCTTCGCGCTCGATGCCGAGGGCGATGTCGTGCAGCTGCGCGACTCGACCGCGGGCAATCCTGTCCTCGACGAGATCCGCTTCGGCTTCCAGATCCCGGACCTCTCGATCTCGCGCACCGGCACCGGCGCCAACGTCTGGGCGCTCACCAGCCCGACGCTCGGCCGCGAAAACGCCGCGCCCACGCCGCTCGGCAATGTCGCCGAGGTCCGCATCAACGAATGGGCCGGCAAGATCGTCTTCCGCCTCGATCACGACCTGATCGAGCTCTTCAACCGCTCGACTTCGCCCGTCGCCCTCGGCGGCGCGCGGCTCACCGACAACGCGGCGCAACCCGGCAAGTTCACCTTCCCGGCCCTGAGCTTCATTCCCGCCGGCGGCTTCATGCCGCTCTACGGCGCCGACTTCGTCTTCGGCCTCGATGGTGACCGCGAGGTCATCACGCTCTTCGGCGAGAACCCCGAGCAGATCGATCAGGTCACGGTCCTCAATCAGGTCGCCGACCAATCGGGCGGACGCACGCCCGACGGCGGCGCGGCGTTCGCCACGTTCCGCATTCCCACGCCCGGCCTGCCCAACACCACCGCGCTGCCCGCGCCCTACGCCGACCTGCTCGCCTACCTGCGGATCACCGAGGTGATGTATGGCCCCTCCGCGCCGAGCAACGCCTCGCAGTTCGAGTTCATCGAGCTGCAGAACATCGGCCCCGTGCCGCTCAATCTCTCCGGCGTGCGCATCACCAACGGCGTTTCCCACGAGTTTCCCGCCGGCACCACGCTCGCCCCGGGTGCGTTTCTCGTCGTGGTCAACGACCGCAGTTCCTTCCGCTCGCGCTATCCGCAGGTGCCCGAAAGTGCGATCGCCGCCGGCGGCTTCAACGGCTCGCTCGCCAACGAGGGCGAAACCCTCGCTCTCACGCTGCCGTCGCCGTGGCGGGTGCACATCCTCCGCTTCCGCTACGAACCCACTTGGTATCCCTCGACCGCCGGGGGCGGTTACTCGCTCGTGCCGGTCGCACCCGCCACCGCCGCCCCGCAGGACTGGCAGCAACGCGCCGCCTGGCGCCCCTCGGCCGCGGTCAACGGCAGCCCCGGCGCGGCCGATCCGGGCACCGCGACCGGCAGCACGATCACGTCGCGCCTCTCCAACCTCTCCGTGCGCGCCTCGCTCGCCGCGGCGCAGAATCTCATCGTCGGCTTCGTCGTCGACGGCGGCCCGCGCAATATCCTCGTCCGCGCCGCCGGCCCCGGCCTCGGGGCCCTCGGTGTCGGCGGCACCATGTCCGATCCGCGCCTCGATCTCTACACGACCGGGACCACGCCTCTCCTCTCGAACGACAACTGGGATGCCTCGCTCGCCGGCGTGTTCCAGAGCGTCGGCGCGTTTGCGTTTCCCGCCGCGAGCCGCGACGCCGCGTTCCAGCAGGCGCTCAACGGCGGCGCGTCGGTCCACGCCCGCGGCACCGGCGCCGGCATCGTGCTGGTCGAGGCCTACGACACCGGCAGCGGCAACAGCCCCCGCATGGTCAACCTCTCCGCCCGCAACTTCGTCGGCACCGGCGACGAGATCCTCATCGCCGGCTTCGCCCTCGCCGGCACCGGCCAGAAACGCCTGCTCGTCCGCGCCTCCGGCCCGGCCCTCGCCGC
>JACCEB010689058.1_pt1 | contig 15045 bp, 9 predicted proteins | sample 7454761 | NCBI WGS metagenome assembly JACCEB01 (sample SAMN15323454, study PRJNA562643) | freshwater metagenome | isolation source: river surface water | place: USA:Blue River Watershed | collected 2017-08-18 | reverse complement strand
CCTTGCCATACAAATCTAATTCTACCTAGTTTAAATTCTGCCATTTTATATCATCCTCTGATAGTATTTATCTTATTGTGTTTTTCCGTTTTCTAGAATTATCTTGGACCGTTATTTCTACGGGTTGAATTCTGCATGAAGAATGAATACGCCATTCCGCCACCATCCCAACCAGCAAATTCACCTTCTACATGGACTGTATTTGGCATGTTAATAACTGAGCCTACTACTCCGTTTGGAATAGTACTTGCAATTTTATCAGCACCCCCTAGTAAAACAGTACCTGCAATCAACTGTCCAGTAAAGGTGTTAGAACCACCCTGACTTAGACGAGATTCTAAGTATGCTTTAATTGCTCTCTGTGTAGGAATAATGTTGTTACTGTTAGCAATAAACGAGCTATCAGTACTAAACTGTCTAACAACAACGCTTGCGCCTCCGACTGCAATACCACCCAGAGAAAGTGTTTCTAGACCGGTTAGTCCAAACTGTGAAGCACTTAATGTAACAATACCTGTTGCTTGTTCAACAGCAAATAAGCTACCAACTCTAAAGTTACCGTCTTGGTCGGTACTAGTGTAGAACACACGACCAAAGTCAACTTCAACTGCTTGGTCTTGCGGGCTTAGTACTGTATCTGAAGGTAATCCAGGATAATTTGACTGCATCATATTTCCGTAGCCGACATTTAAAAAGTCATGGCCAGTTAAACGACACTGACTGTATTTCTGTCTAATAATTAGAGGCGTGTCGTGCGCAGGACTTAGTGCTGTTGACATTTCGGGAGATACTTGGATGTTTGCTTTAATGTTTGGAGCAACTGTTCCAAACACCGCAGTAGCATCAGTCACTTTATAAACTTTGCTATTTCCGTCGATTACTAAGTTATCACCTGGGCGAGGAAGAACTGTTAAATCTTTAACAGTAATAGTTAATCCTGTTTGGAATGTATCAGCATATCCTCCGCCTGTAATTTTAACTTGAGTTGATGTTGAGTTGTAATCGTTTCCTCTATTATAGAAAGTTGGGTTACCTAAAACTCCGTTGCTCTTTCTTGTGCTGACCGAAACAATCTTTGTTACATTAGGATCAGTAAATGAAATAGTTGGGGTAGATGTATAGTTACTTCCCGGCTCCCACATGCTAATCGATGTAATCTTACCGGAACTAATAACTGCTCGACCTTTTGCTCGGCAACCAGCAGTGATGATACTTCCAACATCCTGTCCAGCAACAGTTACAAATATGCCTGCATAATCGTTAGAAGCATTATAGCCATAGACAATGTCGCCGTAGCTATCGTTAGTAACAGATTGTTCAATCCAATTTGCACCATCTTCTGATGTATAAGCAGTTCCGCTTGCAGAATCAACTGCTACAAATACACCTTGACCGTAAGCTAGTTTTGATGCTGTAATTGGAAGATTAGATTCTAACCATGTTATACCATCTCGGCTGTAGGCAGTTTTTGCACTAGTGCTAGAGATTGCAACAAACAATCCACTACCGAATGCAACATCCGACCAAGTAGTTGAACTTGGTAGTGTTGAGCTAGTCCAACTTGTACCGTTAGTACTGTATGCGGCTGTTGTTCCTCCGCTAGCAACTGCTACAAATCGACCACTTCCATACGCTAAACCAGACCACGCAAGTGATGTAGTTAATCCTGTACCTGCTGTCCATGTATTACCGAAGTTTGTCGAGTAAGCTGAAGTTGCGTTTATTGCCGGGATTGGGTTTAACGGATCGCTAGTATCTGCCGGAACATACGGAGCAATAGCAACAAACTTTCCATTTCCGTACACAACTTTATTCCAGTTTGTCTTACTTGGTAATTCTTTTATTCTCCATCCTAACCCATTAGAGTTAGAAATTGCAACACTAGACTTTGTAGCAAGTGCGCTGCCGCCGCTTGAAATCATAGCCCAATAGCCGTTGCCGTATGCAATATCAGTCCAGCTGGCCATAATTGGCAGCGGCATAGCAGACCATGTTGAGCCGTTTGTAGATCGTCCTGCGATTGCATTTCCACTTGGTACTGCAATAAATGTTCCATCTCCGTAGCCTACTGATACCCAAGAGGTTGACGGGTCGATCGCATTAACATCTGTTGCACTCTGTGTAAATTGTGGAGCAGAAAACTTAGTTCTTGGTTCAACGAAGTAAACACTAGAGCTATCTAAGTTATTTTCAATAGGAGTTCCGACGTTAATATGATCCCAGCCTACTGCTGCCACATTCATGTCACCGGTATCTGTTTTAAGAGCAAAGTCGGCGCCACCAGATGTTTCGCTAACGGTGAACGAGCTAGCGTTAATAGTTCTAATATAATATGTGTCTCCAGCAACAACATTACCAAATAGTTTAGTACTAAATGTGCCGTTCATTGCGCCATACCCGATTGATACAGAGCTCTTACTATTAGTTGACGAACCGGTCATAGTTCCTGTTGCTGTAGCTAACTGGAATGCACCATTGGTTGTTCTAGCTAAAATGTTACCAGTTGCTGTAGATAATGCTACTGCGCTACCGCCTGGAGTTGAACTGATAGTAAATGTAGTTCCGTCGTTAACCGCTAGGATGTAATAAATTAACCCATTTTGAATTCCACCAAATACATTACCTGTAAAGATAATTGGATTATTTGGGATAAATCCAGTTGTGTCTTCTACAGTAATTAAGTTAGTAGTTGTTGCCGTAGCAGTTGCTCTAACAGATATGATAGTTTCTGTAACAGTAAACGATGTTGGATTAACTATTCTATTAATATAATATGTCTGTCCTGCTACTGCATTGCCAAATACAACTCCAGAAAATACAATTGGGTTCAATGGTACTAATGCAGTTGTAAGTCCAGATACAGTAAATGCATCAGTTGAAGAGTTAGATGCTGTACATTCAACTTCTACTAATGTTGAGCTAACTGTAAATGTATTTGCGTCAATAATGTCGTTTACATAATATGTAGAACCAACACTTAAACCACCAACTGCTGTGCCAGTAAATTGTATTGGCATGTTAACTAGCATGTTTGCTGTACTGCCGGTGATATAACTGTTGTATCCTGGGAATGATAATGTCATTGTTCCAGAACCGTTGACTAGTAGCCAGATAGTTCCGTAGACTTCTGTTGAGATTGTAATTGTTGTATCGTCAACGATTTCTTTAATGTAGTAAGTATAATTTTCAACAACCCCGCCAAATGTTGTACCAAAGAATCTAACTGGCATATTAATGCTTAGTTTTTTAGTACTAGATACTGTGAATGTATTAATAACACCACCAGTAGATGCTGTAACAGTTACAGTATCTGTTCCTGTTTTAGAAACAGTAGTGCTATAATATGTTGGAATAAATTGAACCTTTTGATTTTCGTATAAAGTCTTTGTGTTAAAACTTGGGTTTAAAGTTACTTCGTTTGTTCCCCCATCTGTACTAGCAATCCCCAGTGGCACAAACGATTCTTTTAATACTTCTGCATACTTGCCTACTTCGTCAAACGCAGAAATATATCCATACTGACCTGCACCAGTACCGCTGTTGATAAACACACGCATCCCAATGTAATTACTTGCAGTATTTGTATCTGATCCTGATAAGATTACATAGTCTGGAGTACCACCTTGAGCGTTGTTACTTGCAGTTAAGTATCCTGCGCCACCGACGCCTTCGCCGGTATCAGTAACACGAGTTTGGAAAATAGCAGATGTTCTAATCTCATCGCCGATAGCATAAGCCCCTGTTCCTGCGCCTACAATCTTGTAGTTAGCGTTTGAACTAAACATATTACTTTCTGTTTCTAAGTAGAAAGTTGGAGTATCAGCAATTTGTAATTGAGCACCGTAGAATCGTGTATTGCCTACTGGAGCACTTCTGCCTCTTGGATAAATTCTAATTTGTAAACTAGAGTTTAAAGCTGTTGCATCATAGAATGTAAACCAAATTCTATACCAGCCATTAGTTAGTTCTAATTTGTCGTACAAAGTTGGTACCATGCCGCCGGATGCACTACTTGGTGTAAATGTTTCTGTTACAAAGTTGTAGTTAATAGAACTTGTTACAGTAGTTGATCCAGAGAAAGTTGCATAAAGATCGAATGAGTTTGATGTACCTTGTTTAGCATAAACGCTAAATGTGTATGGAAGCGCACTTCCTTCTGGTACTTGCCCGGTGACTGTTACCGTTAATACTGCACTACCTGAAAGACTTGCAACAGTTAAGAAGCAGTCGTTAGTACCGTCAAGGCCGCCCAGCTCACTTCCTAAAATTCTAATTTGGTTACCAATAACATAACCGTTACCGCCAAGGTTGACGTTTGCAGAGTAACCTGTACTTCCTACAGTAATATCAAAGTCTGCACCTGAGCCAGAACCTGTAACATTTAATCCAGCTACTGCGGTATAAGTTGCGCCCGGAGGTGCAACGGTTACATTCTGATAAATGTAACTAGAGTCAGTAGTTGATGTTAAACCCGATAAAGTCCAACCGTCTGTATATCCACTAGGAGATAATAAATTTTGTTGGATTGTAACATTGCCGTCGCTGGTCCAGCCTGCTGTTTCGTCAAACTGATTGCTGTATTTTAATAAGTTAGTAGTAACTTCATTATATCCAGAACCTGCGTTAGCAAACTGCATGTTCAGTAGCTGTGCGTTTACACCGAATGCGCTTTGAACGCTTGCTTGAACTTGTACAGATCTATTGTCAATTTTTCCGCTTACTGGAACTTCTGTGTCATCGTAACCTTCAGCAATACATCCATATGTACCGTAAGAGCTGTTACCGTTTGTAGCACGAATTCTACCGCCAGCTTCGGCAAAGTATCCAGCATAACAGTAGTATGAGAATACAGAAACACACTCAGTTAGTGATCCTGATCCGGTACACCATACACCAACGCCGTCACTTAAAATTTGTGTAAAGTCGTTACACACAATAGACTTGTTACCACCTGCGTGTAGAGTACCGTCAATTTTTAGACCTGTACATCCAACACCAAAGTTAGTGACGTTTTGAATATATGGTGATCGCTTGATAATCCAGGTTCTGGTATCATCAGGGCCCTCGCCTGGATCTAGAGAAACATAAGATCCGCCAGTAGGTCTGCGTGTTAAATTTACATTAGGTTCGGTTAGTGTTCCTGCAAGACCAGTTAATGTCATGTTACGGATACCAGTACCGTTTCTAACATAGAACATGTCTTTCAAACAGTTACCTGCATAAACTGTGAAGTATCCAGAACCTTGTTCTAGTGGAACAATAGAACCTCCTATTTCGTCAGTAATTGCAACTTCATCGCCTTCAATTTCTAAAACATAATAAGTTTGTCCAGGAGTAATGCCTGCAAAGTCGTCGTTTGCGCCTGTTGACACAAATTGAATTGGCATATCAACTGCTAGCCCTTCAACTGATTTAAAGACAAATCTGTTTGTAGAAGTTGAGCTTGATCGAGTATATGTGTAAACTGTGTTCTTTGGTTGTACTACTGCGCCGCGAAGTTCATCGCCCACTAGCGCAGTATTTTCTGGAATGATAATTGGAAGTTCTTCAGAGTATGTACCAGTCTTTACAAAGATAGTAGCAGTAAGTCCTTGGTTAGGAGCTGGTAAAGTTCTTGTATTTGCGTTATCGATCGCTGTAATTGCTAAGTTCAATAATCCAGTAACCTCAGGGCCGACATCTGGTTCAGCGGTAATTGCAGGATTTAAGTATTGACTAATGATCGATGTTGGCTGTTCAATCTGCGCCCAGTACTCTGAATCGACTTCTGTAGGATCTCTGCCAGTATTATTATCTGCAATACTTTCGTAGAACAACTCGTTAAAGTAAACAAAGTCACCAGTAGCGTATGTTACAGTTTCATCATAAGTTACATTTAGTAACTGGTGATCAAATTGAGGTGCTTCTTGATCAAACACATTAATTAATAGTTCGCCAAGTCTTGTTAGAGAAGCAACAATGTATGGCTGTGCGGCATCTGTTGCATCGTTATAAAATGTTGTTGTGCTGCCGTCTGCAAAGTAGCGAATTGTTGCGGCAACGATTTGACTATTACCGCCACGAGTCATATCGTAAGACAATGCATCAATAATTAATCGAGTGTCGCGTCTGCTTGCGGCTTCGTCGTATGTAGATGTTTGGTCAAACGGTGCAATTTCGTTAACAGTTTGATATTGCATCCACTGCCATACTTCTTCTACTAACCACTCTTTGTTTGCTAGCAGTAGTGCATTAGCATTTTGATTTTCAGTACCACGCAATACTTTATCACATGCATACTTGATAGAAGCAAACGGCTTGTCTAATGTATCACCGTAACCGTCAGCATCAACACCGTCAGTTGCTACATAGAAAACATTATCAACTTTTAAAATCTTAGACCAAGTAGGAACACTATTTGTATTTCTTAATACATAATCTTCTGTACCAATTGGAATAGCATAAGTGTTTTCACCGTCGAATGAAACTAAATCACCTTGGCTATTACCTGCATTTTCTCTTGCATGTAAAGCGTAGTCAATCCAGTAATTATTTGATGTATCTAGATCTGGTCTAAAGACTAACGAGCCTGTGTGGTTTTTAATACAACGATAAGTTTTATTACCCCAGATTACTAAGTCGCCTAAGATGTAGTCTACATCTAATTCCCAAAAACTTCTCCAATCAACGCTAGGAACTACTAAAGTCCAATAAACATAATTTACGCCAATGAATGAAAGTTGTTGGGCATCTACCGGAGTTCCGTCTGGAATTTCACTAATTACAAGTGTTGTAGAATCAGTTACACTGATAACTGTTTGTCCTCTATGGAATCCAACTCCGGATACAATCATTCCAGTAGTGATACCAGTTGTTGAATCAACTTTTAAAGTTGTTCCCGAACTACCAGTAGCTGTGTAAGTTGTTTGAACAATAAATCCAGCAGGATCTTTATTATCGTTATCTGATACTGCCGAGTATAGTTGACCGCCTCGGCGTACAGTATCACCGATTCGATATGATGTACCTGAAGCCCAATCAGATCTTAAGTTGTATCCTTGGGTTAATAGTTCCCATTCTTCTGAGCTAACTGAAGGAATATTTCCTTGGTTGTTAGGAACAATTGACTTATAGTTGTAGCCGCCATAAGTTACAATCTCTCCAGTCTGATATGTTGTTAGTACCCCCCAGGTAGTTGCAAACTCTAAGCCGGGTAACCAAACAGTCCAGTTTACTGGAATAAACGAACTAGCAGTATGGCCGGTTGTACAAATGTACATGTCTGCGCCTACTCGTGCTAGGTCATTCTTTTTATATCTTGTCCCTTGAAGGAACTCACCTTTGTAGTCTACGCCGTTGTTAACAATTTCCCATTTGCTTTGGTCTGCTTCTAATCCGTTACCTGAAGAACTATTAGATACATGATTTGTTACGCAACGGTACACAATGCCGCCATACTTAACAATGTCGCCAATACCGTAGGCTGTGCTTGTAGCCCATGCAGTGTTCCAGTTGTCAAATCTAGAATAAGTTGTCCACTTAGTTAAATCAATTACTGAGCTGCCACTAGTGTGTTCCGTTGTACAAATATAGACAACACCGCCATATGTAACAATATTTCCAAGTGCATAATCGGTGTTAGGTTCCCATGCTTGCTTCCATACTCTACCGTCAAGCATTTGAGTCCAACGAGGTGTGCTTGCGCCAGCTTGATTGATAAAGTTTAGGTCAGCATAAAAATCAGTAGAGTCATGTGGTTCTAAGCAAACATAAGTTTTTCCGTTAAATTGCGATACCGCATCTCTATTATAAAATGTTCCTGTAGACCACTGGCCGCGCCATGTAAAACGCAATCTACCAATTTTAAATTCTGCCATGTTTCGTTATCCTTTTGATTATTCGCTAACAATTTGATCTGGTGAGTAAACATATTGTTGGTTTACTCGTACTACAAACTCTCCGTTTGCATTAATATAATAATAGATGTTCTTGTTATCCCATCTGTATTGATCCCAGTGTAAGTTTGAGTACGGTCTTGAATGGTCTTCTTCTAATCTTCCATCAAAGTAGTCAGTTCCGTATGAAAAGTCTTCATAGTTGTTTTCAGTAAGACCGGGATCGTTAATAATTAGTTCGCCTGTATCTTTAAGCTGATCAATTTTTGCAAAGAACAAATCGCCCTCGTCTGTTCTTCTTAAAGCATAGAAATATCTAGGATTACCTGCGCCTAGTAAGTCTGCTAATGCGTTTTCGTTACCAACATAGTATGTCATAATTATTCCTTAAACGATCTCAACATAACTCATAACCAAGTCTAATGCATTATCAGTATTGCACTGGATGTTTACATTAGTTGAAGGTCCTAATACTAGTCTTTCACCGCCGTTAATTACACGCAAACTTTGATTAGGTGGTATAAGCACATCTTTAGTATAATAAGCAGTATCCCCAAGAATTGTATCTTGTATCTGGATGCTAGACAACACAATGCTGTCTGTTAAGTTTGTTAAACTTAGCCCAATAACGGTAGTCTTAGCGTTTGCTCCAGTTGTCAGTACTGTAGTATTGTTTGTACCAATTTCTGAATATAGTTTGTTTTTAAATAAGGTTGCCATGTTTTTATCCTAATGTTAGTACTATAGCAACACCGATTTCTTGTGCATCATTAAATGTTACGCCGCCGCTAGTACCCGCGACCGATGTCCAGCTATTTCCGTTAAAAATTTCAACTAGCCCCAACTCTGTATTAAATCGCATCATACCAACTTCTTGGTATTGGATTTGTGGACGGCTGTTGCTGTCACCGTAAGGAATAACAAATCCGTTAGACCCTGCAATCTTTACATATCCTGCGCCAGATTCTACAAACTCTGTAACAGCATTGCTAGAGACATTCGTAATTGTGTTGTTTAAGAATTTAAAGTTACCAATTCTAACACCGCCGGTGCCGCTAGTATTAAAATGTAAGTCCGAATTTAAAGTTCTAGAACTAATAACATTTGATGTAATATCGATGTTGCTAGTTTGAAAATCATCTGCGTACAAGTATGTACTGTTAGTAGTAGTTGCGTTAACAATGTTTGTCCAAACATTATACCAACGCTTAGACGATGATCCAAGGTTGTATGTATCATCTATGTTTGGGATTACATTACTGTTTACTTCGCCAGCAAAAACAATGTTGTCTGTATCAGCATTACCTAGTTGGATGTTGCCGTCAGCTGTAATAGTACCAGTTGCATGAATATTTCCAAAAACTTCAACATTTGAGTTAAAGTTTACAACACCAGTTCCAGATGTTGTAATTTCTAAGTTTGTATTTGTACCAGTAGTTGCAATCGTGTTGGTATTAATTTGTAGTTGATCAACTACGATTGTACCTTGATAGACTACTGGATTTGTACCTTGCGGAACAAGGTTAATTGTTGAACTTGTGCTACTGATTGTATTACCTTCGATAGTAAAAGTAGCAAGAGTCGAAGTTGTTGTAACTTCTAAGTTTGCAGTACGAGTTGTACCGTTAATGGTTAAGTCGTGTGATGGAGTGTTAGTTTTAATACCAACTCGGCCATTTACTACATCTAAAAATAGGAGGTCGGTCTCAAAAGCCAGATTTACCCCGTCACGGAGCAAATTCGCCTTTAAGAGCGGACCTGAAATACGACCAACAGCCATCAGCTCTCCTTAACCCCGTGTTTCACGGTTAACCACCTTACATTGCGGGTTTACCACAGTTTAACCATACAAAAGATTGGTCGTCTCTTGTAATCAGTAGTATTTATCGTATTTGAAATTTAGCCCAGGATAAGGGACCAAGTATCCATGATTTCGTAAGTATCATCTAAGCTAATAGATGTTGAATCGCCAATTGCTGAGATCCATTCAGTACCATTAAACACACGAACATACCCAAGGTCTGTGTTAAAACGAATCATGCCGGTTACTGCACCTTCTGCTGGAAGTGTTGGGCCTGTAGGAATTACTAAACCAAGATCGCCGGTAAACTTAACATATCCCTGGCCTGTACTTGCTATAGTCAATGCGCTGTCTGTTTGATTCCAGATAGTGTTTTCTTCGATATAGTTTGTTCCGTTAAAGTAAGTTAATCCAGTTCCGTTAGGTGTAAGATACATAGGATCGCTACTAGTTATGTTAGTAATAGTATTACTGGTTAATCTAAAATTACCAACATCCATTGTAGTAACGCTAGTTAAATCGCTATAAGTAAACCTAGAATTAACTATATTTGAGTAAGTGTTACTCCACTGTTTAACATCATTGCCTAAGTTAAACGATTCTAAAACTTCGTTTACTAAAGTGTCGCCTGCTTCTGTTATTAGAATATCACCTGCTTCTGTTACTAACGGATCTAATGGATAATTTGGAACAATATCACTGTTAACATCAGACACAAAATTAATATTATCTTCGTCGGTATTACCTAGAGTAATGTCACCGTCCCAGGTAATATTTCCAGTTGCGTGTAAGGTACCGTTAACATTAACGCTGTTTCTAATGTTAGTAACACCGGTTCCTGTTGGATCAAATGTAATATCCGAATCTGCTACTGGAGAATAAATTTCGTTGTTGTCAAAACGAAGCAAGGAAGTACCAAGGGCTACCGCAGTAATTTCTGGATTGCTTGTTTGATTAGGTTGAAGATATAATGTACCGGTTAACTGTTGAATTGTATCTGTAGTAATTGAAAAATTAGGTACAGTATAGGATGTGTCAACAATTAAGTTTGTTGTATTAATTGTGTTGTTAATAAAGAATGCTTTACTAGGAGCATCACTTCTAATACCAATTCGACCGTTTACTACATCGAGATATAGTAAGTCTGTTTCAAACGCTAAATCAACACCGTTTCTTAGTAAATTTTCTGAAAGTAACGGGCCGCTAATTCTGCCTAACTCAATGCCCATAAGTTACTCCTTACTTGTCAAAGCCGTGTAATACTGTTACAGGTTTTCCTAGTGGTACTGCGCTATCAAACTTAATGTAATAACCTGCTGGTTTACCTACAGGATTTTGTTCAATGCTATAGTTAGTGTTAAAAATTTGAAAGACGTTTTCAACTAACACTAGTAAATTTTGTCCGCCCCATGTAGTGTTACTTTCAACTGTACTTGGCGGCTCTGGAGCTAAAGGTCCAAAATAAGTTTCAACAGCGTCACCGTTGCCAAGATTTTGTTGTGTAATACCTGTTGATTCCTTAAATCTTAATGCTCTCCAAGTGCCGCTTTGATAAACTTCAACTTGGCCTCCTGTAGCAACATCAGTATTGTAACGCATCATTCCGTTTACTGGAGAAACTGGTCTATCAGCAGTTGCACCTTTTGGCATTAGCATGTTGTTAGTTGTAGTCATAACAATACTATCAGTCATATCTACATATAGACGCTGATCGTACGGTGCTCTACGATTGATATTTTGCTGTCTTAAATATCGCATTTTTATACCGCCAAAGTGCTTACTGTGACTACTAAGTTTGCAGGGCTATCGCTCTTAGCAACTAACATATCTCCGTTTGCTAATACCATCTTTTCTTGATCAAATGTTACTGTTTCGCCTGCAGGTATAGGCAATCCGTTTACAATAGTTGTGTTAGTTGCTGGGCTAGATGCACTTCCACCGCTTGGAACTGCATACAAGTACAAATAAGTTAACCCGCTTGTTGGATTATTTGAATCGTAAGTTGCAGTATTACAAACAATAACAGTAGTGATAGCGTTGTTTCCACTGCTAGTGTAAACTGCTGCCGCTGATGATGTGATACTTGCGTTTGCTATTGCCATAATTTTTCCTTAAAATACCATACTAAAGAGTAATGCTCTATTCTTTGCAACTAATTCGTCGTTTACATCCTCTGTAACGCTACCGTCGTCGGCAACTCTCTTATTTGCAAAGTATATACCAGTTTTTCCAGCGCCTTTAACTGAACTAGAAAATATAACTGCTGTGCTACTTACTGTACTTACTGTTAGAGGATTAGGAGTTGTAACTGTTGATCTATAATCTAATTGAATAAATCCATCGACTTCAACTTGACTATTACCTGCTGTAAGTTTTAAATTGTTAACGGAGAAGTTAGTAATTGTATCTTCGTTAATGTTAATGTTGTTTTGAAATGTTAGACCGTTAGCGGCAAACTGAGCCAAATATGTTTCATTAATATAAACTCTAGCCTGGCCGTCACCGGATACATTGTATGTTTGAATTCTTGCAACTTCTGTACCCGATCCGTCATCTACATAAATTTTATCGACGTCTGCAACACCTGGCTCAAAGCCGCCTGCAGATACATAGTCGTTTACCCACTGTTTATTAGGAATATGATTTGGTAATGTAACTCTGTCTTCGTAGTTTGTACTGTTAGCAATTAACAAAACTTTATCTGAGTTTTGTAAGTCAAATACAAGATCGGCTAAGCCGTCGTTGGCAATACTAGCAACACGAATACCTTGTGTTTTATTATTTTCGTCTGTAAAAGTCCAAGTACCGATAACTTCATTTTCTGTTAATGGGTCGTACCAGTTAATCAATTCATTAAACAAAATTTTAGCATTAGGGCGAGATCCTCTATCAACTTCAATACCAGCTGTACTTTCTGTAACGCCAGCATGTGTTGGGCTTTCACCTTTGTTTAATAAAATAATGTTGTCTTCGATAGTTAGATTAGTAGTATCAATTGTTGTAGTTGTACCTTGTACAGTTAAATTACCAGTTACATAAACATTACCAACTTCTGTACCTGTGTCCAATGTGATATTACCTCCAGATTGAACTTGGAGTTTATAATCACTTTCGCTTACTCTAACTATTCTAGACATGTATAATCCTTAATTGGGGGCCGAAGCCCCCTATATTAATTACTTGTTAGCAATTTGTACTACATCATCGGCAGCGGCATCAAATGACCATGGTGCGCTTTCGTTGTCGTCGTACACATAGTTGCTACCACCTGCAATTTGAATCAATGTAGCTCTGTGTGCAGTTAACTTCTTAACATAATAAGTATTGCTTGCACTATCAGTTGCAGTAATTGTCATTTCGCCGGCAGCGTTTGCAACACCGTCAGTTACTAGAGCACAAATCATTGTACCGTCAGCTGTCTTAACTTTATAACGATTTGTTGATACTTGTTTAACAATATCAGCAACTTTATTTGAGCCACCTGTTACATAAGCGTATGCAACGATTGCGTTTTCTTGATTACTTGCTCCGCCAACTGCTCCGCTATCAGTTGTTAAACCAATTGCGCTTGCTGTTACAGACTGTGTAAATGTTAAGTCGCCTGCTTCTAAATCAGTGTTAGCAACATAACCAGAACCTGCTTCTGTAATTACAACTGCTTTAGCACGGAAGCGTAAAGTTACTGTTAGGCCTGCACCTGCACCGTTTGAAGTTGTTGTTTGAGCACCACTTGGTAATGTAGTGAAATTACCACGGCTACCGCCAGTGAAGTCAAATGTTAACGCATCGTCGCCACCTGTACCACCGATAGTAGCAACACGCAATACTGCATCTGTACCGTCAACTGTTACCAATTGACCAACTGTATAACCAGTTTGTGTTCCGCCAGTTGCTGTTACGCTTTCAACTTCAGAAGTGATAGTACCAGTTGCTGTTACACCGCCTGGTAGTGTTGGTGCTGGAAATGTAATTGTTGGACGAGTTGTATAAGCACCTAACGCATTAAGTGTTACACTTGCAATTCCTTGGCCGCCGATTCCGTCGTCGTTTTCTGAACTTGATGAACCGATATTACGGTTACCAAAATATTTTTTGTTTAATGGACGTCCCATTTGTTTTCTCCTTAAAGTGACGTTCTAGGTCTACGCAGTGGGGTACTGCATAAGTCTTGTTCAAAGACAAGCTCTCAATTTAGACATAGTATTTAGCCGATAAAGAAAAAGGGCTCCGAAGAGCCCTTTGATTTGCTTACTAATGTAAGTGCTTGATTAGCTAAACTTGACGTTTGCGCTAGTGATAGCAACCTTACCTAGGTAGTCAGCGGCGTTACCTAGAGAAGAAGCTGTATTGCTTAACTCTACATAACCATAACGAGTCATGAAGCTAACTACTGGTTCGAAGGTTGATGGATCAAGAACAACACCACTGCTCATCAATGGAATGTATGGGCAATAGAAAGCGGCTGCATCAGATTCGCTAGAACCTTTGTAACCAACTAGAACGTCATCGCTTGATGCGTATGTGTTAACATAAACCTTCATAGCATTGTTCAATGTACCAACAAACTTAGTGTTTGTAGGTGCTTCGAAAGTACCTTCTGTTGTACGAGCAAATGCGCTAGTAGTAGCAGACTGTAGAATTGTCAATGCTGTTGGGCTAATAACTGCCCAGTTACCTGCACCACGGCGAGTACGCTGAGCGATTAAGTTAGCAACACGGTTGATTTGAACTGCCAATGCGGCATGCTCGTCACCAACGAATGTAGCTGTACCAGATACAGTAGCTTGGTTGTATGTTTCAACAGTACCAGCTAGGCTGTTTAGGCTTGCTAGGATTTCTTGGTCGATTTCAGCAGTAATTTCTTGAGCAAGAGCTGCCATGATTTCTGCTTCAACGTCGATACCTTGTTGAGATTGTGCATCTTGTGCGGCTTCGAATGTCCATCTTGCACTTAACTTACGAGTCTTAGCCTCGACAGTTTGTTTCAAGATTTGAATTGACATACGCTTACCAGCTTGACCTTCTAGACTTGCTGTTGAAGAAGCCTTACCAGTAGTTGCGTTACCAGAATATGCTTCAGCAATCTTGAATGGGCTTAGTGCTTCATCACCTGCTGTAACATCTGTACCACCACTAGTGCTCAATGAGTCACTGTAGCGAACACGCAATGTATGGATTTGACCAACTGGGCCAGTCATAGGTTGAACACCAACTAGTTCGTTAGCAATAACGGTTGGCATTACGCGGCGGATTACTGGAAGAATCACGCGATTTAGGGTTGCAACGTTGCCGGCAGAAGTAGCACCTGCTGTAGCACTCTCAGAAAGATACTTACGAGTATTTTCTAAGGTAGCTGCCATTACAGATTTT
>JACCEB010078943.1_pt1 | contig 15052 bp, 13 predicted proteins | sample 7454761 | NCBI WGS metagenome assembly JACCEB01 (sample SAMN15323454, study PRJNA562643) | freshwater metagenome | isolation source: river surface water | place: USA:Blue River Watershed | collected 2017-08-18 | reverse complement strand
GGTTTTCGTGATTCATAAAATGATATAAATGTATCTATAAAAGTTTTCTTTAAAAAGAATAAATAAGATTGATAATGATATCTTTTCTGTGTAGAATCATTAAATCCATAAATATTAATATTATTTGTATTATTTAGATATAGGAAAAAGTTTCCAATATAACTTGTAATAATTATCGAATCATTGATAAAGAGAATATAATCATAATTTGAATTGTTATAATTTATATGCTGTAATGCAAATATCCACCTTCCAAAGTCTAAATAAATATCATTCTCCACAAAAAAATGTTGTATAACTTTACTATCATATGATAAATCATTTTTAAGTCTATGGGAATATTCTGCATTTATAGTGTCCACAATTATTATACTTTCCACATGGTCTCTTATAAAGGATAAATTGTTTAATGAAATATTATACTTATTAATATTACACGTATGATTGGCAAAAATAGCGAGAATACGATAATTATTCATAAATAAATATAATATTTTTTTATATTTATTTGTCCATATTATTTTTCTTTTTTATTATTTTGCTTTTATTATTTTGCTTTTATTATATAATATTATTTTTGAGAATAACATCTAATTTCCTAAATTCATGATTTGGAAGAATGAAAAAATGATTAAAAATATTTTTATATTCAAATTTATGATAAGTTGTATAATAGTAATCTGAAATAAAAGTTATATTATCTTTTATATTTGTTTTATTCTGCTCTATACCATTTATAAAAAAAATATAATCATAATCAATCCTTTTTATTTTACTTGAAATATAAAATAATGTTTTTTTTATATCACACAATACATTATTATTTATCAATATATGTTGAGACCACTTATTATCTGTTAAAAATTTTAATAATATATCTCTTGAATATTTTGATTGAGAATTATCAATAATTATATAATTATCACCTAAATCCTTTAATTCATTAATTAAAATTGTATATTTATCTGCTAAAAACTTTGTAGATGAATTACAAATAAAAATAATTAGCTTTTTCATGATATATTACTATGTATAATATATTATATATTATTTTTTTTATATCTAAAATATTGATATGGTATATTTTTATTTTTCGAAAACAATAAATCACTCTTATAAATATTTTCATATAATTTTTTATTCTGAAAAATATTGATATCATATGGAAAAAATGAATCCCCTTTAAAATCGTTATAAACAATTGTCAGATGTATAATGCTACAATATTCAAAAAATAATTTATATATCTCGGCACCACCAATTATAAAAATTTTTTTGTTTTTATCTTTGTTATCTTTATCCTGATATTCCTTTAGAATGTTAAACACGTGATTCATATCTGTAAAAATAAGATTATCTGTATTTTCAGAAGAATACTCTAAATATCTCTTAGTTATAATTATATTTACGCGATTTTTAAGTGCACCGTTAGGCAAGCTTTCAAATGTTTTTCTACCCATGATAATGACTTCATCTGATGTTGTCTTCTTAAAATTCATTAAATCCTCTGGTACATACCAGGGTATACTATTTTTATCTCCAATAACTCCATTTTTATTCGTTGCAACAATTAGTTCTAAGTTAAATTTTAGTCCCGAATTCATTTATATTTATTCATGAAAAAAAATCTAAAAATCATTACTTATTTCAAAATTATTCGATTCCTCTGAAATAGTTGATTTCGTATATTCACCCACACGAACTTCGAAAAAATTAGATTTCGGGCGGAGTGATATTAACTCCATAAACTCGAATGGATTTTCCGTTTTCCAAATTTTATCATAACCTAACTGTAGCAATAATCGGTCAGCAACAAATTCGATATACTGTTGCATCATTGATGCATTCATTCCAATCATTGCACATGGAATTGAATCTGTAATAAATTCCTTTTCAATTGCAACTGCCTCTTCAAAAATTTTATTAACAATCTGCTCGGGAACACGGTTCTTAATCATTGAATATAATAGACAAGCAAACTCACAATGAAGTCCTTCATCCCGACTTATCAATTCATTACTGAATGTTAGCCCGGGCATTAATCCCCGTTTTTTAATCCAATAAATTGCGCAAAAACTTCCGGAAAAAAATACACCCTCTACAATAGCAAATGATAATAATCTAGTTGCGAAGTTAACCTCTTTATTTTCTATCCATTTATATGCCCAAGCCGCTTTTTTAGCAACACATGGGATATTTTCAATGGAGTTAAATATTTTAAGTTTCTCCTCTTTATCTTTGATGTAAGTATCTATGAGAAGACTGTATGTTTCACTATGAATTGATTCATTAAATATTTGGTAAGAGTAAAATGCACGAGCTTCGGGAATTTGGATTTCATTAAGAAAACGAACGGCCAAATTTTCCATAATAATTCCATCACTTCCGGCAAAAAATCCTATAATATTTTTAATAAAATATTTTTCATTTTCATTGAGTGAGTCCCATTGTGACGAGTCTTTGGAAAGGTCTATTTCATTTGCGGTCCAGAATGTGGACTCCGCTTTCTTATATAATTCATAAACATTATGATATTGAATAGGGAATAAAACGAATCTACTTTTATTCTCTTTGAGGATTGGTTCATTAGAATCGAGTGTTTTTGAAATTTCTGGATAAGATATCATTATTATATATAATTATAATAAACATTTTAAATAAGATTTTTTATTAATAAAAATATATTTGTTCATAATAAATGAACATAAAAAAGATTGAGAATAAATTAATTTTTGATTATTGGAAGACATTTGATAGAATTAATGATAAGAATATAATAGAGAATAAGTATATAAAAAAACCTTATTTTGAAAAATATATTATTGAATTAGCAAAGAACAATGATGAAATGGAAAATATGAGACGGATTCAGGAATTAATTGAAAACTCGGAAATAAATTATGATGATATTTATTTATATCTATTTGGAAATATCGATTTTCCGAGTGATGAGAAGAGAAATATTCAGAATTATATATTAAATGTTGGTAATCATAGTAATTATATAGAGTATATATGTGAGTTTATTGGTAAAATTATTATCTTTAACATTGCGTATTTCCGTTTTTATATGACAATTGTGGAGTTTTTATATGATATAGAGAAGGATGATAAAGAGTTATATCGTGATATTTTTATTTATATTAAAAATACAAAGAATGGAATGAATAGAAATATAAAAAAGAGTTTTAAATTTCAGATGTTTGTTTATTATATTAATAAATTGTACAGGTCATATAATGATATATTTGATTGTATACATAGGATTAATTTATTAAAAGATAAATATGATGATAATAAGATAAGGAATTTATTTTTAAAGAATCTATTTTCAAATTGGTACCATATTTATAAAACAAATGTGGAGAATGGGATAGATGATTTTAATGAGACGAAAGAGCGAAAGTTTATATCTAAATTATTGTGCATTCCTAATATATGAAGTTATGTCATCCATTGATTTCATCTCATTCTCTTTTATAAATTTGTAATTTGATTTTATCTTTGCATTGTAATTTTCATTCGTATAGTCCTTCAAATAATAATCTATCTTTTCAAATAATTCTTTGATAGAGTTAAAAAATACAATTTTATCTTTATAATATTCGTAATTTTTTATGTCTATGATATTCGGAGGTTCACTTATAATTATTTTTTCACAAGATAAACATTCATTGATGCGACAGGTTTCTAGAATAGCATCTTTGTAGAAATGAATGTTTAGGACAATTTTTGATTCTAAAATATGTTTATACAATTCATGTCCATATATATTATTAACTATTTTAACGGGATATTTTTGTTGAATAAAGGATAAGAAACGTTTCCGTCGGTTGTTCATATGACCGTAGAATAGTATATTATTTTTTGTCTCATTTGACGAAACTATATTTGGGAAGATATCTTTATAAAGGAGGAAAGGGATTCTGAATAATTTTATTTTTTTTTGAAGAGTTGGATCAAATTTTTTTATATTTGATTCTGAATAATCTAATGTACATATACTATGATAAATAGAGAGAAGATATTTTTGGTCAATCCAATTGCTGATATCCTTCTGTTCGAGTTGATATACAATATAGTTCTTAGGAAATACTTTTATTTTATGGGGAAAAAGAATAATAAATAAATTTGGCAAAGTTGGATTAATGCTTTCAACAATTTCTGATTCTATACTATTTTTAGAGAGTAAATATTGGATAGAATGAGATATATAAAATCCACAACGTGTTGTAAAAATAATGATTTTATTTGGATTCATTCACTATTATTTAGATAATTATTAAATATTTTATACAAATGCGTTTAAAAATTAAAAGAAAAATGTAATAATTATATATAAAAATATGTCAAGTGAAAATACACCAGCATTTATTTGTAGAACAACTACTACTAAAGCAAAAAAATATACAGATACTTTGCAAAGTATCGATAATATTAATATTGTTGATTTTGCATTACATACACCAATTAATTCTATACAAAGATTTTTAGCTCGTTATGAATTGATGAAATTAATTCAAGATATCCCTGGAGCAGTTGTTGAATTAGGGGTTTGTTCGGGCAATGGATTAATGTCTCTAATTCACTGTCATAACGTATTACAACCAACATATAGATATAGAGAATTTTATGGATTCGATACTTTTGAAGGTTTTCCAAGTGTTCATGAAAATGATATTAGTGATGTAGTATGGCAAAAGGGTGATTTTTGCAATGAAAGTTATGATAGATTAACTAACATTATTGATATTCATAATAATTACTACTACTTACCAACAAATGTTCAATTAATAAAAGGTGATGCTACTCAAACAATTCCAGATTTTTTGAAAAATAATAAACATGTAATAGTTTCTCTTTTATATCTGGACTTGGATATTTATGAACCAACAAAAATTGCATTGAAAGAATTTTTACCTAAAATGGCGAAAGGTTCTATTATAGCATTTGATGAATTAAATTGGAAATCATTTCCAGGCGAAACTATTGCTGCTCTTGAAGAATTAGGTACAAAATATAAATTTAAGAATTTATTAAACGGCCAAATAAATTATTGTATTATAGAATAAATTAAATATATTATAATTTTTTTTTTGAAATTAAAAATATTTATAATAAGTATTAATGGAAAATATTTTAGAAAATTATGATTTATTTATTTTTGATTTAGACGATACTCTTTTAATGACTGAAAAGATACACAATAAAGCTTGGAATATAACTTTATCAAATTATTTAAAAAAAGATTTTTATCTTGATTTTTCAGAATATTGTAGTATTTTCCATTGTAAAACAAAAGATAGAATTAAAAAATATTTAGTTGAAGAATTATTATTAGAAAATTTTGATGAAGTAATAAATAATAAGAATAATTTATTTTTAGAATTAATTAAACTAGATAAGCCAAGTTTAAATATTGGTGCTGAATTATTATTAAGAAAAATAGTAGAATTAAATAAAAAATTTGTAATTGTTACAAATAGTCCATTGTTAACAGTTGAATACGTATTATCAGTATTTCCACTCTTATCATTATGTGATAAATATTATTACAGAGAAATGTTTAAAAATAAAAAACCTGATCCAGAATGTTATTTAAAAATATGTGATGATTATCCAAATAAAAAAAAAATTGGATTTGAAGATAGTATAACAGGTGTACATGCATTATGTCAAGTCGATGAAATTTATCCAGTATTTATAAATTTGGAAGATTATTATCATTATCGTTATATTATGGAAACATATAATGTAAAAAATATAAAAAATTTTGAAGAATTATTTTTGCCAAATAATAATTAATTTTTTTAGTTTATTTTTAAAATAAATCATTTTACTTATTTTTATATGATTAGTAAAATTGAAGATAAAGTGATAAATACATTGCGTATTTTATCAAATGATATGGTAGAAAAAGCTAATTCTGGTCATCCGGGAATGCCATTGGGCTGTGCTCCATTAATTTATGTTTTATTTTGTAAAATTATTAATTATAATCCAGATGATCCAACATGGTTATTAAGAGATAGATTTGTATTATCAAATGGCCATGGATGTGCACTCCTATACAGTATTCTTTATTTAACTGGATATAATTATACAATGGAAGATTTACAAAACTTCCGGCAATTACATAGTAAAACACCGGGTCATCCCGAATATAATCCATTATTAGGGATTGAAACATCAACCGGACCACTCGGCCAAGGAATTGCAAATGGAGTTGGTATGGCAATTGCATCCAAAAAGATGAATATTGGGAATACTATATATGTTTTATGTGGAGATGGATGTTTAATGGAGGGTGTATCTTATGAGACGTGTTCATTGGCAGGTCATTTGGGATTAAATAATTTAGTTTTATTGTATGATGATAATGGTATTACAATTGATGGAACTACTGATATAACATTTACAGAAAATGTAAGAGAAAGATTTACTGCTTTTCAATGGAATGTTTTAGAGGTAGAGAATGGAGATAATGATATAGATGATATTTATAATAAAATATCTATTGCAAAAGAATCTAGTATGAAACCAACAATAATTTTTGTTAAGACAACAATTGGATTTGGTTCTAAGAAATCGGGTAAAAGTTCATCACATGGTGCACCGCTCGGAACTGAAAATACAATTTTATTAAAAAAACATTTTGGATTTAATGAAGAAAAATCTTTTTTTATTGATAATGATGTTAAAGAATATTTTACGAATCTTAAAAATAGTTGTATTATAAAATATGAAGAGATAAATAGAAAGTATAATATAGAAAATGATACAGAACATAATATTAATCAAGTAAATTTATCAATAAAGGAGACTGTTCAAAAAATTTCTGAAATTAAAAATGGTGAAAAGAGTTTTGCAACACGTGATATTTCAAATACATTTTTGAATATATTAGCTAAAAATATTCCAAATATGATTGTGGGAAGTGCTGATTTAGGAGAATCAAACAAAACACTTATTGAGAGTGATTTTATAAAGAGTTCCAGTTTTTCAGGACAGTATTTACACTATGGGATTCGAGAGCATGCGATGACATCTATTGCCAATGGAATAAGTACTTATGATATAATACCTGTTGTTAGTACATTTTTAGTATTTATAACATACTGTTTGGCACCAATAAGAATGGCGGCGCTTTCAAAACACATGGTTATATATGTTTTTACACATGATAGTTTTTTATTGGGAGAGGATGGTCCAACACATCAACCGATTGAATCATTGTCAATTCTCCGTTCAATTCCGGGTTTATTAACAATTCGTCCATGTGATACAAATGAGGTGTCTGGTGCTTATCAAGTTGCATTAGAAAATAATGGTCCAACCGCACTTATATTAACGCGTCAATCAATACCGAATATTAAAAATAGTTGTTCTATTGGTTTAAAGAGGGGTGGTTATACTGTTTATGAACCAGTTGGGTTACCAGAATTAATTATTATTGCGACTGGTTCGGAGGTTTCATTAGCATTAGATGTAATAAAAGAGATTGGAGATGAGTTAAAAATTCGGCTAGTAAGTATGCCATGTTGTGAGTTATTTGATAAACAGGATTCAGAATATAAGGAAAATATTTTACCAAAAAATATTAAGAAAATAAGTATTGAAGCAGGTGGAACAAATATGTGGTATAAATATGCTGATTATACATATGGTATTGATAGATTTGGAGAATCTGGAAAAATGAATGATTTGAAAGAGTATTTTGGATTTACAGTTAAGAAATGTAAAGCGTTTATTTTAGAGAAAATTTAATTTTATTTTTCTAGAAAAATAAGTAATTTTTTATATACGTTTATAATATAATGGACATCATTAAAAAAGATTTAATTAAAAAAAGGTTATCACAAGAAATAGAAATAACAGATTGTACAATTAGAGATGGAGGATATGTAAATGATTGGAAATTCACAGAAGAACAAGTTCGAGAATGTTATAAAGCATGTAGTTCATCTGGTGTAAATTATATGGAGATTGGATTTAGAAATTTTAAGAAAAAAGATTTATTAGAAAAGTATGGTGATACATTTTTTTGTGAAGAGGAGTATTTAAATAGAGTTATTGGAGATATTGATGGATGTAAAATTGCAGTAATGGTTACAATAAATGCATTTGATATGAAAGAATTTGTTCCAAAAGTAGAATCAAAAATTTCATTGGTGCGTGTTTTAATGGCTTATCATGGTTCAAAGAATAAAAGTGATGATATCTTAGATATTAAACAATTATTAGATGGAGTGGAACAGATAAATCAGCTTATAGAATTAGGGTATGATATATCTTTTAATATAGGTCGCATTGATAAAATGAGCAAAAATCAATTATATGAAGTTTGCAAAATATTATCTGAAACAAAAATAAAATATTTTACAATGGCTGATACATATGGTTCAGTAGATTTAGATTATATTGAAATATTGGTTCCATATATTAACTTTTTATTTAAAGATGTTTTTGGAAATTATGATATAAAAGTTGGATTTCATGCACATGATAATTGTTCAAATGCAACATGTAAAGCATTACATGCATTAAAATTCGGTGCAATAAATATTGATGGATGTTCTCTTGGATTTGGCCGTGGTTCTGGTAATGCAAAGGTAGAATTAATAATGATGGAATTAAATAAGAATTATGGAAGAGAATATGATTTTATTAATATCTTAGAATTTGGTGACAAATATTTAATAAATTATAAAGAATGTTTGAATAATTTATGTTATAATATTGTTTATTCAACATCATCGTATTTTGGATGCCACGTAACCTATGCAATTGATATTGTTGAAAATTATGAGAAGATGGAAATTAGAGATATATATAATGTATTTAAAAAATTAAAGGAAACCGGTAAAAATATGTTCTATTGGGATAAATTATTTTTAGAAATTTATAACGATATTAAAAAGTAAAAAAAATTATTTTTCTAGAAAAATATATATTATATAAATATATAATATAAATGAAAATAAAAGTTAGTGATTATATCGTTAATTTTTTTAATAAAAATAATATTGATACAGTTTTTTCAATAACAGGTGGATTTGCAATGCATTTAAATGACTCATTTGGGAAAAATCAAAATTATAATATATATTATCAACATCATGAACAAGCATGTGGATATTCTGCAGTTGGTTATACAAAAGCGAATAATAAAGCATGTATTGTATGTACAACTGCTGGTGTTGCAGCAACAAATGCAATATCCCCTTGTTTAGTTGCACATCAAGATAGCTTACCAGTATTATTTATATCGGGACAAGTAAAAAGTATAGAAACAATAAGTAAAATAAATAATGAAAAAATGAAATTAAGACATTATGCAGGAGCTGATTGTGATATTATTTCAATGGTCACTCCTATTACAAAATATGCAAAAGAAATATTAAATGTATTAGAGTTAAAAGATATACTTATAGAAGCTTATAAAAATTTAATAAATGGACGACCAGGACCAGTATGGTTATCTATCCCGATTGATATTCAAGGTATGCTTATTGATGATATAGAAATACCAATAATTGAGAAAGATTTTAATATTCAAAAAAATAATGAAAAAATATTAGATATTTATAATTTATTACTATCATCAAAGAGACCAATTATTATAGCTGGTAACGGGTTAAAACTCGGAAATTGTATTGATAAATTTAATAAATTTATTGAGAAATATAGAATACCGACAGTTGTAACTATTTTAGCAACAGATATTATTGAAACAAAAAATGATTTATATTCTGGAAAAATTGGTTTAATAGGTGATAGACATGGTAATTTTTCGATGCAAAATTGTGATTTATTAATATCAATGGGATGTAGAATGGCACAGGGAATAATAGGATATAGAGATGATTGGTTTGCTAGAGAAGCAAAAATAATTTATATAGATAATGATACAAATGAATTAGAAAAAGAAAATATTAAGTACACTTTAAAAGTAAATATGGATTTAAATACATTTTTTGATAATTTTAATTATGATTCTCGTAATTTAGATTATTCAGAATGGATAAATAAATGTATACACTGGAAAAAAAAATGGATATTTGAAATGCCAAATAATTATTTAGACGATAGTAAAGGGATAAATCCTTATTATGCTTTGAAAAATTTATATAAAATCGCACCAGAAAATAAAATTACAATGTGTGCATCAGGTTCTATTGTAACAAATGTATGGCATATGGTTAATATAAAAACAGGTGATAAATTTTTGCATAGTAGTCAGGGTGATATGGGATTTGAAATACCAAGTTCTATCGGTGCACAAATAGCAGAACCTGAAAAAATGATAATAACAATTTTGGGCGAAGGTTCATTACAATTAAATATTCAAGAACTACAAACAATAGTACAATACAAATTACCAATTAAAATTTTAATATTTAATAATGGTGCATATGGTGCTATTGAAATTACACAAAGTAATTTTTTTAAAGCTAAGTTTGGTGTAGATTATAGTAGTGGATTATCATTTCCCGATACTGAAAAGGTTGCAAATGCATATGGAATTCATTATTTATCTGTTAAAAAAAATAATGATATTGAAAATATTATAAATGATTTTTTAAATTATAATGAAGGACCTGTTATATTAGAAATTTTTTGCTGTATTCAAGGAAGAAGTCCTCGATTAAATGCAATTAAAAATGATGATGGAACATTTACAAATAGACCATTTGAAGATATGGACCCATTTATGAGTAGAGAAGAATTTGAAAAAGAGATGATTGTTAAAATTGTTTAATTAAAATACAATATTTTTTTGGTGTAAAAATATTTATGATAGATAAAGAAAATATTGATTCATTTATTTCATTGCAATTCCTAAATCTCTACTAACTTCTGCTAATATTTTAGCATCATTATAATGTGTAACTGCTTGAACAATTGCTCTTGCACGCTTTTCTGGATTTTCACTTTTAAAAATACCAGAACCAACAAAAACACCATCCATTCCAAGCTGCATTATTAGTGCTGCATCAGCAGGAGTTGCAATTCCTCCAGCAGCAAAATTAACAACTGGTAATTTTCCCAGATCTTTTACTTCTTTTAATAATTCATATGATACTTTCATATTTTTCGCATATGAAAATAGTTCATCATCATCCATTGTTTTCAGACGTCTTATTTCACTCTGAATAGTTCTTGCATGTTTTACTGCATGTAATACATTTCCAGTACCAGCTTCTCCTTTCGTTCTTAACATTGTTGCACCCTCTTCAATTCTTCTTAACGCTTCCCCTAAATCTCGACAACCACATAATATTGGAATCTTAAATTTATGTTTATTAATATGATTTTCATCATCTGCCATTGTCAATACCTCACTCTCATCAATAAAATCAATTTGCAATGATTCTAATATTTGAGCTTCAACAATATGACCAATTCTTGCTTTTGCCATAACTGGAATTGTAACAGCCTTCTTAATATTTAAAATCATTTCTGGGTCGCTCATTCTTGCAATTCCCCCCTCTTTTCTTATATCTGAAGGAACTCTTTCTAATGCCATGACAGCAACTGCACCTGCTCTCTCTGCAATTATTGCCTCTTCAACATTTACAACATCCATAATAACACCACCCTTTAACATTTGGGCCAATCCCCTCTTAATTATTAATTCTTCTCTATTCATTTTTATTTTTAATATTATTTAATTATATTTTAAGTACTTTTATTCTCAATTAATTTAATGAAATATTCATGCCAAGAATAATCATTTGTTAGCTCTGGATGAAATGATGTTCCTAATACATTATTTTGTTGTACTGCAATTATAATATCATTATCTAATTTTGATAATATTTGAACATTTTCATCTATTTTTTGAATAACGGGTCCTCTAATAAATACTGCATCAAAATATCCATCCTTCTTAAATAACGTGGGATATTCTAGACTCTTAATAAAACTATTTAATTGAGAACCAAAAAAATTTCTCTCTATAACAACATCTAAACCACCAATAGATTTTTGTCCTCCAATTTTTTGCCCAATAATATTATTTGATAATAAAATCATTCCAGCACAAATTCCCCAAATAGCTTTTCCCTTTTTAATATGTTCTCTTATTTCGTCAAATATATTTTTTTCAATAATTCCAATGGATGTACTTTCACCTCCTGGTAAAATAATTCCATCGCATAATTGAATTTCATCTGCTTTTTTAATTAAAATATTTTTTATATTTAATCTATCTAAGATATTTTTATGTTCAATAAATGCGCCTTGTAATGCTAATATCCCAATAACTATCATAATTTATAATGTATAAATTATCATAATAAATTTATAAAAGAAATGAAACGATTAGATTTTGTTAGCAAAAAATTCTTTAATTTTATCACAAACATAATCAACATCCTCTTCAACCATACCGTGATGAGCACCTAATAAAAATCCTTCTGCCATAATCTTATCGGCATTTGGAAATTCTTCTAAGTACTCTCTATAAACTGGGTGTCTGGTTACATTTCCTGCAAAACATACTCTAGTTTGAACGTTGTTTTCTTCTAAAAATGTTAACAGTTCCATTCTGTTCTCTGTCATAAAAGGGATTGCCAACCAATCAGAATCAAATGTATTAACTGGTAGCATTATTTCAGGAACATCCTTTAAATTTTCTAAATATCTATTAAACATTGCTCTTCGTTTTGCACGAATCTCTTCAATTCTTGATAATTGAACCAATCCAAATGCTGCGTTCATTTCAGATGATTTCATGTTATAACCAATTGCACCATATAAAAATTTATAATCATATGGAATTCCATCAATGCTGAATTCAAATCTAGTCTTCACGTCCTCTGAGTTATCACCAATTCTTCCCCAATCACGGAACATTGTTGCTCTTTTTAATAATTTCTCGTCATTAAACATTACCATTCCTCCAGAACCACCAGCAGTTATTAAATGACTTGAGTAAAAACTTGTAATAGCAATATCAGTTTCAGGGGTTGAAGTTACTGTATCAGCAGAATCTTCAAAAAGTGTTATATTAGTACGTCTTCTTATTTCGGCCCAATCAGGTTTTGAACCGATTAGATTTGGAAGAATAATCAATTTTGTCTTATCTGTTATTTTTTCACAAACTTGATCCGGAGAAGGAACATATGTACCTAGTTGGACATCACAAAATACTGGTTTTAAACCACATTGTAATATAGGTGCCAAAGTTGTTGAAAATGTACAAGCTGCTGTTATCACTTCGTCTCCTGGTTGTAAATTTAGAGCATTAATACCTAATAAAATTGCAGATGAACCACTGTTTACAAATAATCCATATTTTTTACTAAATAATTCAGATACTTCTTTTTCAAATTGAACAGTTCGTGGGCCAAAACCTGCTAACCACCCATCATTTAAACAATCAACTACTGCTTGAATCTCTGCATCTCCATAAGCTTCCTTTTTATTCGGTGCGTACCAAACTTTTTTTCTGAATTCTGACATGTTATATATATATATATAATATTTTTCTAGAAAAATAATTAATAAAAAATATTTTTAACTTTATTTTCTTTATTTTCAAAACGATGAATATCATTAATTAAATCTAAAACATCAGAATAATATGAATTAAATAATTCTATAAATTTATTTTCAGCAATGTTTATACTATTTCTTGCAAATTCAATTTCTTCATATGTATTCCCATATGCTATGCCATAATTACATAGTTCATTGTTTTTATTACATATTGTATTCTTATAAAATTTTTCTTTAGATATATTATCTTCTGGATATAAAATACAAATACAACCACATATTATAGAAAAAATAATAAATGCAGAATGTGTATCATAACAATAAAAATATGTTGATTCGTTAAATATCTGAACAATTTCTTCTAAATGTAAATTATCAATACAAATACTATCATGTGGATGAATATCTCTTCTAGATAAATTAAATCTCCCTTTTTTAATTAAATAACAGGTCTTATTTCTTTGTAAATTCATATTTTTAAAAATAGGATTTATCCAAGGGCAGCACAATTGATTTTTATTATTTATATTTTTTGTTTCCCAAAAATATACTAAATCATTTTTACCCCAGTTCTCATAATGCTCTATGGGCATTTCAATGCCCAAATCTAGTAAAATCCATCTTATAACATTTTTTGCATTTAATGGATTGCCAGATATTGTTTCCGGACAAATAACAATATAATTATCATTTATCTCTTCAATATTTGCGAAATCAGTACAAAATATATTATCATATTTTATATTATTTATAATAAATAATTTTGCAATAAATTTTGGATTATTATAATTATTAATTATTTTTGCCAAATTATGCATTGCTAAAATTCCACCACAATTGATGTCAAATATTGGTGTATATATTAAAATAATTATTTTATCATTTATACAATTTTTTTTATATCTTCCTTCTAAATGATGATATATTAATATACCCTCATCTGATATATCTACACCATAAAAATATTTATTTCTATAAAATTCTAAATCAAATCCTTTATAATATTGATAAAAAGATTCTTTATTGTAAACAATAAATTTTTTTTCATATTTTTTATTATATTTTATTAATTCATCATAAGTTTTAATTTTTCTATAAAAATATTGATTAATTATTTCTTGATAAAAAGGATGATTCAAATCATACCCTTTATTATAATGTTCAACTACAAAATCAAATTTTAAATAATTATGATTTAAAAGGTTAATATTTACTAAATTATTTGAATCTGGATTAAATCTTTTGTATAAATCCATATTAAATCCAGGATGTTGTTCACAAAATGTATTATATGAATAAATTCTACCCTCTCCAAAACCGTGTTTATGATAATGTCCAAATAATTGAATATCATTATACGGTTTTAAATCATCATATAATGCTCTATATAAGTTAACATTAAATCCTGGATATTTTTCATAAAAAATATTATAAGTTGCAAATCTATTTTCTCCAAAACCGTGTTTATGATAATGTCCAAATAATTGAATATCATTATACGGATTCAAATCATAATATAATTCTCTATACAATTGAACATCAAATC
>JACCEB010596887.1_pt1 | contig 15053 bp, 15 predicted proteins | sample 7454761 | NCBI WGS metagenome assembly JACCEB01 (sample SAMN15323454, study PRJNA562643) | freshwater metagenome | isolation source: river surface water | place: USA:Blue River Watershed | collected 2017-08-18 | reverse complement strand
GCTTCAAGCGCTGCAACCTACGGTGCCGGAGAGCAAGGTTATTCAGATGACCACAAAGGGATTTCTCAATTAAGACCCTTAAATAAATATGGTTACTCAAAGCAACTAAGTGATGAATGGATTTTAAGACAAAAGAAAAAACCTAAGGTCTGGTTTGGAGTTAAGTTTTTCAATGTTTTTGGGCCTAATGAATATCACAAAGGGAAAATGAGTTCCGTCGTTTTTCAATCATTTAATCAGATCAAGGAAGTGGGTGAGGTAAAGCTTTTTAAATCCCATCGTCCCGATTACAAAGATGGAGAGCAGTTAAGGGATTTCGTTTATGTAAAGGATGTCGTTAGGGCCATGATTGAATTGATTGATGCTGGAAAAAAGAAGCCCTCTTTATCTGGTATTTATAATTTAGGGACGGGAGAGGCGAGAAGTTTTCATGATCTAGTCAAAGGCACCTTCCACGCGATGGAACTTGCCCCTAAAATTAAATTTATCGATATGCCAGATGAATTAAGAAATCAGTATCAGTACTATACCCAAGCAGAAATGGGGAAGCTTAAGAAAGCTCTTCCAAAATTTAAATTCATGCTACTTGAGGACGCCATTAATGACTACGTAAAGAGTCATCTTTCAAAAGCTGAAAAATACCTAGAGCATAAATGAATAAAAAAATTGATGGTTTAAAACAAGCAATTGAAATGCTTCAGGGATTGGATCTTGCTTCCCAACAATCTTTGATCGCTGAGATCGCAAGACGTGATCCAGAAATGGCCATCAAACTAAAACAGAATTTAATCACTTTTGATGATCTTCAGTATTTAACGGTTGCAATGATGAAAAGGCTTTTAAGGGACATTGATCTGGATGTTTTGGGACTTGCCCTTAGGGGTGCTAATAAAGAAACTGTTGGCCATCTATTGGAAATGTTTTCCACTAACATGAGAAGAGATATAGAAGATATTTTAAAGGGAAAGCCTAGACCTCTTACGGAGGTTATGGAAGCTCAGAAAAAAATAATGGATGTGGTTCATAAACTGAGAGATCAAGGTGAGATAATTCTTTCAAAAGACAAGTCCGATAAATATGTTTAAGTGCATGGGGCCCATTTGGGCCCCATGAAATTACTTTTCTTCAACGATATAAAAATCTCTTTTCCAAAATAGGAATTTCTTTTGAGTGACTTTATATTCCCTTAAGGTCTCAAGGGGCTTCACATCATAAACAACATTCCCACTTCCGAACGTATTTTGTCTGGCAGCAACAGTAAATTTTTCTGTCTCAGAGTCTCCGAGAGCTGGTAAGTCTTTAAATTTGATTTTCATAGAGTCTTTCTCATAGGTCGTTGCAGTTCCGTATTGAGCACAGAAGGATTCTGGTACCATGCAAGACCGAGGTCGACGGACTGTTTCAGTTCTGTAGGAGTCGGCCCACTGAAGACAAGCTCCTTGTGGATTTGTGCGGATACATCTTTTTCCTGTACTTACTGTTCTGGTAAAAACATCATAACCGCACTCTATACCAGAGGTTCTGTAAACCATTCTCGTTTCGTATCGTTCACAAATGGAATTTTCCATCGGGACAAGAAAAGAAATTTCCACCGTTTCAGGCGTCGCATTTGTTCTGATGACCGTGGCACTCGAACTAGAGACGTCAACTTTTTCGCTATTAAGGAGAACTTCAGGATTTAAGGCATATGATGCCAACGAAAATATTAGCAAAGCAAAACTGAAAAGAGCTTTCATAGAAATGGTCCTTTTAAAAAGATGACTCTTCTTACCTTAGTTCCTTTTAATTGTGATTCCTGATGGAAAATCTTACAGGGTGAAACTGGCCTAAGGTTAAAATTGAATTATTTGGCCCTCCTAAGGGACGAACTGACTCCAGCTCAAGAGCTAAATTGACCATGCTGCATTACTGATGATGGGCCCTGGAACGAGGTCGCCCAATACGCAGTCACGAAACTCGTTGAAATAACAAAGAAGTTTCGTTGGCACGATTCCTGCTCAAAGGGTTTCCAAGAGAAAGGGGGGTTACTCAAGGATGAGTGATCTTGAAAAGGACTTCTCCCTCTTGTCTCCATGCCATGGATCGGCGTTCGGTTTTAATGGAATTGAAATCGAAAATTAACTTAAGATCTCAAACAAAATGAAGGAGAGTTTCATGGAAAAGGCAACCCTAGAAAAATTTAAGAATCTTTTTTTAGAGATCTTGTCTGAAGAAGAACTCTCGGACGGAAAACTCTTTCCCGTAAGCCTTGAGGGAGATGAGGTTGATATAGTTTCGGTTGAAAAACAAAATCAAATGGATTTTCGTCTTAAGGCCCGTAACGCCATTTTTCTAAAAAAAGTCAAAAAGTCTCTTCAGAAAATTGAAGATGGTACCTTTGGTGAGTGTGAAGAATGTGGAACAGAGATTTCAAATAATAGATTAATCGCAAGACCGACAGCTGATTTATGCATTCAATGCAAAGAGGCAGAAGAGAAGGAAGAAAATCAGCTGATTCATAGAAATAAGAAATCGATAAAAAATGGAAAAGTTCTTCCGATTGAGCAATTAGAGAGAGGATTTAAAGCTGATGAGACGGGGACCTCAAATTTTCATGTGAGACACATGGATTATCAAGATATCGTAGGATAATTAAAGATAAATTTTGACAAAAATCAAAGGCCCTCTTCTTGAGAGGGCCTTTTTTAAATTAAACAATAAATTGTGAAAGTTCTTGAACTAGAGATTGAGATCTTGTGACGAATTTTTCTTTTTCTTCTGAGGTTAAACCTTCTGATGAAAGAGAGGCAAGATCTTGAACATGATGACAAATTTTTTCAGCAAGTTCTTTCTTCTCACCTTTTTCCCAAATCTTTAATGCATTTTGAATAAGCGGATTTCTTGGATTTACGATAAGTGTCTTCTTTAACGGCATCGCAAAAGTGGACTGTCCCATCGATTTTGTCATTTGCTGAAATCGCTTCATACTCTCATCGACCTTAAAATACGCACTTGAAGATGCGTTTTTTAGGCCCTTCACTTCAACATCAAGTTTTGTTTCAAGTTCTTTATTGTCGCCTATGAGAACGTGTCTGAAGAAATCCTTGATTTTGATATCGTCAGGAGTCGTTTCACTCGATTCGAGGAGGGTTTCAATAATCGAATCGATAGCGCTAAATTTATAAGTTATGTCTCCAAGCTTTTTATATTCACAATGTTGTGTAAAATGAGGATCGATATACTGATCTGTTTCAAGAACCTGGATATTTTCCTGACGAAGCTGCTTTCTTAAGGATTCATCACTTAGGTTTTTCTCGAAATAGATATAAGTATTATTCAGCTTTTCCTTAACGTTTTCCGGGATTGATGTTTGATATTCTTCTAGTGTGACAAGTTTTGAGTCACTGTTTTTAAACAGCACAAATTTCCTCATGACTTCGTCAAACTTCTCATCTTGCATACAACCATATTTTACAAATAATCCAATGTCTTCCCATACTTTTTCGAATCGTTCACGATCATTGTTAAAAAGTTTTTTAAGTGATTCCGAAACTTTTTTAATGATATAATTTGAGATTTTTTTGATGTTTGGATCCCCCTGAAGGGCCGAGCGAGAGACGTTGAGAGGGATGTCTGTTGAATCGATTGCACCTTTAAGAAGTCCCAAGAAATCGGGAACAACATTTTTAACATTATCAGAGACAAATACTTGTTTCGAATAAAGCTTAATACCATTTTCTTGAATAGGTTTATTTGGATTTAGCTTCGGGAAAAATAGAATTCCCTGTAGCGTAAATGGATGATCTACATTGAGATGTAACCAAAAAAGGGGCTCTGCTTCCATAGGAAACATTTTTCTGTAGAAAGTTTTATAGTCCTCGTCCTGAAGAGATGTTGGATCTTTTTTCCAAAGTGGCTCAGTTTCATTTATTGTTTGCTCGGCAGCATCTTTCTCATTCAAATCTTTTAGTGTGATTTGATAAGGCATAAAATCACAATAATGGCTGAGAGTTTCCTGGAATTTCCATTTATCCAAAAACTCTTCCCCTTCCGATGAAATAAAAAGCGTAATTTTGGTTCCAATTTCATCTCTGTTAGACTCTGAGAAGGTGTAGTCGGTGTCACCCAAACACGTCCATTTCGTAGGAGTAGAGCCAGGAGTCATTGATAATGATTCTACTTCAACTTTTTCTGCCACCATGAAGGCCGAGTAAAAACCAAGTCCGAATTTTCCGATGATCTCATCTTTAGTATCTGTTTTACCCATGTCCTTCATTTTTTGTACAAATTCTTCAGCGCCAGAAAACGCCAATTGGGCAATATACTTTTCGACCTCAGATTCAGTGAGTCCAATTCCATTGTCTTCAATGGTGATGATTTTTTCAGGCTTATTAACTTCGATCTTAATTTTTCCAGTAGGTGTCTCATGGCCCTGAGAGCGTGCAATGGTTTGTCTTTTGGTAATTGCATCGGAAGCATTGGAAACAAGCTCCCTAATGAAAATATCATGCTCTGAGTAAAGCCATTTTTTAATAATAGGAAAAATATCATTAGTTTTTACTGAAATCGAACCCTTACGGTTACTCATAAACCCTCCAAAACTGGTGTCATATTGTCGTCTTGTCATTTAGCGTAAATATCCCTAAAAAGATGGTTATAAAGTTATAAACGTCAAGGGTAGAAGAAATAATATGTCTAACGAAGTTCTTCACCTCCAGATTCTTGCAACTGGAGGAACGATAGAAAAAATTTATGATGAATTTGAAGGATCTCTTCAAAACCGTGACACGATCGTAAAAAATAAAATCCTTCAAAAACTGAGACTCCCATACACTGAGATTTCAGTGAAGCAAATCATGTCCAAAGATTCTTTGTACATGGATGATACAGACAGGGAATTTATTCTTAACTCCATTAAAAAATATGAATTAGAAAATAAACCCATTATTGTTCTTCATGGAACAGATACCATGGATCTCACAAGTAAATATTGTCATGATAATTACCCAAATGTTTGTGTCCCAGTGGTTTTTACTGGGGCCATGAAGCCCCTTGGTTTTGATGATTCTGATGCTGCCCAGAATGTGATCGAGGCGGTTTTTGCAGCAAGAATTTTATCACCTGGCTACTACGTTACTTTTCATGGAAAACTTTTCACTGTACCTAACTTTAGAAAAAATAAGCAACGAGGCACTTTCGAGGAGATCGAGTGATGAAAATAATAATTTGTCTTTTGATTGTTCTTAGCAGCAAGGTCTACGCCTGGGGGCCAACTGGCCATAGGGCAGTAGGTGCAGTTGCTGAAAAATTTCTCGATCCATTTGTTGCAGCTAAAGTTTATAAAATACTTGATGGAAACTCCTTATCTCGAGTTTCAAACTGGTCGGATGAAATTAAATCTGAACCGGATACTTATTCTTACACCTTTAATTGGCACTACACCGACTGGAAAGACGAAGATCATCAGCATGATGAAACGAATTCTTCCGGAAAACTTCTAACCGTAATTAAAGAGCAATTGACGGTATTGAAAGATCCCCAATCTTCAGATGATAAAAAAGTTTTTGCCCTTAAATTTATCGTTCATCTTGTGGGAGATCTTCATCAACCCCTACATGTTGGAAACGGCTTAGATATGGGTGGAAATAAATGTAAAGTGATGTTTCATAAAAGAGAAACCAATCTTCATGCGTTATGGGATGAGGGGATGATCGATTTCACCAAGCTAAGTTTCAGTGAATTAGCGCAATATGTTTCTCAAGGAAGATCCATTGAGGATGTGCGATCGTGGAAGACTGGAGATGTCGTAGAATGGGCCCTTGAATCAAAAAAGCTAAGATCATTAATTTATCCAAATGATATTTTACCTTCAGAAACACCAGCTTCAGTCAAACAATATTGCCGAAGTGATATTGTTGTAACTGCCGAGGCGATGCCAAAGCTTTCTTATGAATATAGCTACAGGTTTGTGCCCATTATGGAACAGAGAATTTTTCAAGCGGGCCTAAGGCTTGCTGTCCTCCTAAATAGCGCTCTTAAATAGTTTAATCGCCTCAGAAATAAGGCGATTAAAACTCTCGGAAATTCGATCTTAACGGGTAAGTATTTGACAATCTGGCTTGCCCTTATTCTTCTTTTCCGGAACTTTTTTCTCCGTGATAATAATTTTAAGAATTTGTATGGCGGAAGCCGATAAAAAGTCTGAGGTCTTAGACCATGGATAAATTTTTATTAGGGAAGAAAATCTTAAGTTTGTTAATAGTGATGATATTTTTCATCTCTGGTTGTCTTTCATCTGATCTACCAACTTCAAATTTTGCCTCTCAAATCAATAGTGGGGGGAATTGCCCTGTGGGGTCTCAGTGTGCTGGTGGTGAGACAAGTACAACTATTGGATCTGGAACTTCTCTTCCGCCAAAAGTTGAGATAAGACATCTCATTGAGCCAAATCTTTCGACAGATCTTACTTACTCCACCGGAACTGGCCAGGCCGCAGGTGGGAGCTATGTTCGAAAACTTACGATTCCCAAAAATTTCGCAGGACGATTATATTTGGCCGGCATTAACATCGGGTCTCTTGCTTCAAAACACGTAAAAGTTCGATTTAAATTTGGTCTAAATAGAGAAATCGTTACTATCCCTGCTACTGTCTCTCAGGCCCCAGGAATCACACCTCAAACTCCTATCAGTGTGCTCGTGATGGATCTAAGGTCGGAGCCATTTAGATCGATTCGTCTTCCCTACGATTTGTTTGATTATAATGATTACGACTTAGACTCCAATGGCTTCTTTGCCCCTGGAGTTGAACCAACTCAGGACAACAGAAACACTGGTCTCTACTGCCGTGGTTTAAGAATTGAAGATGATTCCACTTTTGAAGGAGTGGGAGCATGTGATGGCGTTCAAACGACTGGTACTGCTGAAGAGTGTCTTTATGCCTATGCCAAAGTTCTTGACCAAGGTCTAGTGAAAGTATCAGGCTCAGTTAGAGTTCCTCTTGCACCTTCTTTTCCTCAGATAAAGAGTGTCTCTGGCTCAAATTATTTTCAAGATAACATGGCCGATAAATTACTTAAGCCACTCTCAGACACAATTCCAACCTCAGCACCAAATACAATTGGGCAAGTTAGATTTAGTGATGCCGCTTTCCCGGTGAATTCTTCTAATTCTTTATCAGTTGTATTTGATCCTGCGACAATGTGGGACCCAAAGTCTATTCTTGGGAGTGATTATTATTATCGAGGACCTTATCGTCTCGTTAATCGTGTGAATTGGCAGTTCGCGTTTTCATTCGACAAAATTCATGGGAAGAATAGACTATTTAAGGAAAATTCGTGGGTATCATACCCTGATTTTACGTCTGATCCTTTACCGGATGATTCAGTATCAAGCCCTGAACAAAATCGATTATATTACAACTCTTACTTGTTCCCTCTTGCGACAAAGCTCGATCTTTTGAACAACGTCACACATCTCTCTTCTAATGAAGTTGATGGAGTACGAACAGAACAAAATTTATCTGCCTCAGGTAAAACTCTTTGGATGGATGGTGCAAATGCAAGGGCACAGAGCAGGAACTATGATTTAGAACATATCGGTTCATGTAACGTATCAGCGACGATAGAAATCATTGCTAAAGATAGTAATAATAATGATTTTGTTATTGCTCTATCAAAAGACGTGAAAATTCAGCTTGTGAGACCGACTCAGTACAAGACTGATACGGGAAATGAAGTTCTATATACAAACTTCAAAAGCTGTACCCCGAGTTCTGGTTGCAGTGGCTCTGAGTGTTGCTTCAACAATAGATGCTGGGACCAAACCCTCGTTTCTCAATGTATGGATGCAAGTATTACTCAAGGAAACAAGATCATAGGTGAAACTTGTTCAACAGACCTAGAGTGTTCAAGCCTATGTTGTAATAGAACATCTGGATTGTGTGCGCCTCATAACTCACTTTTGTCTCCTCCAGTTCTATGTAGCAAACCTATCGGGGACAGTTGTATCGCTAAGGAATGGTGCCAAAAAACAACAATCGTGAAATGTTACGTAATTAGAACTGGAACAGATTCGATAGGAAACATAACTTGCCGACAGCAGTGTTACAACGTTGAGCAACACGGTGATTGTAAAAACGGTATTTGTGTTTCTCCACCCCAGGACACCATCCCACCTTTTGATCCTAATGATCCGAATGCATGTAACGACGCTGTTCCTGCACCGAATTTTTAAGGATTGTAGAGGTCTACATTTTCAAGGCATAATGAAGTTCTAAGGAGTTTTTTTATGTCTTTACCTGAGCTACACAATTGTGTTCTCGATCATGTTGCCATAGCCGTCAAAAGTATCGCAAAAGCAAAAAATATCTATGAGGATCTCGGTCTTAAATTTTCACCTCATATTGAAGAAGTAGCTGAGCAAAAAGTGTTAACCGCTTTTGCAAGTATTGATGAGAATGCACATATTGAGCTTCTAGAGCCCACTTCCTCAGAGAGTGCCATTTATAAATTTATAGAATCAAAAGGTGAGGGGATTCATCATTTATGCTTTAAAGTTCCGGACGTTGTTAATAAAACAAAAGAATTAACGATAAAAGGATATAAATTTATTTATCCTGAACCTAGAATAGGGGCCGGTGGTTGTTTAGTGAATTTTATGCATCCCAAATCAACGGGTGGAGTTTTAATTGAACTATCCCAAAAACCTGTTGAGGAGAAATAAGTATGTCTTACTCCCAATTTCATGCACCTGTTTTAACAAAGATTAATAAGTTTATTTTAATTTCTGCTGGTGTTTGTTTTCTTGTAGCTTCGATTCTTAAAGCTGTTGGAGCATTTTCATTAGTGAGTGTCCTCGGGCTCTCTGCTAGTGGATTATTTCACGGTCTTATTTATCAACTTTTTACCTATCCATTTATTGAAGTTCAGCTTATGAACTTCATATTTAATGGTCTCGTTGTTTGGTTTATTGGTTCTGAACTAGAGTCTCAATGGGGGCAGAAAATCTACTTAAGATTTTTACTGCTGACCATCCTTGGAGTGGGGTTAATTTACACTGTTGTGAATTTGTTGTTTTTCTTTGGGACTCAATTTTATTCTTTACCGATCCATGGACTTTCTGGAATTAACTTTGCCCTTTTGATCGGTTATTCAATGCTCTTTCCAGACAGACCGATGGCGTTCATGATGGTATTCCCAATGAGGGCAAAAACCTTTTGTTGGATCTTGGCCGGTATTGAAGTTTACTTGGCGGTTTTTTCTTCTTTTACAGCGTCTTGGGCCCATCTTTTGGCCATGGTCATCAGTTTTATGATCATTCATTTCCAAAATAACCCTCTGATAAGTAAGGCGTTAAATTCAACCTGGACAAAAAAGTCACCAAAGAAAAAACATCTCTACGTGGTTAAAGATGATGACCAAAAGCCTCCAAAGTATTGGCAGTAAATAACTGGCTGCGTTAAACCTTGCCGAACTTCAGGTGCAGTGGTACAAAGATTTCTCGAATTAAAGTGAGGACTTATGAAATTAAGATTAGCTCTTGAAGAAAAATTAATGGACGTTCGTGTACGTGACCGCCTTTTAGCAGAAGGAAAAATCACGAAAGAAGACGTAAAAAAATATCTAGATACTTTAAATGATGAGACAAAAAACGCTGTTCCACTCGATCACGAAGAACCAAAAAATATTCAGTAATTTCTTACTGAACGATAAATCCTGAAAAATAAATTTGCTTAATAACAGGTGGATCTCCAAGTTTGGAGTTCACCTGTTTCTTAATTCTATTTTCCAACAACATTTTTCCTGTGACTGATTCAAGATCCTCAGGATTTAGATGAGAGCCAAGTTCAATAAGAGTATCTTTAAATAAGTGTTCATTCGCCTTCACAATAGCTTTTTGCTCTTCTGTAAAAGTAAGCACATTCATTTCTACGTCTAAGTACCTCAGTCGGGTACTCTTTGAGTATAGGTTCACTACAAATTTTTTAATCGGCTGGGGTTGAATCTGACTTGCTGTGGTTGCATCTGTTTTTAGCGCTTCTGCCTCTGCGGCCTGATCTGTAGGAGGTGGTTTTAGCATGTTATGCGAATAATAAACGAGCCCTGCACCGGCGATAACAACCACGAGATTTGCTAAAATAAGAATTTTTTGAAGCATGAGTTAATGATAACACAAAAGAAAGGGGCCACAAGGGCCCCTATTCTTGATTAAAGATATTTATCTAATTGAAGTGGAGTAAATGGTAGATCGAGATCACGAGCAACTTGCTCATAAACAAGTTTACCTTTGTAGATATTTACACCCAAGCGAAGTGGTTTATCTTTCATGATTGCTCTATCAACACCATCACGAGCAAGCATACGAGCATATTTTAAAGTCACATTTGTTAGAGCAAATGTCGAAGTTCTTGCAACTGCTCCTGGCATATTCGCGACACAGTAGTGAACAACACCATCAACTACAAACGTTGGATTTTCGTGAGTTGTTGGCTTACAAGTTTCGATACAGCCACCTTGGTCAACAGCAATATCTACGACTACCGATCCTTTCTGCATTTTAGAAATCATGTCACGAGTGACGAGTTTTGGTGCTTTAGCTCCAGGAACGAGAACGGCCCCAATCACAAGATCAGATTGAATGACTGTCTCTTCAATATTGTGAGAATTAGAGAAAATAGTATTAACTTTATTTTCAAAAAGTTGATCAAGCTCAGCTAAACGTTTTGTAGAAAGATCGATAAGAGTGACATCGGCACCCATGCCTACCGCCATCTGAGCAGCATTTGTCCCAGCGATACCACAACCAATGATGGTAACTTTCGCACGACGGACTCCTGGAACTCCACCTAGAAGAATTCCTTTTCCACCTTTATCAAGCTGTAAGTAGGTAGCACCGACTTGCACAGACATACGTCCAGCGACCTCAGACATTGGAACGAGAAGCGGAAGAGACCCATCTTCAAGTTGAATGGTTTCATAAGCAATACAAGTTGCACCTGATTTCATAAGACCTTCAGTTTGAGGCTTATCAGCAGCAAGGTGAAGGTATGTGTATAAAATGTGATGAGGCTTAAGAAGAGCAATCTCATTTGGTTGAGGCTCTTTAACTTTTATGATCATTTCTCCAGTGTTGTAGGCATCTTCAAGAGTCGGAACAATTTTTGCTCCGGCCTTAATGTACTCTTCATCAGAGATACCGATACCCATACCAGCATTGTGTTGAACATAAACTTCGTGACCATCTTGAACTAATTGACGGGCACCACTTGGAGTTAAACCCACTCGGTTTTCATTGTTTTTAATTTCTTTAGGAACTGCAATTTTCATCGGGACTCCCTTTATAATTGACTCGAAATTCGGTTAAAAAATTTCACCCAATATACATGGTTTTTAGTTTCAAGAATAGAGGTAGGTGGCACCATCTGTGGCAGGGAATGTATTTTTTACACCACGCCTCCCAAGTTCATGCGTAAGCTCAAGATAGTCCCACTCATGGCCCATGTGGGTGAGAAGAGCGGTTTTAGGGCGAATTTTATCAATATATTCCAAGGTGAGGTCTAAATGAAGGTGAGTTTGGTGGGGAGACGGGCGTAAACAATCTATAACCATGATTTCGAGCTCAGCGTTAGAAAGTCTGTCTGTAATATTTTTAGGGATTTCTCGACAGTCCACAATATAGGCCATTTTTCCGTGCCTTATTCCCACTGTTTCCTCATGTCCATGAGGTAAAAAGAAAAATTCAAAATCAGATCCTAAGATTTCAAAATGACCTTCCTCAATGGGAAACTGATCAAGAAGGGGAATTCCACCACCAAGAATGGCCTTGTCGGAAAAATAATTCTGGCGATCAAAAATATAGGGGAACTTTCTTCTTAAATCTTTTGCTGCCTGATGAGATGAATATACTGGTAATGCACTTTTTAATTTAAAACCAAAAGGCCTTAAATCATCCATTCCATGGGTGTGATCTGCATGATCGTGAGTAATAATAACAGCATCGAGTTGATGAATCCTGTTATTGAGTAGCTGAGTACGAAGATCGGGTGAGGCATCGATCAGAATTTTTTTATCATTTGTAAGTTCTAAAACTGCAGAAGTGCGGTACCTTTTATTTCTAATGTCGTTTGACTGGCAAACCTGGCACTTACAACCTAAAATAGGAACTCCTGTGCTTGTGCCAGAACCCAAAATTGTGATTTTGTTCATTTGAAGGATGCTACTATGAAGTTTTTGTTTTCGCTACTTGCTCTGATCATTTTTATGATGAGTTGTACAACGGTTAAAAAGGATAAAAATTTAGCAGAAAGTATCCAAATCGAAGTGGATGAACTGAAACTCGATAATGGTATGACTGCTCTTATTGTAAAAAATTCTAAATTGCCTATTTTCTCACTATATTTCTTTTATAAAGTTGGTGGAAAAAATGAAATTCCAGGAATCACTGGAGCATCTCACTTCTTGGAACACATGATGTTCAAAGGAGCGAAAAAATACGGTAAAAACACAATTGATTTTATTATTGAAGGCAGTGGTGGTTCAACCAATGCTTATACCACCAATGATTCAACCGTTTATTATGAAAACCTACCTTCATCAGAACTAGAACAAATCCTAGATATTGAGTCGGACCGAATGGAAAATTTGGCCCTTGATCCAGATGATTTCAATAAAGAAAGAGCAGTTGTCTTAGAAGAAAGAAAAATGAGATATGAAAATTCTCCTAAAGGTCAACTCTATCAATTACTGATGGAAAATCTTTTTGCAGGTACTCCCTATGGAAGATCAGTCATCGGGGATATTCCTGACCTAAAGTCTGTCACAAGAGAGCAAATTCATGCCTATTTTAAGCGTTTCTATGCTCCTAACAATGTTGCTCTTGTGGTCGTAGGTGATGTCGATGTGAGGAAGACAAAAGATTTAATTAAAAAGAATTTTGGCCACATCAAATCTTCTCCCTCGGTGACAGAGGCACATGCAGAACTTAAGGATGAAGCCTTCCAGGTTCAATTGAAGGAGCCTAAAATCATCAAAAGAAAAGGCGAATCTCCAAGCCCACTTTTTATGCTTGCTTACCCCACCTACAAAGCTGGTCACCCAAAAGGATTCGCACTTGATGTTCTTTCATCAATTTTAGGTTCAGGAAAAAGTTCAACTTTAATTAATGAATACATACTCGTTCCTAAACCTGTTGCAACATCAATGTATGCAGCTCATCAACAATTGGAGAAGAATGGTTTCTTTTTTATTGGTGGAGAACTTGTGAGAGGAATAAAACTTGATGAGTTTAGAGTTGATCTGCAGAAAAAACTAAAAGGGTATTGTGATACAGAGATAACAGAAAGAAATATTCAGAAGATCAAAAACAACTACCTAGTCGATTTATATTCAGGTTTAGATACGAACGCTGGACTTGCTCAATTTATTGGAGATAGGCAGTGGCTGTATGGTGATTGGAGGTTTTATAAACAGGAACTTCAAATGTATGAGAAAGTCACTGTAAATGATGTCAGAGAATTATGTCGTGAAACATTTTCAAAAAATGGAGTCTTTGTATCCGTTTGGAATCAACACAAGTGAGAATTAAAATGAAATATATTTGGGTGTACTTATTTATTATATCTTCAGCTTATGGCAAAGAAGGGTTTCTTTCCTCGATGAAGAGATTGAGTTGGGACATAGGAAAGGAAGAGATTGATGTCGTCTGGATTGAGGACAATAAATTCCCTAAATTTACTGCCTCCATCTTTTTTCAAGATGGGGCAGTTAGTGACTCTATACCTGGCACAACTCAGACCGTTTTTGACTTACTATCATCTGGAACTTCAAAGGAGAATCAGAGAGAGATTTCAGAGTTCTTTGATTTTTATGGTGCGAATCTTCGTCACTCGGTGACTCATGAATACTCAATATTTACAGTTCAGGCATTAACAAAAGACATAAAACCAGTCATGGGAAAAGTCTGTGAATTGTTTAAAGATGCTCAATTTCCTAAAAACGAATTTGAGTCCCATATAAGTCGATCTAAAAGTCAGTTGAAGAATTTAGTGACTTCTCACTCAGCTCTCGCTGACCGCGTATTTAGAAGAATAACATTAAAAGGTACTCCCTATGAAGCTCCGGTGGAGGGGACTCTTGAAGGCTACAATAAATTAACTCAACTTCAGTTGAAAACAAGATTAGAATATTTAAATAAGACTAAAAAAGTTCTTTTTCTAGCAGGCCCATCTGAAATAAATGAAATTGAAGAAGTCCTTTCAAAAAATTGTAACTGGTCAAATGTAAATTCTGCAGAAAAGTATGAAATAAAAAAACCTCAATCTGAATCTTCCATCTATCTTGTAGAGGTGCCTTCAGCAAATCAAGCTCAAATTAGAGTTGGGAGATATTTAACTTTAAACGAATTTATTGGTAAGTATGATCATTTCTCTTTCATGTCTAGCTTCCTTGGCGGTGGATTCACTTCAAAGTTAGTTCAGGAATTAAGAGTGAAAAGGGGTCTTACTTATTCTGCTGGGGCTTACGTTTCAATGCAAAGAGATTATGGAAGAGTTGGTGTTGTAACTTTTTCAAAGAATGAAACGGCGGCCGAAACGATTTCTTTAATCAGGGATGTCTTATCTGATGTGGCGACGGGAAAATTTGAGGAAAAGGAATTTGTTCATCAGAAAAATCATGTCGTTGGTGGATTTGCTTTTGGCTTTGAAGAAACAAATGCATTCTTGGGACAAATAATGCTTTATGATCATCAAAAAAGAGACTTAGAACAATTAGTTAATTTTCCACATGTGATTAGTAGGATGACGATGGCCGAATTGGGGAGAGTCGATATGGAGGCATTTCCATGGGATAAACTATCAATTGTCGTTGTAGGAGATAAAAGTTTAGTTAAATCTCTTTCTAGAATTCGTCCTGTTAGAGTCGTTAAATACGAAGACTACCTGTAGACTTCATTCAGGTCGTTTCTTGCGAAACGGCCTGCATTTCCACCATCGCACCAGGATAAATCACCAGTCTTCCTGATCTTATTTTTCCAGAAACCTGAGCACTAGATCTAATAGACACTATTCTAAGGCAGTC